>Ga0114974_10002187_pt1 | contig 15093 bp, 9 predicted proteins | sample S_130206_EF_Meta_FD_87318 | JGI IMG/M metagenome (GOLD analysis project Ga0114974, IMG submission 87318) | Freshwater microbial communities from Lake Simoncouche, Canada to study carbon cycling - S_130206_EF_MetaG | ecosystem: Environmental > Aquatic > Freshwater > Lake | place: Lake...
CAGGTTGGGAATCCTCCGCGAGGCAGCGGAGAGGGACATTGATGGCGTTGATCTCGATTTTCTGCGGCATCCTCCCTTCTTTGGGTATGAGGAGCCTCTGGTAAAAGCGTTTCAGGACAAGTACGCGCTCGACCCGCGCACGCTCGCTGCCGACGACTCGCGCTGGTTGGAATTGCGCGCCGAGGTGATGACCAACTTCCTGCGTGAAATTCGGAAAATGCTCGATGCCGCCGGGGAGAAGAAACACCGCCACATCGGACTGGGCGCGCGGGTAGATTGGCGCGACCATCGTGCGGTGGGCTGTGACGTTGGGGCTTGGTTGAAGGCGGGCTTGCTTGATTACGTTGTGATTGCACAGCACACCCTGGGAGGGTACGAGTTCGACCTCACTCCTTTTGTGGAGATGGCTCGGGGGAGCGGTTGCGCAGTGCTCTTTGGCGAAGAAGGTATCACGAGCGGTCACGACACGACTGCCGCCGAAGACAAACTAATCGCAGCAGGCAAGATGGTTGAACCGCCGCGCGGGGTGCTCTCGCTCGAACAACTTAAAACCCGCGCCGCCCGTTGGTATGCCGCGGGAGCCGATGGCGTGCATCTGTTCAACGTCGGCAACATCGCGGCCATGAAATTACTTGGGACGTTACCACCCGCTACGCCAAAACCGTAACCGCCGGAAAAGCACCAATCAACATAGTCGATCAATCCTCGAAACCCGCTTGCAGCCACAGGCACCCTCCCAAGCCACACCATGAAACGTCTTTTCAACCTTTCCCTCTTTCTTGCCTTTTCCACGGCTCCCTTGCTTGCTGAAGTTGTTCCCGGCAAATTTGATATGCCCTCCGTCCGAGACGCCTCAACGCTAGAGACGCGCGTCATTGAGGAGTGGCATTCTTGGGAAAAGGACGCCAGCGTTCGCCAGAAGCTGGTTGAAATTACCGTGTGCGAATGGTGGCCTGGCCAGAAGGTGCGGTTGCCTGTGACCTTTCTAGCGCCCGCAACGGGAGGGCCTTGCCGGAATGTGCTGGTAGGCAATACGGGCATGGTTTTGAAGGCAGCGGCGCCCAGTGGGGCAATGTTGCGCCTGCTCAAGCAAAACGGTGTCGGCCTCGTCCTCATCGGGATGACGACCGTCGATGCGATGGAGCCGCTTGGAAAACTGGACGTCGGGATGAAGGAACATTTCCTCAAGAGCAAGGATGCACGGTTCACTCCAGCCTGGATCTGGGGCCTAAGCGACATGCGCGCGCTCACGGCGGCTATTGCGGAGAAGGAGGTGTTCCAACCAACAAAGGTGTTGGCCACGGGCGGCTCCAAACGGGGCGTGGCCACGGCTGCGGCTGGTATCGCGGATGAGCGGTTTACCGCGATTTTGCCTGTGGTGGCTCCGATCATCGACTCCCCGGGTGGCCCATACGTAGAGGGCCTTGCCTCCAAGGAAATCACGGATGAAAACACCCGTTTTCTCGCAGATTTGGCGGCCGGTAAAGAGATCGGAGCCCCCGCCTCGGCAATTGAGCCGCTGGTAGCGCGCGAGAAAATACGAGCCGCCGAACGCATCACGTTAGAGGAAGCGCGCGGTGCGGGATGGACCCCGGCTGAGATGAAGGCTGCCAGCACGCTGGCTTGGGAAGTATGCCGGACAACTAACTATTTGCCTGCGCTCAAAGCGCGCGGCGTGGAAATTTTTTATAACCAGGGCTCAAATGACAATGTCAGCCCCGGGTTGAGAGAACTCGGCCGCCGCTTCCCCAATCTGCCGATTTACGTGGTGCCGGGAGGCCAACATGGTGGGGCAAAAACCGCAGGGTTTTTAAAGCAGGTTGGTTCTTTGCCTGAAGTGGACGAAAATCTGTTCGCGTTTGCGCAGCACCATTTCTTCAAGAACCGCTCCCTACCTGCCACACCCAAGGTGACACAGCATTGGGACAACGCCGCTCACAAGCTGGAAGTCACGGTGACCTTCGCAGAGAAAATGGATTCGGCGACCAACGACTTATGGTGGTCTACGAACCGGCATGCTGACTACACGTTCGCGATGGAATATGACGTGTGGCAATCGACCCCGCTGCGGCGCACCGGCCCCGCGACATTCGCCGGAGAGGCTCTGTTGCCTGGCGCGCCCGGGGCGGTGGACTTTGTCAGCGTGCATCAGCACGTGGAAAATGGCTCAACGCTGACCTTTTCAAGCCCGCTGTTACGGCTGGAAACCAAATAGTTCAGGCCCGCCCGCCTCGTCGTTCCAATTTCTGTTTAGAGAATAAACTTTAAAATTTTGGCGCGCGCTCGGTAAGAAGTTGGAAAGCCGGACAACACCATGCAGAGAACCTCCTTTGTCTTCCCTGTGAATATTTCACCTCTAGTCGCAATCGCCCTGTTTTTGGCAATCACCACGGGCAAATTATGCGCAGCTTCCAGTGGGGCGGCCGAGGTGGAATTTTTTGAGAAACAGGTTCGCCCCTTATTGGTGGCGCGTTGCTATGATTGTCACAGCGCGGAGAAAAAAATAAAGGGGGGCCTCGCCTTGGACTCCCGCGAGACGACTCTTAAAGGGGGCGATTCCGGCGTTGTGCTGGTCGCGGGAGACCCTGAGAAGAGCCTTTTGGTGGAGGCGGTTCGCTACAAGAATCACGACTTGCAGATGCCGCCCAAAAAGCGCCTCTCGGATAGTGAAATCAACACGCTGGAAACGTGGATCAAGATGGGTGCCCCGGATCCGCGCACGGCAGCATCTCCGGTTAAAAGCGGGAGAATCATTGATATCAACGAGGGGCGGAAGTTTTGGAGCTTCGCTCAGCTTTCCCGAGTAGCGCCGCCCGTGGTGTCGACTGCGGGAACGCCCATAGACGCTTTTATTCAGCAAAGGCTCAAGGCCCAGCGCCTCCCCTCAGCCGCGCCCGCCGACAAACGCACGCTGTTGCGGCGCGCCACGTTTGATCTGACCGGCTTGCCGCCGACTCCGCAGGACGTGGAGGTTTTCGTCGCCGACACTTCGCCTGAGGCGTTTTCGCGGGTCGTAGAAGCGCTGCTGGCGTCACCTCATTACGGCGAACGTTGGGGCCGCCATTGGTTGGATCTCGCCCGGTATGCAGATTCCAACGGGATGGACGAAAACGTGGCGTTTGGCCATGCCTGGCGTTATCGGGACTATGTGGTGCGCGCCTTCAATGAAGACAAGCCATTCGACCAGTTTATCACCGAGCAGATCGCGGGGGATTTGTTGCCCCGGAGCGAGGATGCTCTCACCGCGACGGGCTTTCTTGCACTGGGCGCCCGCGTGCTGGCCGAGCCCGACGTACGGAAGCTGGAAATGGACATCATCGACGAGCAGATCGACACGATCGGCAAGACCTTCCTCGGCATGACGCTGGGTTGTGTGCGCTGCCATGATCACAAGTTTGATCCCATCACTCAGGAAGATTATTACGGACTTGCGGCCATTTTTCGCAGCACCCGCAGTCTGTCTGAGGAGAAAATGGGGGCTATCAAGTACTGGCACGAACACTCGCTGGCTACACCCGCTCAACGGGAGGAAAAGAGGCAAGTCGACGACTCCGTGAAAGCCAAGCAGGCCGAGGTGGCCACTTTTATTGCAAAGGCGCGGGACAGTATCAAAGCGCAGGTGCAGATCCGTGCTGTCGATTATTTGGCGGCGGCGGCGACATTGTCGGCTGAAAGCAAAGCATCGGAAGTCAGTGCCTTGGCCAAGACGCTCCAATTGCAGGCGGGAATTTTGACGAGTTGTCGCAAGTTTTTGGAGGCTCAGCCCGGCCAACCGGTGTTTAAGGAGTGGCGGGAATTAGCGGTTAAACGCGATGCGGAGGGCGTGCGACGCCACTACGGAGGGCTCTTCGCTGAGGCGCTCCGAACTAAGGCGGGGGCTGTTTACGCTGCGCTCGTGGATGCCAAGGGGTTCCTCGCGTTGCCCGTCAAGGAGGCCGATGTGTTCGACGTCGAAACGCTCGCCACCATTGCTGAGATGCGTAAAACCATAACGGCCATTGAAGCAGGCCGCCCGGAGTTGCCCGCCGTTATGAGCGTTGCAGACTCGCGGATTTTACAGGCGCTGCCCGTACATATCCGTGGAAGCTATCTTACCCTTGGCAAACCCGTGGAGCGGGGGTTTCCCGAGGTGTTGAGGACAAGTTTCAGCAAGGCGATCCTTCCGGAAAAACAAAGTGGCCGACTGGAATTGGCCCGTTGGTTGGCCAGCGGCGAGAATCCGCTCACGGCGCGGGTGTTCGTGAACCGAGTGTGGCGCTGGCATTTTGGGCAGGGAATCGTGACTAGCACGGACAATTTCGGGACCGTCGGAGGCAAGCCGTCCCATCCCGAATTGCTCGACTGGCTGGCGCGGAAGTTTGTGGAAAGCGGCTGGTCCATTAAGGAATTGCACCGCCAAATCATGAATACGGCCGCGTATCAGCAGGGCAGCAATCTCAGTGTTTTCCCCCCGGACAAAGCGGATCCCCGGCTTGTGGATCCTGAAAACCGGCTGTTATGGCGCGCGAATATCCAGCGCTTGGAGGCCGAGCAAATTCGCGATGCGATGCTGGCCACCTGCGATTGGCTCAGCCCGGAAATCGGAGGCAAAACCATCCAACTGCGCAACCGGGAATTTGTTTTCAACCACACCAGCAAAGACGCCTCCACCTACGAGAGTCCTCGGCGGACGCTCTATCTTCCAGTCATCCGCAACCATCTGTATGACATGCTGGAGCAGTTTGATTACCCGGACCCAACCATGCCCTCGGGGAGTCGCAACAGCACGGTCATAGCGCCCCAGGCGCTGATGATGATGAATGCCCCGGTGGTTCTGGAAGCCAGCAAACGCCTCGCCGATCGACTGGCCAAACTGCCGGCAGAAGAACGCGTCGAACAGGCTTACGCTCTGCTTTTTGGGCGCCCGCCGGTGCAAGGAGAGGTCTCCGATGCGCTGCGGTGGATCCAAGAGTTTGAGCGTGTCGAGAAACCAGAGCACGCTTGGGCGTTGTTTTGTCAGTCGTTGTTTGCGGCGAACGAGTTTATTTATTTGAGGTAAATTGTATGGATAACACCCCATTTCAGCCGCTCTCCCGTCGCTCGCTGCTTCAGCGAAGCGCCGGAGGGTTTGGTTACCTCGCCCTGCAAGCGCTGCTGGCCAAAGAGACGCTGCAGGCAGTTCCAGAGAACCCGTTGGCTCCGAAATTGTTGAAGTTTCCGGCGCGCGCGAAACGGGTGGTGTTCCTTTTCATGAAGGGCGGGCCGTCGCACGTGGACACTTTTGACCCGAAGCCTTTGCTGACTCGGGACGATGGCAAGCCTTACCCGTTTGAGCAGCCCCGCGTGCAATTCGCCGCCACCGGCAAGTTGTTAAAGTCTCCGTGGAGTTTTAAACAATACGGGGAGAGTGGACTGCCGGTCAGCGAGCTATTCCCGAACGTGGCTCGCCACGTAGACGACCTTTGTGTTCTGCGCTCGCTGCACGGCACCAATCCGGCGCACGGCGGGGCCTGCCTCAAATTGCACACCGGCAGCGACACCCAAGTGCGCCCCAGTATGGGCTCATGGCTGCTGTACGGTCTTGGCACGGAAAACGAAAACCTGCCGGGCTTTCTCACGATCTGCCCCACTTTTGCGCACGGCGGGGTGAACAATTGGGGTGCGGCATTCCTTCCCGCCTATTGCCAGGGAACCCCGATTGGAAATGCCAGCATTCCCTCTGACAAGGCCCTGGTTCAGCACATTGTGAACTCCCAGACAGGCAGTGTGGCACAGCGCAAACAGCTGGATTTTGTGGCAAAGCTCAACCACGAACATCTCTCGCTTTCCGGGCCAGACTTGGCGCTGGAGGGGCGCATCAATTCGTTTGAGTTGGCGTACCGGATGCAGAGCACCATGCCGGAGGCGCAGGATCTTAGCGGCGAGTCGGAGGCGACCAAAAGGCTGTACGGGATGGATCAACCTATCACGGAGAATTTCGGTCGGCAGTGTCTCATGGCGCGGCGTTTTCTGGAGCGCGGCGTTCGCTTTGTGCAGGTCACCCACAGCGACGGCGAGGTGCAGTGGGATCAGCATGGCAACCTTTTTAAGGGACATACCAAAAACGCGTTGGAAGTCGATAAACCCATTGCCGGCTTTTTGGAGGATCTAAAACAACGCGGTCTGCTGGAGGATACGCTGGTTATTTGGGGTGGCGAATTCGGCCGCACGCCCACTGCACAAGGCAGTGACGGTCGGGACCACAATCCCAACGGCTTCACCATGTGGATGGCCGGGGGCGGCGTAAAAAAAGGTTTCGCGTATGGTTCCACGGACGACTACGGCTACTTTGCTCAGGAAGACAAAGTACATGTCCATGATTTACACGCCACCATCCTGCACTTGCTGGGATTGGATCACGAAAAGCTCACCCACCGTTACGCAGGCCGTGATTTCCGGCTCACCGATGTGAGCGGCCACGTCGTCAAAGAGATCCTGGCCTGATTCCCTGTATTACGGATTCCCCCCCCCAACACCCCATGACCCTCCTTCACCAAACGGCCAAGCCTGCGGGTGCCGGGCCAGAGCGTTCCGGGCGTTCTTCGGCTTGGAAGTGGTGGATCACCGGCCTGCTTTTGCTGGCGACGATGATCAATTACATGGATCGGGTGACGCTTGCCGGCGCCTCGGTGCGCGTGACCGGCGAACTAGGGCTGAGCGATCTTCAGTACGGAAACCTGGAGTTGGCCTTCGGGTGGGCTTTTGCAGGCGGCTCGCTAGTATTCGGTTTTCTCGCCGACCGATTGCGGATTTATTATTTGTATCCGGCGGTTCTTGTGGGTTGGTCTCTGATGGGAATTGCGGCTGGATGGGCGCATGGGTTTGAGGGTCTTTTGTTATGCCGGACGTTGCTGGGTTTTTTTGAAGCCGGCCACTGGCCCTGTGCGTTGAAGACAACCTTTGCATTGTTGAACGAAAAGGAGCGGACCATGGGCAACAGCGTGCTTCAAAGCGGCGCATCTCTTGGGGCCATCATCACGCCTCAGATCATGAAGTTGCTCATGACGGAGCAGCCCGGTTCCTGGCGCACCACCTTCATTGCCGTGGGGGCCGTGGGATTTTTATGGGTGATCTTGTGGTTTTTCTGCCTCCGGCCCAGAGATCTGGAAAGGTTGCCCGAACCGGATGAAAAGCCTGCACCCAAAGGGGCCGCGGTGGGACTGGGAACCATTTTGGTGAGCGGTCGATTTTGGGCGGTGGCTCTGCTGATTGTTGGGGCGCAGACGGTCTGGCATATTTACCGAGTGTGGTTGATGAAGTTTTTGGCAACCGGGCGCGGTTACGAGGAGCGTGCGGCGCTGGACTTCAATTCGGTTTACTTCTTGGCGACGGATATCGGGTGCCTTGTTGCCGGTGCTGTTTCGCTTTGGTTGATTCGCCGATACAGTTCTTCCGCTCACGATGCGCGGCGAACTGTCTATACTGGGGCGTGCATGCTGACTTCCCTGAGCGTGCTTCTGCCATGGTTGGACAAAGGTTGGCCTCTGCTCGCCACGTTGCTTCTTATTGGAGCGGGCGCACTCGCGTTGTTTCCGTGCTACTACAGCTTTGTCCAAGAACTCTCGTCCTCGCACGTTGGACGGCTTACCGGTCTGCTGAGTCTGTGGGTGTGGGGAGTCACTTCGCCTTTGCATAGTGCCTTCGGGCTATTGATCGATCGCACGCACAGCTACGACGCCGGACTTGTGCTCGCTGGGTTGGCGCCGTGGCTGGGGGTTTTCGCCATGAAATTCCTTTGGCGCAAAGCTGAAAATTCACCCGCATAAACGCCCTTTAAAAACCATGCTCACAGACGCCTCACGCATTCAGGATTTTCCGGCCCTCGCCGGGATGACGTATCTAAATTCTGCGGCTGAAAGTATTCCGCCGCTTTGCACGGGTAGGGCCATAGAGGCTTACTGGCAGGACAAGCTGCTTGGAATGAAGGGCCGCGATGGACACTTCGCCCAGGTGGAAGCGTGTCGGGAGATTAGCGCGAAGATGCTCGGGTTGCAGCTTTCCGAGGTGTCGTTTTGCTCGTGCAGTTCGGAGGCTTACAACCTTCTCGCCACGGCGCTGCAGCTTGGAGTGAAGGATGAAGTGGTTGTCACGGACCTTGATTTTCCTGCGGGAGTATCGCCGTGGTTACGGGCGGCGAATCCTCCCGTTTTAAGGCTCTGGAAGTCGGTTGAAGGGGCTTTGGAGGCGACGGATCTCGCGCCTTTGCTCAATGAACACACGCGACTGGTGCAGGTTTCGCTCGTGAGTTTCTACAACGGCCACCGAATCGCGTGGCCTGTGTTTCGGGACACCGTTCGGCGGTTGGCTCCCAATGCGCTCATCTCAGTGGACATCACCCAAGCGTTAGGGCGCGTTGTGCTCGACTGTCAGGACGCGGACATTCTCATTTCCAGCACACACAAGTGGACGCTGGGTATCCACGGCGGATGCATCATCGGCGTTCCAACGGGCAGCGCCTCGCGACTGACCACGCAGGCGGGAGGCTGGCTGCACTTGGAAAATGCGTTCGCGGCGGATCGCTTCGAGCGTGCGGTGACGCGTACTGGTGCGGCGAGTTTTTCAGTGGGCATGCCAAATTTTGTCGCGCTTTACGCCCTGAATGCATCGCTGCGATACGTTGATGGCGTCGGGGTGGGGGCTATCGCCGCCTACGCGGACCCATTGGTGGCCGTGGCGGAAGCCGGCCTGCGCGAACTCGGGATCCGGCCCATGTGCCGATGGAACGGCACGGGCATTCTGGCCTTCCAGCATCCCAGAAGCGTGGAAATTCACGCGGCCCTGGAGCGGGAAAATGTTCACGTAATGCACAATGCCGGCCGCATCCGTATCGCCGTCCACGGGTACAACACGGAGGCGGATATCCAGCGTTTTTTGTGGGTGCTAGGGCCTTTGCTCACAAACAGTGACTCGCTGTAAAATCTCTTCTCCAGTGTCATGAGCGACCTGATTACGACCCTGGCGGATTTAATTCGCGTCAACACTGTCAACCCGGCCTACGGCGACGGGGGTAGCGAGGCAAATGTGGCTCCGTTGCTACGGGAATTCTTCAATCGCCGGGGTATCGAAACGTTCGACCAGGAGGTATTCCCTGGCCGCCACAACATTCTTGCGCGGTTGCCCGGAAGGAGTCAAAGACGCCTGATTCTTGAGGCGCACACGGACACGGTTTCAATCAAAGGAATGAGCATCCCTCCCTTCGAGCCAACGTTGCGCGAGGGGCGCATCTACGGCCGGGGAGCGGTGGATGACAAGGCGGGTCTGGCTGCGATGATGCATGCGTTGGCTTCCATCAAGGCTGACGGTCTGGTGCCCGCCTGCGAGGTGCTTTTGGCTGCGGTGGTTGACGAAGAGTTTAGTTATCGGGGGGTGGTGAAACTGTGTGAAGGGCTGCAAGCGGAGGCCGCCATCGTGGCGGAACCTACGGAACTGAGGGCAGTCATCGCAAGCAAAGGTGTTTTAAGGCTGCGGCTGATCACCAAGGGAAAGGCCGCGCACAGCGCAAAGCCGCATTTGGGAAACAACGCCATTTCACATATGTCGCGGCTTGTGTTGGCTCTTGAGCAGGAGAACAAGGATCTCGCTGCCGTGACCCATCCGCTACTGGGTTCGCCAACGGTGAGTGTGGGCGTAATCAACGGGGGCGTGCAGGTGAATTCGGTGCCGGATCATTGTTCGATCGAGCTGGATCGTCGCCTGATGCCGGGTGAAAGCGCCGCCGGAGCGCTGGCGCAATACGAGTCGATGCTAAGGCGGTTGGCGCAGGAGCATCCGGGGTTCGAGGCCTACATCGAATCTCCGCCTTTACTGGTGGACGAGGCTCTGGATACTCCTGCGAACGCTGCCGTTGTAGGCTGTGCGCAGGGCGTGCTGCGCGGCTTGGGACTGGATGCCGACGTTTGCGGAGTGCCCTTTGGCAGCGATGCGAGCAAGCTTTCCCGAGCGGGGATTCCCACCATTGTTTTCGGGCCTGGGAGCATTGATCAAGCACACTCTGTTGACGAGTATGTCGAGGTTGCGCAGGTGGAAAAGGCGGCGGCATTTTACCGTCAGTTTATCCTCGGTTATTCCTGAAAATTCCCCGTCCGCCGGCTTTCATCAACCAGAAGCTGCAGTTCCGTTCCAGACTCCAGAAGCTCGCATGCAAACACTCTCGCTCTTGAATCGCCGCGCATTTCTTCATTCCTCAGTTCTTTCCGCTCTCGCCATGGGAGGTTGTGTTTCGGTTCCGCGCGCGGGGCAGGGCAATATTGATGCTCATGTCCACGTTTGGACTCCTGATACGGGGCGTTACCCGCTCGCTGAGGGTTTCACTCGTGAAAAGAACATGATTCCAGGGAGTTTTCTGCCACGGGAACTTTTTGCACAATGCAGGCCGCAGGGCGTCTCTCGAGTTGTGCTTATCCAGATGAGTTTTTATAAATTCGACAACAGCTACATGCTCGAGTCGATGTCCCGCCATCCCGGCGTATTCAGCGGCGTGGGGATTGTGGATGAGACCAAGGCAGATGTGGTCGAGGCGATGAAGGCTCTGGCCGCTCGCGGGGTGCGGGGCTTCCGTGTTCGCGCTGACAGACAGAAGGCCGAGGGGTGGAAGGACTCCGAAGGGATGAAAAAAATGTGGAGTCAGGCGGCGGATTCCGACCTTTCCATTTGTCTGTTGGCGGATCCAGACGCCCTTCCTGCGGTGCACACCATGTGCCGGGCGTATCCCAAGACGCGCGTGGTCATTGATCACTTCGCCAGGATTGGAAAGATCGGGCCGGTTCAAAAAACCGACTTGGAGCGCTTACGCAAACTTTCTGACTTTGAACATACCTTCGTGAAGACATCCGCCTTTTACGCTCTTGGAGCGAAGAAGGCGCCGTACACCGACCTCGGACCGATGATTCGCACGCTCAAAGGCGTTTACGGGGCCTCCCGATTGATGTGGGCAAGCGATTGCCCGTTTCAATTGCAGCAAGGCCACACATATGCAGACTCCATCGCGCTAATTCGTGACCGGTTGGATTTTCTAACTGCCGAAGACAAAGAGTGGATGCTGCGCAAAACAGCGGAGCGCGTATTTTTTGCGTGAATATAGCAAGGTTTAGGGGTTGCGGCGATCGCCTTCGTTGTGACGACTCGGCTCGAACTCAACTGTGTGGGAATCATTCAGGTTTCTGTGGGTAAAAGCGATACAGTCACGGGTACAACAGTGAGGAGAGACTCGGAATATCGCAGAGATGCGTGGAAGCGACGGTCTAAACGCGATTAAAGGTCTGGTCCTTAGAAATCACGGTGGTATCCGGCTGTCCAGCCGCCATCCACCACCAGAATGTGCCCTGTGAGGTAGGTGTTTTCCGGGGCCGCGAGGAACAGGGCTGCGTGCGCGATTTCTTCAGGCGTGCCGGGCCGTCCCAAGGGGATGTGGTCGATGAGGGACTGCACGTTCTGGTGGAAAAGGCCGTCACGGCCGTAGAAAAGCTTCCGCGTTCCATCGGTCATGATTGATCCCGGGGCAATCGCATTTACAAGAATGCCATCCCTCCCAAGTTCAATGGCCATGGCTCGGGTGAGGTTGTTGAGTCCGGCTTTTGCCGCGGTAAAAGCGCACTGTAGTCGGAGTGGAACCACGCCGGCAATTGAGGAAATATTGAGGATCCGCCCGCGCCCCTGGCGCTTCATAATTTGGGCGGCGGCCCGGCTCATTTCGTAGGCGGCGGTCAGGTCCACGGCGATAATTTTGTCCCACTCCTCGCGGGGAAACGCATCGATGGAGACGCGGTGCGCCATCGTGTTGATTCCCGCGTTGTTGACGAGGATGTCGAGACGGCCGAACCGGTTTACCACGTCGGCCATGACCGAATCGATTTGGGTGCTGTCGGTGACGTTTAATTCAAGCGGGTGTCCTCCAGCCTCGAGTGCAGCGCGTTCGACGGCGGTTTTGTCGATGTCGGTGTAGATTACGGTTGCTCCGTTGGCGGCAAAGCTGTCCGAGATGGCTTTACCGATTCCGTTGGCTGCTCCGGTGATGAGTGCGACTTGATCTTTGAGGTTTACTTGCATGGGATGGGAAGCTTTCGGACTGGCTTAGATGAGCCACGCGATGGGTTCTTCGATGCGATGGCGCAGCGTTTGAAGAAAACGCGCGGCGGGAGCTCCGTCGAGAATACGGTGGTCGAAGGTAAGGCTGAGTGTCATTTGGCGGCGGCTGGTGAGAGTGCCATCAGGAAGTGCGACGGGCTCGTAAACAATGGCGCCGAGGCCGAGAATGGCGGTTTCGGGATGGTTGATGATGGGAGTGAAACCCTCAATGCCAAACCCACCCAAGTTTGTGATGGTGAAACAGCCTCCCTGCATGTCTACAGAGCCAAGGCGACCTGCGCGCGCGGTCTCGAAGAGTTGGCGGGACTGTGTTGCGATGGACGTGAGCGACGAGGCGCAGACGTCGCGCAAAACGGGGACAAGCAGTCCGGACTCAGTGTCCACGGCAATACCGATGTGAATGCGGTTGGGCAGGAGCAGGCGCTCGGCGGTCCAGCGCGCGGTAAGCATGGGGTGTTCAAGCAGAGCGCCGGACGTAATTTTGGCGATGATGTCCGTGAAGCTGGGAATGATTCCGGCTTTGGCGGTCTTGAGTTCCTCGCGGAGCATCACTATCTGCGTGGCGTCGCAGCGGCAGGTGAGGGTAACGGGCGCTGTGTTGTTGAGACTGTTTACCATGCGTGCCGCGATGGTACGGCGCATGGGGGTGATGGGAACCTCGCGCATGTCGCCGGGACGTTCGGCGGGCGCAGCGCTGGCCTCCACCACATCGCGTTCCCGGATCCTGCCACCTTTGCCTGTGGGTTGCAGTGTCGAAAGGTCGACGTGGTGCTCTTTGGCAGCGCGCCGCGCCCGTGGACTTGCGGGAAAATGCGCTTTCGTTTCACCGGCAGGTTCAGCCGTTCCTGGCGATTGATCCGGAGGTGGGGAGGGGATGAAGGGCTTCCCGTCTGGAGTATGCAAGTTCTGGTCTGCGAAATCTGCGGCAGTTTCCTTGGGTAGGGATCCATTGCATAAGGAGGGCGCTGTCTCGCCCGCGCTCAGCAGGTAGCCAAGAACCTGGCCGACTTGGACAATGTGCCCAGCTTTTGGGCTGTCGGGACAAAGGGAAAGAAAACCCGTCTCAAGGGCTTCGACTTCCTGAGCGGCCTTGTCGCTCTCCAGGGAGAAGAGCGGTTCGCCCTCCTTGACAAGGTCGCCGTCCTGCTTGAGCCAATCGAGAAACTTTCCCTCCTCCATGGACCAGCCTAAACGCGGTAGTTGGATTTGAATTGCCATGATGATGTTTTATTCTGCGTGCAGGTCGCGGATGGCACTGGCAATAGCCTCGACATCGGGAACCACTGCGGTTTCCAGAGTTGGACTGTAGGGCGTGGGTGACGGCTTGCCGTTGAGGCGGCGGATCGGGGCGTCCAGGTTGTCGAAGCCCTGGTCGGCGAGTTGCGCGGCGATTTCGGCGCTCACTCCGCAGTGGGCGAAGTCCTCGTCGACAATGAGAATGCGGCCGGTTTTGCGTACGGAGCGCTGGATGGTGTCCATGTCGAGAGGCGCGACCGTGCGGGGGTCGATGAGTTCCACGGAGATGCCTTCCTTTTCGAGCACCTCACAGGCTTGAAGGGTCTTGTGGACCATCAGCGCGAGGGCCACAACGGTGATGTCGGAGCCTTCTCGGACGATGGCGGCCTGACCAAAATCAATAAAGTATTCCTCTTCAGGCACCGGACCTTTAAGAGCCATCAGTTCGCGATGTTCTAGAAACAGGACAGGGTCACCGCAGGTGAGCGCCGTTTTGAGAAGACCCTTCGCATCGCGTGGAGAGGATGGTACGACAACGCGCAGACCAGGGAAGTGTGCGTACAATGCGTAATAGCTGCCACTGTGATGTGTGGCGGCGCAATGTCCGATGCCGATGCAACCGCGCAGCAGCACCGGAATTCTGAGCCGACCACTGCTCATGTATTGCATTTTTGCGATCTGATTGATGATCTCTCCGGCGGCGTCGAGTACAAAGTCGGCGAACATGAAGTCCACAACCGGACGCGTGCCGGTCATGGCCGCGCCTGCTGCCAGTCCCACAAAACCGCGTTCACAAATCGGTGTGTCGCGCAGGCGTTCCGGGCCGTGTTTGGTAAAGAGGCCCGCCGTGGTGGCGAAATTGCCGCCTCGCACTCCGATGCCCTCGCCCATCACAAAGATGTTTGGATTTGCAGCCATTTCTTCAGTGAGAGCCTCAAGGGTGGCCTTCATGAAGGAGAGTTCGCGGGTGCCGGCATCCGTGGTGGGCGCATCACGCAGAGGCCCGGAGCGAGGAGCGGCATAGACGTGGGTTGTGGCGCTCTCTGCGGTGGGATAAGCGCTGTTTTCGGCGAATTCGTGCGCGGCTTCGGTTAGTGTGGCGACTTCGTGTTCGATGTCGCTGAGCTCAGCCTCGGTGGCGAGTGTTTGCTCCTGCAGATGTTTTTTGAGACGAGCGATGGGGCAGAGTGTTTTCCAATGTTCGACGTCTTCGCGCGTGCGATAGGTGAAGTCTCCCATGCCCTCGGCGTGGGCGCGTGTGCGGTAGGTCTTGCACTCCAGAAGCGTGGGGCCTTCGCCGTTGCGGGCTCTCTGGAGTGCCGCGCGCGAGGCTGCTTCGATGGCGAGAACGTCGTTGCCATCGAGCTCGATGGTGTGGATGCCGTAGGCCGCGCCGCGGGCTGCCACGCTGGGATTCCCCGCCACGCTGGCAAAGGAAACCTCTGTCGCGAACTGATTGTTTTCGCACACAAAGAGCACAGGCAATTTCCAGATGGCGGCCATGTTTAGTCCTTCGTGAAAGGCGCCGTTGTTGACCGCGCCGTCTCCAAAGAAGGCGACGCCCACCCGGCCGCTTTTTTGAATCAGCGAACTGTATCCGGCGCCCGCAGCCTGCAGAATGCAGGGACCGACAATTCCGCTGGTCCCCATCATCCCAATCTCCGGAGAGAATAGGTGCATCGAGCCGCCCCGGCCGCGGGAGCAACCGGTTTCACGCCCGTAGAGTTCGGCAATAAGCTGTTGTGGTTCCATGCC
>Ga0114974_10002188_pt1 | contig 15092 bp, 14 predicted proteins | sample S_130206_EF_Meta_FD_87318 | JGI IMG/M metagenome (GOLD analysis project Ga0114974, IMG submission 87318) | Freshwater microbial communities from Lake Simoncouche, Canada to study carbon cycling - S_130206_EF_MetaG | ecosystem: Environmental > Aquatic > Freshwater > Lake | place: Lake...
GGTTGGATAGTTTAAGAAGTCAGCAAAAACAGGCTCAAATCCGAAAACCCTTGCTCAAGGGTGTCTGGGCTATTCTCTCCATTTTTTCCAGCACATTTAAGAAGCCGTTGTCCTTCGGGGCCACGGCTTTTTTTCCAGGATTCATTAGCGTGCAGCACTTAGCATCAAGCCGCGCGCCGATGAATGGCTCGCTCGTCAGATCCAATCGGTTGCAAAACCAGGCGGAAATGAATGGTCGGGTCTTCTTAATCGTTAGTTCGTACTAATCCTCACGTGAAGGAGTAACACACATGGCAACAAAGAAAAAACCTGCTGCAAAGAAACCAGCTGCTAAGAAAAAAGTAGCTGCAAAGAAACCAGCTGCTAAAAAAGTAGCTAAGAAGAAGCCAGCTGCTAAGAAGCGTCCAGCTGCTAAGAAGCGTCCAGCTGCTAAGAAGCGTCCAGCTGCTAAGAAGCGTCCAGCTGCTAAAAAAGCTGCCGCCAAAAAGCCTGCTGCTAAGAAGCGTCCAGCTGCAAAAAAGAAGCGCGTAGCAAAAAAAAAGTAAGTAAGCCTGCTGCGAAGAAAGCGGGCTCTGCTGTAAAAAAGCCCGCGGCTAAGAAAGCTGCACCAGCGACCAGTGCGTTGAATCCTGCTGCTGCTTGGCCCTTCCCAACTGGCACACGTCCTTAAACAGACGGGTGTTACTTAAAGGGGTCTCTCACGAGACCCCTTTTTTATTGTCGATTGTTTTTGATTTCGGCTAGTAGCTAAACCCAAATGCCGTTTTAAATTGGGAAGCAATTTGATCTTGGCTTAATTGATGATTTTGTGGTCCTTGATGGGTAATTTTGATCGAGCCCATCAAACTTGCTAAGCGACCAGTCGTCTCCCAGTCCATACCGTTTTCAAGTCCAAACAGCAAGCCTCCACGGAATGCATCACCACATCCAGTTGGATCAACTACTTTTGCTGCAGGTACTGGCGGAATGGAGATGAGCTTGCCATCTGTATAGATGTCTGCACCTTCCGCCCCTTTAGTGACAATGAGTGCCTTTACACGTTCCGCTACTTTTGCTAAGTGAAGGCCGGTTCTTTGAGAAAGCATCTCACCTTCATAGTCATTGACTGCTAAATAACTCGCAATATCAACCAATTCCAGAAGTTCTGGACCATTAAACATCGGCAATCCTTGGCCTGGATCAAAAATAAATGGAATATTCGCTTCTGCTAGTTGGTGGCAGTGCTCCCACATCCCTTGGCGACCATCGGGCGCGACGATACCAAACTGAGCGGCACCTTTTGTGTTTTTGCTCCGCTCTGCTACGACCGTAGAAACTTGATTAAGGTGTGACTTATCCATGGCGCCAGGATGAAAAGCGGTAATTTGGTTATTGGCCTGATCTGTTGTGATCATGGCTTGGGCAGTAAACGCATCATCAAGTTGGCGAATATGGCTCGCATCGATCTGCAGTTGCTTAAGACGGTCCATGTAAGGGGCTGCATCACCGCCGACTGTGGCCATGATGATGGGGTCTCCACCTAAAAGTCGGAGGTTATAAGCAATGTTGCCGGCACAACCGCCAAATTCTCGGCGCATGGTTGGAACCAAGAAGGCCACATTGAGAATATGAATCTGTTCTGGCAGGATCTGATCAGCAAATTTGCCTTCAAAGTTCATGATGGTGTCATAGGCGATCGAACCACAAATCAAGCTAGCCATAAATTACTTTCTCTGAGAAATAAGGATAAAGGGGTGAATATGAGGATTATTGTGGATAAAGGACTCGTACACGATAACCCGCTGCATTTGCTGGTAAAGACAAAGGCAATTGCGCATTGATCAGCTCGCCAGAGGGAGCGCCTTTTTGTAAAAATTCTGGATGAGATGTTTGCCAAGCAATTGGTAACCATTCTTTCGGCGTTAATTGAATCGATTTGAGTTCAGATTCATCAGCATCCGTAAGAGAAATTTCTAAATTAGGTATCAAAACTGAAATTGCGAGACGATTTTGTATTTCAACTTCCAATACAGATTGATTTGGAGCGTTTTTAAGGCCCTCTCGCGCCTTTTCTGGTGATAGCGTAGCTGCAGTTATTTTCCACGCTGCAAAATCGCTTACAGGCCGATTGATGCAGCCTAATGCCACACATAATTTTTGATCAATTCGATTTAATAGAGAAAAAGACTTCACTGCAATCCAAGAGGAGCTGCCATCCACTCTTGGTGCAAGCGCAGGTAATAAAGAATTTCTGGAGAGGTGCTCGCCAAATACCAATAGGAGTATCAGTAAAAGGCTAAATAGAATGAACCGGAGTGTTTTTTTTTGAGTGGGCGAAGAAATACTTACTTTCTTTACTTTTGGAGGGGTGCCATGTAAGCAAACCCATCCTTCACTTTCTTTCCAGACGGAGAGTGTGAGCCATTGGCTATAGGTAGCGATGACTTCCTCAGCTTGACGTGCCAGCACTCCCGATAAAACAATTTGCCCACCAGGCCTGATTTTATTCACTAGAGCAGGCGCAAGCACTTGTAATGGATTAGCCAAAATATTGGCCATCACAATGTCATATTTGGTTTGGGCTGCAAGTTCTGGGGCATCTTCATTGGGTAATACAAACTGAATGACGGTGTTGTTGATCTCAGCATTACTTCGGGCAGCAACCATTGCTTGTGGATCAATATCAGTTCCAACTACTGGTTTAGCACCCAGCTTCGATGCAGCGATGGCCAAAATGCCTGAGCCACATCCATAATCGAGCAAACTTTGATTTTCTAGATTCTGTTGTTGTTCAAGCCAAAGTAAGCATAAGTGTGTGGTCGGATGACTGCCGGTTCCAAAAGCGAGCCCGGGATCTACTGCTAGGCAGATTGCATTGGGGTCGGAGGGCGCATCATGCCAAGAAGGGACAACCCAAATACGCTCGCCAATTTGGATGGGCGAAAATTGACTTTGGGTTAAGCGAACCCAGTCTTGTTCTTCAACTGTTTTTTCTTGGGGAGCAGCCAGCTTAAAGCCGGCATCTTTGAGTGACCCTAGTAAATCAGCAATGAATTCTGGGCTTCCCGATTTATCAATCTCGGGGTTAAAAAGCGCAGTGACTGAGGAGCGTTCCCAAGCCTGAACTTCAGGAGATAGACCTGGCTCTCCGTATAGTGGGTTCTCGTCATACCCACCCGCTGCATCATCTTCCACTGTGACAGATAGAGCGCCTAATTCAAGCAGGGCATCACCCAAGGGTTCGGCAATTTCGGCAACTACCGTAAAGACGAGCTCACGATATGACATGAAAAACTCGCATTAATTAGGATTTACCGCGACTTGCAGCCTGCTCTTCTAAACGATGCTCCAGGTAATGAATGCTTGTACCACCCTCAATAAAGTTTGGATCTAGCATGAGTTCGCGGTGCAAAGGAACATTGGTAGTGATTCCATCAATCACCATTTCTGAAAGGGCAATTTGCATCCGGCGAATCGCCTGTTCACGGGTATTGCCATAGGAAATCAATTTACCAATCATGGAGTCATAGTTCGAGGGAACCACATAGCCACTATAGGCATGTGAATCAACTCGAATGCCAGGACCGCCAGGCATATGAAATGATCCAATCTTCCCCGGACTAGGGGTGAACTTAAATGGGTCTTCTGCATTTAAGCGGCACTCTATAGCGTGACCACGGAAAACGATGTCTTTTTGGCGATAGCCCAGTTTGAGGCCTGCTGCAATACGAATCTGCTCTTGTACGATGTCCACACCAGTAATCATTTCTGTAACAGGGTGTTCAACCTGAACGCGGGTATTCATCTCAATAAAGAAGAATTCATTATTTTCGTACAGGAATTCAAAAGTGCCGGCGCCACGGTAACCCATTTTTCTGCAGGCTTCAGCACAGCGCTCACCAACTTTAGCAATTAAACGACGATCAATTCCCGGAGCGGGCGCCTCTTCGATCACTTTTTGGTGTCGACGTTGCATTGAACAATCGCGCTCACCGAGCCAAATTGCATTACCAAAGGAGTCAGCCAATACTTGAATCTCAACGTGGCGAGGTTTTTCTAAAAACTTCTCCATATAGACTTCGGGATTGCCAAAAGCGCGCCCGGCTTCTTCTCGCGTCATATTGACAGCGTTAATCAGTGCAGCTTCGGTATGAACAACGCGCATACCCCGACCACCACCACCTCCCGCTGCTTTGATGATGACTGGGTAGCCAACACGTTTAGCGGTAGCAATAATTTCTTTTGGGTTATCAGGCAAGGCGCCTTCTGAGCCTGGAACACAAGGAACCCCGGCCTTAATCATGGCGCGCTTAGCGGAAACTTTATCGCCCATTAATCGAATCGTCTCTGCTTTAGGACCAATAAAGGCAAAGCCAGACTTTTCAACGCGCTCAGCAAAGTCTGCGTTTTCAGAAAGGAAGCCATACCCAGGATGGATCGCCTCAGCATCAGTCACTTCTGCAGCGGAAATAATCGCTGGCATATTGAGATAACTCAGTGGTGATGGCGCTGGACCAATACAAACAGCCTCGTCAGCCAACTTCACGTATTTGGCTTCTTTGTCTGCGGTGGAATAGACCACCACTGTTTTAATTCCCAATTCGCGGCACGCTCGTTGGATTCGGAGAGCGATTTCTCCCCGATTGGCAATCAGAATCTTATCGAACATGTCTGCTCTGAGTTAAGTAATGGTGGATTAGAAAGATGCGCTCAGAAATTAAGCGATGATGAATAGTGGCTGGTCAAATTCAACACCCTGACCGTTATCGCACAGGATCTGCTTAATGACGCCGTCTTTTTCGGCTTCAATTTCATTTAGCAATTTCATGGCTTCAATGATGCACAGCGTTTGGCCAACCTTAACAGTGTCGCCAACATTGACAAAGTTAGGAGATTCCGGATTGGGCGCCCGATAGAAAGTGCCCACCATTGGGGAGCGAGCAACAAAACCCGTTTCAGAGGGCTCTTCAATTGCTGCTACTGCAACTGGAGCTGGAGCACTCGGTGCTGGTGCTACTTGGGCTGCTTGGGTTGGCGCAGGGTTTGCATAAACCATCTGTCCAGCATGGGCCGTTGAGCCCGAGTTAACAATTCTGACGCGGTCTTCGCCTTCATTAACCTCTAACTCAGAAATGCCTGATTCAGAAACGAGGTCGATCAAGGTTTTTAGTTTTCTCAGATCCATAGGAGTACATCCTCTCTTGTAATTCTTAAAATAAGCTTATTTTTTTAAGCGAGTAATCGCTGCTTGAAGTGCTAACTCGTATCCGATTGCGCCAAGTCCGCAGATCACGCCAGTGGCAATGTCTGATAAATAGGAATGCTTACGAAATTCTTCGCGCTGATGAATATTGGATAAATGGACTTCAGTAAACGGAATGGCAACACCAGCCAATACATCTCGTAAGGCAACGCTAGTGTGGGTAAACCCCCCTGGATTAATAATGATGAAATCTACGCCATCGAGTTTGGCCTTTTGAATACGGTCGATTAACTCGCCTTCATGGTTGCTTTGATAGGTGTCTAGATCTATTGAACTCGACTTTGCAAGCTCACCTAGCTTTTTATGGATATCTTCTAGGGTAGTTTTTCCGTAAACATCAGGCTCACGTGTTCCCAATAAATTGAGATTTGGACCCTGAATTACGAGAATTGAAGCTTTTTTCGACATAGTTCCCTGTTTTTAGAAGCAGTTAATTATCAATTGCTGTATTCCGCTTTTGACTACAAATGCATCTTTACTGAATGTAATGCTTCATTTCTTAATGAAAGAAAGTATACCCGCTCAGATAGTTTGGAGGCTGAAAAAATATCGATATTTAGCCGTAAATATTGAAATTAATTGGTAAAGAAGCGTCTTTTTTGAGCAATTTCCCCATCAATAGCCTCTACTAAAATCGGCTAAATATCCTTATATAGCCGATTTAATTGCCTTTCTGAGCTCATCTTCGCTTATTTTCCCTAATTTACTATAAACAGCCTTACCCTTGGAATTGATGATGACTGTGAACGGTAGGGCGCCTTGGGCATTGCCCATCTGTTTGGAAAGAGCGCTACCTTCAAGCCCACCAATCAAGATGGAATAGGAAACAGGGGTCTTTTCGAGAAATTCACGAATATTAGAGGGTGAATCGATGCCGATACCGACAAATAGAACATTTTCTTGTAAGAAAGCCTTTTGTAAAAGGTCTAAGGTGGGCATTTCCTCAACGCAGGGAGGGCACCAAGAGGCCCAAAAGTTGACTACGAGGACTTTTCCCTGCCAATCTGCAGAATTGACGGCTTTTCCATCTGGTGTTTTCCAGGGATTGGCAAAAAATGCTTTGATGGCAGGTTCACTAGCAAGTTCTGTTTTAGAAATCCAATGCGAACTAAAGACCCCGGCCAGGAGGGCCAAAAGACTTATTAGGGTAATGATGATCCACTGTCTTCGATTCACTCCAACTCCTTCGCTAAAATTCGCAGATGCATATTCATATCTTGGGCATTTGCGGTACTTTCATGGGCGGCATTGCCGCAATCGCCCGTCAGGCAGGACATCGCGTTACGGGTTGTGATGCCAACGTCTATCCACCAATGAGCACCCAACTTCAAGCTCAGGGTATTGAGCTGATTGAGGGGTTCTCACCAGATCAATTATTACAGTTTGAGACCCTGCCAGATTTATTTGTGATTGGTAACGTGGTTTCTCGTGGCAATCCCTTAATGGAAGCCATTCTGAACCAAGGCCTGCCTTATATCTCTGGCCCCCAATGGTTGGGTGAGCAAGTTTTATACGCCAGACATGTATTGGCAGTTGCTGGCACCCATGGCAAAACCACTACCTCAGCTATGCTGACTTGGATTTTAGAATTTAATGGCTACAAGCCTGGGTACTTGATTGGTGGAGTGCCACTCAATTTCACAGTATCTGCCCATCTAGGTGAGAGTCAATATTTTGTTATTGAAGCAGATGAATATGACACCGCCTTTTTTGATAAGCGCAGTAAGTTTGTGCATTACAGGCCTCGTACTGCTTTATTAAATAATTTGGAATTTGATCATGCGGATATCTTTGCAGATCTAGCAGCAATTGAAACCCAGTTTCATCATTTAGTGCGAACTGTTCCCAGCGATGGCTTGCTGGTGGTGAATGGCGAAGAGCCTGCATTAGAGCGTGTAGTGACTCGTGGCGCATGGGCTCCAGTAGAGCGATTTGGGCAAGCAGCGATCAATGAATGGTCTTTCATTGCTCAAGAAAGTGATGGCTTTATTGTGAAAAAGTCCGGCAATGAAGTGGCCACTGTAAAGTGGGCGCCAGACTCTGGCGTAATGGGACGACATAATCAGCTCAATGCTCTTGCAGCAATAGCGGCGGCAAATCATATTGGCATCTCTCCAGAAAATAGTGCCCGTGCATTGGCCACGTTTAAGAATGTGAAACGTCGTTTAGAAACCATTGGAGTAGCAAACGACATCACGGTATACGATGATTTTGCTCATCACCCAACGGCTATTACGACTACAGTTGATGGTTTACGTCGTCGCGTAGGTAAGGCGCGCATCTTGGCCGTATTAGAGCCGCGTTCCAATACGATGAAATTAGGTGTGATGAAGGCACAATTGCCACTGAGCTTAGAAGCTGCCGATAATATATTTGCCTATGGGGCTAGTACTGGTAAAGAATCATTGGGCTGGGATTTAAATGAGGTCTTGGCACCACTGAATACTTCGGGCCATAGCAGGGCTAAGGCTTTTGATGATCTCAATGCATTAGTGGCCGCTGTTGCAAAAGAGGCTAAGCCCGGTGATCACATTCTCGTAATGAGTAATGGCGGGTTTGGCGGGGTGCATCAAAAAATATTGAAAGCCTTAGCCGAATGAATAGTATTTGATTAGTAGATGTTCAGATTAGAAATTGAGAAAAGAAAGCAAAAATGGGCGATAGATTAAAAGATAAAGTGGCGATCATCACTGGCGCAGCAAAAGGGATCGGTTTTGCGACAGCGCAGCGCTTTTCTCAGGAAGGCGCTAAGGTCATGATTGCAGATATCAATCTGGAGTTAGTTAAAGGCGCTGCTGCACAAGTTTTGCATGCTGAACCCTACGAAATCAACGTCACTGATCGGGCAAGTATTCAAGCGGTTGTTGATCAAGTCATGCAAAGGCATGGACGTATCGATATCTTGATTAATAATGCTGGCATTACACAAGATGCACGCTTAATCAAGATGACTGAAGCACAGTTTGATAATGTAATTGATGTGAACTTAAAGGGTGTTTTTAACTGTACGCAGTTGATAGTGCCCCACATGCTTGAGGCTGGCTCAGGTGCAATTGTGAATGCGTCTAGCGTAGTTGGTCTGTATGGAAACTTTGGCCAAACCAATTATTCCGCTACCAAATTTGGGGTGATTGGATTTACTAAAACTTGGGCGCGTGAATTAGGGTCTAAAGGAATTCGAGTGAATGCGATCTGCCCTGGTTTTATCGCAACTGAAATGGTGAAGGCGATGCCAGAAAATATCTTGCAAGATATTGAGAGGCGTAGCTGGCTTGGGCGCCTTGGCACTCCAGAAGAGATGGCGAATGTTTATTTATTTTTGGCTAGTGATGAGGCTAGCTATGTGAATGGCGTGGCTTTGGAAGCTAGTGGCGGGATCTCCCTCTAAGCATGAATCTTGTCTATGAAGAGGGTGGCGATATTAAAGTGGCTACTGTCCAGTCTGCATCGGGCACTGGGGATGCTGAATCATGGCAAGCAACTAGCCTCTCGGGCAAAAAAATCAAACTGAAGGCTAAGGAGGTTTGGCTACGTTTTGATAAACCGGAGGCACAAGCTCTGATGGATGAAGCGCAACTTTTATCCAAAGAAATCGACTTGCAGTTCCTTTGGGATTGCGCTCCTGAAGAGGAATTTAGCTTGATAGACGTTGCTCTTGAGTACTTTGGACCGCAAGTGAATAACTCCCAGCAAGTTGCTTTAGCAATCGCTTTGCAGGGCGCGCCAGTCTTCTTTCGGCGCAAGGGCCGCGGTCGTTTCCAAAGGGCACCTCTCGAGCAATTACAGGCGGGATTGGCTGCTATCGAACGTAAGCAAAAAGAGCTAGAACAGCAGACTCTTTGGCAAGAAGAGCTAGTCTCGGGAAAATTTCCTGAGGCCTTGAAATCTTCCTCAAATCAACTATTGTTTTCTCCAGATAAGAATACATCTGCTTATAAGGCTTTGATTGCAGCTTGCTCTGAAACGGGTGAATCGCCGGCGCAATTGATGATTCGATGTGCTGCAATTGAGTCACCCTTGGCGTATCACCAAGGATTATTTTTAAAAGCCCATTTTCCAAATGGTAGCGCCCATAATCAGAATATTGGGGTTGATCAAGCTGCTTACGATGCAGCTATTGCTCAATTACCGCTTGCCCCAGTGAGGGCTTTTTCTATTGATGATGCAGGCACTACTGAAATTGATGATGCGCTGTCAGTGAGTGATTTAGAAACGGGCGGCCACCGCGTCGGAATTCATATTGCTGCGCCTGGTTTGGCTATTGCCAAAGATGATCCCCTTGACCGAGTTGCGCGGGATCGTATGTCGACAGTGTATTTTCCAGGTGACAAGATAACGATGCTGCCTGATTCGGTGATTGAGCAATTTTCATTAGATGAAGGTGCTCCTCGTCCGGCACTATCGATCTATGTAGACATCGATGCTCAGGGCCACGTGGATCGTGATTCTATTCAAATGCGTGCAGAGATGGTGCCGATGGCAACTAATTTACGCTTGGAAGACTTGGAGCATTTGGTTAGTGACGATAGTTTGTTAGATGAAGCTGCAACTTATCCTTTTCGCAAAGAGTTAGCCGTCTTGTGGCGTGCGGCTAAGCACTTACATGCAAGTCGTCAAGAAAAGCGAATAGCAAATGGCCTGCGTTCAGAACAGTTAGGGGTGATAGACCCTAATGCCTTAGCAAGAGATTTTTACTTTGAGGTGGCTCCTGTTGATGGGGTAGAACAGATAGAAATTACTCCACGTCAACGTGGCTCAGTCTTAGATACGATTGTTGCTGAATGGATGATTTTTTGTAATAGCGCTTCAGGTCAGTTACTTGCTGATCATGGCTTACCTGGTCTCTTTAGAACTCAAAAAGGGTGGGGTCCATTGCGGACACGAATGCAGACAAGCCCAGGACCACATGAAGGCTTAGGTTTGGACTATTACGCATGGTGCACATCACCATTACGACGCTATTCAGATTTAGTGAATCAATGGCAGCTCATCGCCTTAGCCAAGCATGGTGTCACGGCCAAGATGGTCGCTCCTTTCCCACCGCATGATGCTGTTTTGATGGGTATTGCAGCCGATTTTGAGTCTTGCTATCAGGCCTATGGAGAATATCAAGATAGGCTGGAGAAATATTGGTGTTTACGCTGGATTGCGCAAGAAGGCGGGTCCAAAACAGTTTTTGCACGGCATCTCAAGGAAGGCATGTCTCGTCTTGAGTTAGTACCATTGCATTTACCCATTCCAGAATTAGCAGCTCATCCTCGGATGACTCGTGCTCAGGTGCAGATTGATAATGTGGATTTATTGCAATTAAGTGCGGGTGTGCGCGTTTTAGAAATTGAATCACTAGCAAAGATTGCACAAGAGGCCGTTGAAAATCCTACTGAAGACGGTACTTCAGAGTAGTTTTATTTTGCCGATGACATCTCGCCAAACAACTGCTGTGATGCAATCTCTTCAAGGTGCTTGGCGTCGTCACCCATTTCAGTTTGCGCTCTGCGTTTCATTGGTTATTCACCTTCTTTTTTTGTCTATTCGCTGGGGCGCTGGAGAAATTCAAAGCCGTCGACTCAATACCCCATTGAGCGTAGTACTGGTGAACGCTAGTAGCAAAGCACCGCCAACGCAGGCTAATAAATTAGCTCAGGCTGATCTCCAAGGTGGTGGAAAAACAGAAAATCAAGATGCTACAGCGATCCATCGTGCAAGGCTAGGAACCGAAGCGCGACTCGAAGTTTTAGAGAAACAGCAAAAACAAATGTTGGCAAAGCTAGAGGAGCAACGGGCGCGGTCTGGGGGGCGTAAGAGTGGTGACGAGCAAAAAATTGCACCACAACTAAACTCCCTAGAAGCAGAATTAGCCAAGCGTATACAAGCCGATGGACGTGGAGCTCGACGTAAGGTATTAACTGCAACTAGTGCGAAGGCGGTGACTTTTGCTCACTATTACGATGCCATGCGACAAAAGATTGAAGCATATGGAAGTGCTTTTTTCCCGCGCGCTAATGGACGAGCTTTATACGGCACCTTGATCATTGTTGTGAGTGTGGATGCTCAAGGCAATATCACGAGCAATGCACAGGGGAAGGACGGCCTATCAATTGGCCGCAGCTCAGGTAATCCTGAGTTGGATCGACAGGCTTTGGCTATTGTGAGAGCTTCCGCTCCATTTGGCGTGTTCCCCTCTGAAATGCGTAAGCAAATTGACGTCTTAGACTGGGTCTCCACTTTTGAATTCGCTCGCGAGGGTACTGATCGCTTAGAGTTGCGACGTTGATTCCATCTCGAAAATAGTTCAAGAAATAGATCAAAAATTCGCTTATCCTCTCATCATGACTTCATCAGAATCCATGGATTTATATACCGACCCAAAGCTGTTTTCTGGGATGGATGTGTACGCGGTTGCTGGTAATCCAATCGCGCACAGTAAATCACCTCAGATTCATGCGCAGTTTGCATTACAGTCCAATCAGGCTATGCACTACGGAAGGTTGCAGCCAGCTCCGGGAGCCTTTACAAAAGCTGCGCAAGATTTCTTTGCTGCTGGAGGGAAAGGGATGAATGTGACCGTGCCCTTTAAATTAGATGCTCAAGCATTTGCTAAGGTCTTAACATCAAGAGCGCAATTAGCAGGTGCTGTGAATACCCTTTGGATTCAAGATGGGCAAATTTATGGAGATAACACTGATGGCGCTGGTTTAGTAAGAGATTTACGCGCACAAGGTATTGTCTTAAAGGATGCGCGCATCTTGCTTTTAGGTGCTGGCGGTGCCGCCCGTGGCGTGTTGGGACCATTGCTCGAACAATCGCCCAAGCATCTTGTAATTGCCAATCGCTCAAATGCAAAGGCAAATGAATTGGTCAAGATCTTTTCTGAGCTAACGCAAGGTACAAATTTAGAGTCAGTTACATTAGATGATTTAGAAGATGCAGGAAAAACGATAGCCTTTGATTTGGTGATTAATGCTACTGCTGCAGGCCTTGATAACGTATCGCCCATTAGTAATCAAGCGGCAGCCAATATTTTTGTACCCAGTTCATTTGCATATGAAATGCTCTACGGTAAGACAACAAGCTTTATGCAGCAGGCCCTCCAAAGAGGTGCCCGCGTTAGTGATGGCTTAGGTATGTTAGTTGAGCAGGCTGCCGATGCATTCTTGATCTGGCGTGGCGTAGGTCTTACTTCCGCGATTGACCCCCGAGCAATATTGGCACAGCTCAGAAGTTAGCTCTTCGCCCTGATGCGCTGGTTTATCTATCCCTTTAAGTGCCTCTTGTTTGGCTTTCTGGCCATGCAGGCTTACTTTGCTATTCAGATTGGTTTATGGACCACCATCAATCCAGATAGCACGGCTTTTCAAAGGGCTGAGCGCTGGCGTTTATGCACTTGGCATTGGACATGCCCCATTCAATCAAAGTGGACTCCCTACGACAAGATTTCTGGGAATCTAAAAAGAGCAGTGCTAGTCAGCGAGGACGATATTTTCTTTCAGCACAAAGGGGTTCGTGTTGAAGATATGCAAAAGGCCTGGGAGAAGAACCAGCAAAAAAATCGATCAGGTAAACAAGCGAAAACAGCTTTACGGGGCGGTTCAACGATTACCCAGCAATTGGCAAAAAATTTATTTTTATCTTCTGAGCAAAACTATTTTCGTAAGGGCCAAGAACTGATCATTACTGGTTTGCTAGAACTGACTTTATCGAAGCAGCGCTTATTCGAGATTTACCTCAACTCTGTAGAGTGGGGTGAAGGTATTTTTGGGATTGGTGCAGCAGCCCAGCATTACTACACCACCACCCCAGCGGCATTGGATCGAGAGCAGTCAGCCGCTTTGGCTTCTGCCTTACCCGCACCGAAATGTTTTGATAAAACGCAATATTGCCGTAAGGCCAACATCCATTTTCCGACTCGCCAAGAGTTCATCTTGGAATATATGGATCGCGTTGCTTTAGCTCCTAATCCAAAGGGCAGCTCGAAAAAGTAGTTCTGCAATAAGGTTGGCGGATGTTTATTTAGCTGCCGCTGTCCTCAATGCGTCGCGGGTGTTCAGCGCTGCTGTTCTAGCGGCTTGAGCAAAATCATTGCCAGAGCTAGCGTACAAAATAGCCCTAGAGGAGTTGATCATCATGCCGGTGCCAGGCTTACTTGGAATCGCACCCGCTTTTACAGTGGCATCAATATCGCCACCTTGGGCTCCAATGCCTGGTATTAGTAAAGGCATGTCACCAACAATCGCACGTACTTTTGCAATCTCTTCTGGGAAAGTAGCGCCAACGACGAGGCTGATTTGTCCGGAGCTATTCCATTGTTGGGCGGCCAATTTAGCTACATGAAGATAGAGGGGTTGACCATCGGGGGTCACGTTTAAGAATTGCAAATCGGAGCCTCCTGGGTTGGAGGTGCGACAGAGCACAATCACCCCTTTGCCTTGATGGCGCAAATAAGGCTCAATTGTGTCAAAGCCCATATAGGGGCTGACTGTCACAGCATCAGCTCCATAACGCTCGAATACTTCCATGGCATAGTGCTCGGCAGTGCTGCCGATATCTCCACGCTTGGAATCAAGGATGACAGGTATGTGGGGGTACTTCACTTTGAGGTGTTTGATGAGCTTTTCTAATTGGGCTTCAGCTCTTTGGGATGCAAAGTACGCAAATTGAGGCTTGAAGGCGCAGACCAAATCGGCGGTCGCATCCGCAATTTCACGACAGAACTCAAAGATGCCCTCAGGTTTTCCTTGCAGGGATGGGGGCAAGCGCTTTGGGTCGGGGTCAAAGCCAACGCACAGCATGCTGCCTTGGGAAGCCCATGCAGACTGGAGTTGCTGGTTAAAGGTATTTGAGCTTGAGTTCATTGGTTTTGGCTTATTTTAGTGAAACTGTCATGTTCTATAGGATAAACTAGCGCTCATTCCTTAGGAGTTCTCTATGATCAACTTGTTCGTCCTGCAAAATGGCCGCCTCTCTCAAGAGCAAGTCGAAGATCGCAATGAATTGTTGCAATATGCCAATCCTATCTGGATCGACGTCGTTGATCCAGAGGAAGATGAGCTGATTTGGATTAAAGAGGCGTTTGGAGTCCTTTTGCCTGAGTTGGATGACTTGGGGGACTTAGAGGCTTCAGCTCGATATTTTGAGGCCGATGATGGCCATCTGCATATTCGTACTGATTTCTTGTTAGATGAAGATGAAACTTCCCGTAACGTACGGGTTGCTTTTGTATTGACTAAACAAGTGCTGTTTTCGATTCATGATGAAGATCTTCCTGTTTTCCGTTTAGTGCGATTGCGCGCACGTTTGCGCCCAGGTTCAGTGAGTAATGCAAAAGATGTATTGCTCGATTTGTATTCAACTGATGCCGAATATTCTGCTGATGCACTGGAAGAAGTTTATGAAAATCTCGAACGCGCAGGTAAACGCGTTCTCTCAGATGATATTAATGATGCAGATGCTGCTGAAGTATTGGAAACAATTGCAACAGAGGAAGATACCAACGGACGCATTCGTCGTAACGTCATGGATACCCGTAGAGCCTTATCTTTCCTAATGCGTAGCAAGTTGTTGTCAGATGAACAGCAAGAAGAGGCGCGTCAAATTTTGCGCGATATTGATTCTTTAGAAAACCATACTGCTTTCTTATTCGATAAGATTAACTTCTTGATGGATGCTACAGTGGGTTTCATTAATTTGAATCAATCTAAGATCATCAAGATCTTCTCGGTGGTATCGGTTGCCTTGATGCCACCTACATTGCTGGCAAGTATTTGGGGTATGAACTATAAACATATGCCAGAGTTAGATACCTCATGGGGTTATCCAATGGCCATTGGTGCGATGTTAGTGTCAGCCATTA
>Ga0114974_10002189_pt1 | contig 15089 bp, 13 predicted proteins | sample S_130206_EF_Meta_FD_87318 | JGI IMG/M metagenome (GOLD analysis project Ga0114974, IMG submission 87318) | Freshwater microbial communities from Lake Simoncouche, Canada to study carbon cycling - S_130206_EF_MetaG | ecosystem: Environmental > Aquatic > Freshwater > Lake | place: Lake...
ACAAATTGCATCTGCGTTTCCACACAATCGCGTAATGGGTCAAGCAGGAATGCTTGATACAGCTCGGTTTACAAACTTTGTCGCGACTAAATTAAATGTTCCAGTTGGCGATGTACAAACATTAACTTTGGGATCTCATGGTGACACCATGGTTCCAGTTCCAAGCCGTTGCACAGTTAAAGGAAAACCACTTGCAGATCTACTTTCTGCTGACGAGATTGAAGATCTCGTAGTTCGCACTCGTAACGGCGGAGCCGAAATTGTGGCACTGCTTAAAACTGGTTCTGCTTACTACGCTCCATCTGCTGCAGCTGCCCGTATGGCAAAAGCAGTAATTGAAGATTCTGGCGCTGTACTTCCTGTTTGTGCTTGGGTCGAAGGTCAATATGGAATTAGCGGTGTCTACCTTGGCGTCGAAGCTGAAATTGGCAAAGAGGGAATTCGTCGCGTAGTCGAAAGCAAGTTAACTGATTCTGAAATTGCAGAGCTGAAAGTTGCCGCAGAGGCAGTTCGTGCAAAACAAGCAGATGTGAAAACTCTTTAGTCAAATAATTTATGTAGGGAGCACTTCGAATGTCAAAAATTAAAGTAACTGGAACTGTTGTTGAACTTGATGGCGACGAAATGACTCGTATCATCTGGCAATTTATCAAAGAACAATTGATTCTCCCTTACCTAGATGTAAATCTTGACTATTACGACTTGGGTATGGAACATAGAGATTCAACTAATGATCAAGTGACAATTGACAGTGCTCATGCAATCCAAAAGCATGGCGTCGGAGTTAAGTGCGCAACCATTACTCCGGATGAAGCACGGGTTAAAGAGTTTGGATTAAAGCAAATGTGGAAGTCTCCTAACGGAACTGTCCGCAATATTCTCGGAGGCGTTATTTTCCGTGAGCCAATCATCATCAGTAACGTTCCACGTTTAGTTCCGCACTGGACTAAGCCAATTGTTATTGGCCGTCACGCATTTGGCGATCAATACCGTGCTACTGATTTCAAAGTTCCTAGCGCTGGAAAATTGACCGTTACTTTTACGCCAACTGATGGTTCAAAGCCAATGGAGTTCAACGTCTTTGATTTCCCAGGTGCTGGTGTGGCTATGACGATGTACAACCTTGACGAATCAATTCGTGATTTTGCACGGGCATCTATGAATTACGGACTTAATCGTAACTATCCAGTTTTCTTGTCAACAAAAAATACAATTTTGAAAGCTTATGACGGTCGCTTTAAAGATATTTTTGAAGAGATTTTCGAAGCTGAGTTTAAAGATAAATTTGCAGCTGCCGGAATTACATATGAGCACCGTTTAATTGATGACATGGTTGCTACTTCCCTTCGCTGGGAAGGTGGCTATGTCTGGGCCTGCAAGAATTACGACGGAGATGTTCAATCAGATACCGTCGCACAAGGGTATGGATCACTTGGATTGATGACTTCTGTATTGATGACTCCAGATGGGAAAATTGTGGAATCAGAAGCTGCACACGGAACAGTTACGCGCCACTTCCGAGATCATCAAGCCGGAAAAGCGACCTCGACAAATCCAATTGCATCAATTTTTGCGTGGACTCGTGGATTAGCTCACCGTGCGAAGTTAGATAATAATCCAGAACTTGCCAGATTTAGCGAAACGCTTGAAAGAGTTTGTATTGAAACTGTGGAAACTGGAAAAATGACAAAAGACTTGGCTTTACTAATTAGTAAAGACAGCCCTTGGTTAAATACTCAAGAGTTTCTAGCCGCTATTGATGAGAACTTGAAAGCAGAAATGAAATAAGAGATGAAGTAAATAAAAGAACAATAAAAAACCCCGCCAGATAAACTGGCGGGGTTTTTACTTTCAACTTTAGAGACGAGCACCTGTTGTTGCATTGAATAGGTGAACTGCTGATTGATCAGCAGTAACTGTGATGGTAGCGCCCGGCTTTGGTGGGTTCTTTGGATCCCAACGGACGATAACTTCAGCACCTTCTTCTGCGTTTGCGTTAGCAAGAGTAACTCCGCTAGTTGCAGGAACTCCGTAAACGAATGCATCAGAACCAAGTTCTTCAACAACGTTTACCTTAATATCAAAACCAGTACCAGCAGCTGCTGGATGGAAGCCTTCTGGACGAATACCAACAGTCACACTTGAACCTGCTGATGCAGGAACAGCGATCTTGAGAGCACCAAGAGAAGCTTGTCCACCACTTACTGGAGCAACAACCAAGTTCATTGCTGGTGAGCCAATGAATCCAGCTACGAATGCGTTTGCTGGGTTGTCATAAAGATTGCGAGGTGTATCCACTTGCTGAAGTAGACCATCCTTCAACACTGCAACGCGGTCACCCATGGTCATAGCTTCAACCTGATCGTGAGTTACGTAAACAGTTGTGATTCCAAGACGACGTTGCAACGCAGCGATTTGCGTACGTGTAGCTACACGAAGTTTGGCATCAAGGTTTGATAGCGGCTCATCCATAAGGAAGACCTGAGGTTCGCGAACAATTGCGCGACCCATAGCAACACGCTGACGTTGTCCACCTGAAAGCGCTTTTGGCTTGCGATCAAGGTATGGCTCAAGGTCAAGTAACTTTGCTGCTTCTTGAACGCGACGTGCGCGCTCATCTTTGCTAACGCCAGCGATCTTTAGCGCGAAGCCCATGTTCTCTGCCACGGTCATATGTGGGTAGAGCGCATAAGACTGGAACACCATTGCAATGTCACGATCTTTTGGTGCCACATGTGTGACATCGCGATCGCCAATGCGAATCGAACCAGTATCTACATCTTCAAGTCCTGCAAGCATGCGGAGTGATGTTGACTTTCCACAACCTGATGGACCAACTAATACAAGAAACTCACCATCTGCAACTGTGAGTTCTAGTTGATCAACTGCTGGGCTTGTTGTACCTGGGTAGGTACGACTTGCTTTGTCGAATATAACTGCGGCCATTCTGGTAACTCCTTCTCCCGGCAGGTACGTGCCGGACGGTCCGTAGGAGGAAGGTGAGTTCGGTTGAACTCGGGTGAAAAGTACTAGATAGATAGGGTTTAGGGGAAGTGGGACGCTCTTGAGTACCCTTAGCCCGTGCAGATATTTGGCGATCTCGCCCTCGTAGCCACCCTGATTATGCTCGGCGGCCTTTTTGTGGCGGCTGAAATTGCCCTGATCTCCCTCAGAGAATCCCAGATCAAGGCGATCGGCCAAAGGGGCAAACGTGGGGCCCGGGTCGCAGCGCTGGCCAGCAATCCAAATCGCTTCCTTGCCGCCATCCAAGTAGGAATTACTTTGTTTGGTCTTTTTTCAGCTGCGATCGGTGCCGAACGTTTTGGAAAATATTTAATTCCAAAGTTGCAGGATCTTGGATTAAGCGAAGGATCCGCAAACATTCTTTCAATTATCTTAATAACGATTGTCGTTGCATATTTCACTTTGATTATAGGTGAGCTAGTACCAAAGCGAATTGCAATTGTTCGATCTGAAAGTATTGCGCTCGCCGCAGCTTCAACTGTCGATCGCATTGCGGGTTTATTTCGTCCAATAATCTGGGTGTTATCTAAATCAACAGATTTAATTGTTCGCGCATTAGGAATTGATCCTGCACAAGCCAGAGATAAAATGTCCGAAGAAGAACTCCTTGATTTACTGACTGGTCATGCTCGCCTTACTGAACAAGAGCGCGAAATCGTAGAAGAAGTTTTTCTAGCCGGAGATCGTCAAGTACATGAAGTGATGCTTCCGCGCACTGAAGTTGATTTTCTTGATTCAACCACTCCTATTTCGCAGGCCATCAAAACAATTATGGAATCAGGGCATTCACGTTACCCAGTTGTGAAAGGTTCATTTGACGAAATTGTCGGATTCATTCACATTAGAGATTTGCTAGATCCAAATTTGCGCGAGCGCCAAGTTCGAGTAGGAGATTTAGTTCGTGAAGCTCTATTTATGCCAGGAACTAAAGGATTGTTGCCGGCATTAACTGAAATGCGTGCTGCAGGTCAACATTTAGCGATTGTTGTTGATGAGTATGGTGGAACAGATGGCATCGTTACTCTCGAAGATATTGTCGAAGAATTTATTGGACAGATTCGTGATGAGTATGACGGAGAGGAAAAAAATGAAGTGCAACCCGGCCGTGCTGGGGAGTATCACTTTGACGGACTGACTTCTCTCGATGATGTTTTAGATGAAACCGGTATTGAAGTTGTTGATGGCCCATATGAAACAGTCGGTGGATTTTTGATGCACCAACTTGGCAGAATCCCAGAAGTCGGAGACAAGATCTCCCAGCCAAGTGCAGAATTTGAAATTGAATCAATTGAAGGCAAACGCGCTGGTCGCATCCGTATGATTGTCACAGATCAAGGGCAATCAAAGGCAGGGGCAAATCTCTAATGAGTGAAAAAGATCGCGTGCTATCTGGGATTCAACCAACTCATGATTCATTCCACCTAGGAAATCACCTTGGAGCACTGCGCCAGTGGGTTGCCTTACAAGACACTCATGATGCTTTTTATTGTGTCGTTGATTTGCATGCCCTAACAATTGAAACTGATCCTAAACTTTTACACCAGCGCACTCTTGCATCAGTTGCTCAATTATTAGCTCTAGGCATTGATCCAGAGCAGAGCACATTATTTATTCAGTCACATGTTCCAGCACATAATCAACTCGGCTGGGTTCTTGAGTGCATCACCGGATTCGGCGAAGCAAATCGGATGACGCAATTTAAAGATAAATCTCAAAAATCAGGGGCAGATCGCACTGTCGTAGGATTATTTACTTATCCCATTTTGCAAGCTGCTGATATTTTGCTTTACCAAGCAAATCAAGTCCCAGTCGGAGAAGATCAACGCCAACACATCGAATTAACGCGTGATTTGGGACAAAGGTTTAACTCACGTTTTGGAGATACATTCACAATTCCTGATGCCCACATCATCAAGGGAACCGCAAAAATTATGGATCTTCAAGATCCAACTTCAAAGATGAGCAAATCAGCCGCAACAATGGCTGGAGTGATTGAACTGATGGATGCTCCAGAAGTAAATGCTAAAAAAGTTAAAAGTGCCATGACTGATACTGAGCGCGAAATTAAGTTTGATGAAAAAAACAAACCAGGGATTAGTAATTTGCTAACCATCTATTCTGCATTAACTGGTGAGAGTATTAAACAACTTGAAGAGAATTACTCTGGTAAAGGGTACGGAGATTTGAAGAAAGAATTAGCAGATGTGGTTGTTGGAGTATTAGAGCCAATCAGAAATAGCGCATTAGATTATTTAAAAGATCCAGCTCAGTTGCAAAGTATTTTGAAAGATGGAGGACAACGAGCAGGTTCAGTTGCTGCTCAAACTCTTAGAAATGTCTACTCTGCGATGGGGCTTGTAGCTCGAGGCTAGTTTTAAACTAATTTTCCAACTGGTTCAACAACACCAATAGCTTTAAATCCCCAAGTAAATAACTGTTTTGCTAACGCATCTCGTCCGTAACCTAGGTGCATGAATGTGATAATTATTGTGTGTCCATCACGTTTTACTACGCCGATATAAGTATTTTGCCCCTTAGTAGTCCATCCAGTTTTTACTCCTAAAGTACCTGGGTAATTAAAAAGTAATTTATTTAAATTATAAATCTTTCGATTTATATTCTTTGGACCAGATTTTGGAAATGTATATCTCTTTGTCTTAACAATCTGGCGAAAATCGGATCTTTCCATTGCGGCTCGAGCAATTAAAGCTAGATCGTAGGCACTTGAAAGTTGACCGGGAGTATCAAGACCATGTGGAGATTTTGGTGTTGTATCAAATGCTTGAATTGATTCAGCTTTTGCTTGCATGAGCTCAGCAGTCTTTTTAATTCCCCCAGATGCATTTGCAAGTGCTACTCCAGCATCATTTCCAGAGTGCAACATCAAGCCATACCAAATATCTTTAATTTTATATTTTCGACCGGGATAAATGCCAACTTTATTTCCAATTGTGGCTGGTTCCTTTTTTGTACCAACATAAGTTTTATTCATATCAAGACGTGGAAGAAGTGTTAATGCAGTTAATGTTTTCAAAGTACTTGCGGGTGGCAATTTTTTATGCGGATTTTTAGCAGCCAATATTTCACCAGTATCTAAATCCGCGATTATGAAAGAGGACGCGAGTGTGTCCGGGGGAGCAGCAATTCCATCCCCATTTGTGTCATCGAAAATTACCCCGGTTTCCCCAAGTCTTCCGCCCCCGATAACTTCATCTCCAATAGCCGGAAATGAAGTGGCTGTTAGACCCAATACAAGTACGGCAGCGGTTAGCAAGAGGTTGCGCTGTTTTAATCTTGAGATTTGCATAGGTGCTAAAGAATAGAGAGATAAATCCTATGCGATTAATCGCCACACCGAATTGAGTAGGATTAGCCTGTGCGAGATATCACAGAGTCCGGATTCCCAATAAAAGCAGATTATTTGAATGGTGAGAAATCTGGCGTTTATCCATTTACTCGCGGCATCTATGAGCAAATGTATTTAAAAAAACCTTGGACCATGCGACAGTATGCAGGTTTTGGAAATGCTAAGGAATCTAATGAGCGATATCTGCAATTAGTAACTGCAGGTACGGGTGGATTATCAGTTGCTTTTGATTTACCGACTCAGATGGGTTACGACTCTGATTCCCCGCAATCACTTGGTGAGGTCGGACGTGTAGGCGTTGCTATTGATTCCCTTGTAGATATGCGTGAACTTTTTGACAAGATTCCACTTGAAGAAGTCTCAACTTCGATGACTATCAATGCTCCTGCAGCAATTTTACTTTTGATGTATCAAATTATTGCTGAAGAACGCGGCATTCCAAGCGATCAACTGCAAGGAACTATTCAAAATGATTTGTTAAAGGAATATATTTCTCGAGGAACTTATATCTATCCTCCAAAACAATCATTGCGTATGACTACGGACATTTTTGAATACTGCACGAAAGAGTTGCCTAAGTGGAACAGTATTTCTGTTTCTGGTTATCATATGGCTGAAGCCGGAGCTAATCCGGTTCAAGAAATTGCTTTTACTTTTTCAAATGCAATTACATATTTAGATTGCGCTAAAGAACGTGGATTATCAATAGAAGATGTTGCAAGTCGGATGAGCTTCTTTTTCGTTTCCAGAACCACGATTCTTGAAGAGATTGCAAAATTTAGAGCAGCGCGGCAGTTGTGGGCACAAATCATGAAAGAACGGTTCGGAGTAACTTCTGATCGTGCAATGCACCTTCGTTTTCATACTCAAACAGCAGGTGTTCAATTAACTGCCCAACAACCTGAATTAAATTTAGTGCGGGTAGCACTTCAAGCTTTAGCGGCAGTGCTGGGAGGAACTCAATCCCTCCACACAAACTCATTTGATGAAGCGCTTGGATTGCCAACAGAGAAAGCCGCTCGCCTGGCCCTGCGCACTCAACAAGTCATTGCAAATGAAAGTGATGTTGCGGCAACTGTGGATGCACTTGCCGGGTCCGCGGTAATCGAAGCCATGACAACTGAGATTGCAACAGCTGCGAAGGAATTAATTTCCAAGATTGACCAGATGGGTGGAGCTGTAGCAGGGATTGAAGCTGGATTCCAAAAAAGCGAGATTGAGAAAAGCGCATATCGAATTTCGCAAGAGATTGAATCCGGGAATCGTGTTGTTGTTGGAGTAAATGCTTTTGTCGAAGAAGCTAGCCCATACCTGCCACTAGAAATAAATCCCGAGATTGCTAAAGAACAAACCGCTAAATTACAAAAATTGCGTGAAAGCCGTAATGAAAGTGAAGTTAGCGAAGCGTTAGACGCGTTAAGCGCAGCAGCAAAAAGTGAATTGAATTTACTTTACCCAATGAAGGTTGCACTACTTGCGAATGCAACTCTGGGAGAGATTTCAGATGTGCTTAGGAGTGAGTGGGGAACTTACCGAGCTACAGAAATTTGGTAATTAAATAATTTTACAAAGCAAAGTTCCGCTGGCAAGAGTGTCTCCAACAGAAACTGTTAAGTTACTAATTTTTCCACTCTTATGAGCTTTTAGTGGTTGCTCCATTTTCATCGCCTCAAGAACAACAATCAAGTCACCCTCTTCGACTGTTTGCCCTTCAGTAACTTCGATTTTTACAACTGTTCCTTGCATTGGACTAGTTAAGGAATCTCCGGTTTGTAAAGTGGTTCTGGCGCTAAGTGCACGTTTGCGTTTAGGAATTGGACTCAAAACTCCAACTTCAAAACGGTGACCATTAACTTCAACAATTAATTCTTCTACGACTGGAGTGGAATTTTCTTCGCTGCTGGCTCCATATGGTGGAATCTGGTTATTAAATTCACTCTCGATCCATCCGGTATAAACCGCAAATGGCTCATTAATAAAAGCCTCATCGTTTATTACTGCGCGATGGAAAGGCAAAGCAGTAGCAATTCCTTCAATTTGGAATTCAGAAAGTGCGCGACGGGCTCGTTCTAACGCTTGTTTTCTTGTTGCACCGGTAACAACTAATTTTGCAAGTAAGGAATCAAAATTTCCACCAATTACATCACCTCTAGTGAATCCCGCATCTACACGAACGCCAGGACCCGAAGGTTCCTCCCATTTAGTAATTACTCCTGGAGTTGGTAAGAAATTTCGTCCAGGATCTTCGCCGTTGATGCGAAATTCGATTGAATGGCCGCGTAACTGCGGATCGGTTGAAGATATTTTTTCGCCATCGGCAATTCTGAACTGTTCTCTTACTAAATCAAGGCCCGATACTTCTTCGCTGACTGGATGTTCAACTTGTAAACGAGTGTTAACTTCTAGAAATGAAATGGTTCCATCAACTCCGACTAGAAACTCACAAGTTCCGGCCCCAACATAACCAGCTGCACGAATAATCTCTTTACTTGAACGGTAAAGCTCATCTATTTGAGCTTGAGAAAGAAACGGAGCTGGAGCCTCTTCAACCAATTTTTGGTGACGGCGCTGCAAAGAGCAATCGCGCGTTGATACAACAATTACATTTCCGTGAGTATCTGCCAAAACCTGAGTTTCAACGTGTCGCGGACGGTCTAAATATCTTTCAACAAAACATTCACCGCGACCAAAAGCAGATACCGCTTCACGAACTGCCGAATCAAAAAGTTCTGGAATCTCCTCCATTGTGAAGGCAACTTTTAAGCCACGCCCTCCACCGCCATGCGCTGCTTTGATAGCAACAGGTAGACCAAACTCTTTTGCAAATGTTAAAACTTCTTGACTGCTGGCAACTGGATCTGGAGTTCCAGCCACAAGTGGGGCACCAACTTGTGCTGCAATTTTTCGGGCTGAAACTTTATCTCCCAATGCGGCAATCGCAGCAGGGGGAGGACCAACCCAAATCAAACCCGCATCGATTACGGCTTGGGCAAATTTTGCGTTTTCAGATAGGAATCCATACCCAGGATGAATCGCTTCAGCACCACTTTGTTTGGCGACCGTGATTATCTTTTCGATATTTAAATAAGTTTCTGTTGCTGTAACCCCACCAAGTGCGTAAGCCTCATCGCAAGCCTTCACATGTAAAGCGCTCCGGTCGCCATCAGCGTAAATAGCGATTGATTTAATTCCGTGATCGCGAGCTGCTCTTGCAATGCGAATCGCAATTTCGCCACGATTGGCAATTAATACGCTTTTCATATTGCAGATCCTATCTGGCGCAACTTGTGCCAAGAGTGTCCCAGGGAAGCCACCATCTCAAAAAGATCGGGCATGCTTAAACCAATTACACCTGTTGCATCCCCTTCAATTCGAGAAATGAATGCTGAACCAATTCCATCCAAAGTCGCACCACCAGCAACTTGAAGAGGCTCACCAGTTTTTATGTAGGCGTCGATCTCCTTATCGCTGATATTGGCAAAAGTAATTTTTGTGGCTGAAACTCTCTCTGATATCGCTCCATTGGAAGCATCAATTACAACTTGCCCAGTGTATAAAATTCCACTTTTATTTCGGTACGAAGCCCATAGTGAAAAAGCTTCATCGGGAGATGCTGGTTTGCCGATATTTTTACCTTCGAATTCAAGTGTTGAGTCAGCGCCAATTATTAATTGATCTCCACTGAAAGATGAAGCAACAGCCTCTGCTTTGGCTTTAGCTAGAGCCATAACCATTTCGATCGGTGGCAAATCTAAAAATTTAGGCAACTCTTCATCAACTCCGCTTACTCTAACTTCAGCAAATATCCCTGCATTTTTTAATAATTGTAAGCGAGCGGGTGAAGCGGAAGCGAGTATTACCGTAGTCACGAATTATTTTCCGTTTTTCCGTAACTACTACTTTTGGTAAGTTTCGACTGCCTTTTGGATAAAGCTTTTTCAATAGCGGTAATCTCGGCAACAGTGGCCTCACCCTTAATAATTTTAATGTTGCTCATTACAGTGGGATATTTCCATGCTTGCGATATGGCAAAACATCTTTTTTGTTTTGCAATGCGCGAAAAGCTTTAGTGATGAGAATGCGACTTTGCTGAGGTTCTATAACTGCATCGATAAATCCGCGCTCTGCCGCCAGATATGGATTAGCAAGTGTGTCGTCATATTCAGCTATCAACTTCTTGCGGACGTCCTCAGAGTTGTTCGCTTCTGCCAGCTCTTTTCGATACAAGATGTTTACCGCTCCCTGAGCACCCATTACAGCAATCTGCGCAGTAGGCCAAGCTAAGTTGATATCTGCACCTAAATGCTTAGATCCCATAACATCATATGCGCCACCATAAGCTTTTCGAGTAATTAATGTGACCATAGGTACTGAGGCTTCACCATATGCATAAAGCAACTTGGCGCCACGTCTAATAATTCCGTTCCACTCCTGATCAGTACCAGGCAAAAATCCAGGGACATCAACCAAAGTTAAAATCTGGATTCCAAATGCATCACATGTTCTGACAAATCTGGCCGCTTTTTCACTTGCGTTAATATCTAAAGTTCCCGCCAATTGCATTGGTTGATTAGCTACGACACCAACTGATCGACCTTCAATTCTTCCAAAGCCAATAATTATGTTTGGTGCAAATAGTTCTTGCACTTCTAAAAATTCAGAATCATCGAGCAAAGCTCTAATAACTTGATGCATGTCATAAGGCTGGTTTGGAGCATCAGGAATCAAAGTATTTAGTGCAATATCACTTGAGTGCAAATCATCTGAACCACTAACTGGAAAAACTGGTGGTGTATCAGTGTTATTGCTTGGCAAGTAGGACAACAAAGTCTTTACATAATCAATTGCATCTAATTCATTTGATGCCAAGTAGTGAGAGTTTCCAGTTCTTGAGTTATGAGTATGTGCGCCACCAAGTTCTTCCATTTCAACTTCTTCACCCGTGACAGTCTTAATTACTTCAGGTCCAGTGATAAACATGTGTGAAGTTTGATCAACCATAATTGTGAAATCTGTCATTGCCGGTGAATAAACCGCACCACCCGCACAAGGTCCGAGAATTAATGAAATTTGTGGAATTACACCAGAAGAACGTGCATTACGTCGGAAAATTTCGCCATAGCGACCAAGTGAAACAACACCTTCTTGGATTCGAGCTCCACCCGAATCATTGATTCCAATAAGTGGTACGCCAGTGCGCAATGCAAAATCCATTACTTTTACAATTTTCTCACCAAAAACTTCACCAAGACTTCCACCCATTACGGTGAAATCTTGTGAGAACAGTGCGATCGGTCTGCCGTCAACTGTGGCTATGCCGGTAACTACGCCGTCGCCGTATGGACGATTTTGCGGCATATCGAAATTGACACTGCGGTGGCGAGCTAATTCATCAAATTCGGTAAATGAATCAGCATCAACTAGAGCGGCGATCCGTTCACGTGCAGTCATTTTGCCTTTGGCATGTTGTTTCTCAATTGCTCGTTCAGAGCCGGCATGCGTAGCGGCATTGATTCTTGCCTGTAAATCTTCGAGTTTCCCTGCAGTTGTGTGAATGTCACTGCTCATACCCGTACCGTACCTCTCATGATTAGCGATCAGCTGCGAGCGCCATTAAATCAGGATCAAATCATCTCACTACTTGGTGATAGTTACTGGCGAGTAAGCCTTTTTGAGAGCATTCCCTCAACGCAAATTAAATTAGCCGAATTGATCAGGGCAGAAAAAATCCCTGCAGGTACCGTTTTGATTGCCGATCATCAAAGTGCCGGACGTGGACGGTTAACTCGGACATTTGAAACTCCACCGCAAGTTGCAGTCCTACTTTCGACAGTCCTATATCCAATACGAAATTCTGCTGATCTTGGATGGATCCCATTAATTGTTGGAGTTGCGGCGGCAAATGCAATTTCAAAATACTGTGGATTAGCACCATTATTGAAATGGCCAAATGATTTGTTAATTGGAGATTTGAAAGTCGGAGGAATAATTGCAGAGCAAGTTGATGATTGTGTTGTTGTTGGAATTGGAATAAATGTTTTACAAAACAATGATGAACTTCCAGTTCCTACTGCTACCTCATTATTTTTAGAGTGTCCGAAAGATGCAATCACAGCCCGCGAAGAATTAATAGCCTATTTGCTTCAAGAGATAAGAAGCGAATTTGATGCTTGGAATACAGCTAACGATAATGTCGAGATCCTGAAAAAATATTCTGAGTTGTCAGCAACAATTGGCAAACAGATTAAATTAGATTTTCAGAATGGAGAGTCAAAAGAAAGCGTTGCAATTGGCTTAGCAGATAATGGTGGACTGCTGATAACAAGTGGAGAAATCATTGTCTCTGCTGACTTAACTCACCTTCGAGCCATACAGTAATCTTCAAGTAGGATTACAGCTATGAGCGCACCAACGGTCGGGATGATTGGGGCAGGCCAACTTGCGCAGATGTCCATAGCCCCGGCGATTGCTCTTGGTATTAATTTAAAAATTTTAGCAATGGATGATTCCGATAGTGCCGCAAAAATTGCGAAAGTAGATATTGGCGACTATCGAGATTTAGAGGTTCTCCGAAATTTTGCCAAGAATTGCGATTTTTTAACTTTCGAACATGAATTGGTTCCAAATGGGCATATACGTGCTCTTGAAGCTGAAGGTTTTGTTGTTAGACCAAGTTCTAGTGCTCTTCTTGTGGCGCAAGACAAAGCACATATGCGTAAAGTTTTTACTGAGAACCAGATTCCTTGTCCGGAATGGAAAGTGGTCGATAACGCAAACGAAATTCCAGCATTTCCAGCAATTTTAAAATCAATCACCGGAGGGTATGACGGTCGCGGAGTCCAATTAGTAAAAGACGAAGATTCCGCCAAAAAAGTGATTGCTGAATGGGGCAAGGCACTCTACGAAGAAGTTGTGTCATTTGACCGAGAGCTTTCAATTCTGATTGCGCGTTCACCTCATAATCAAGTGGCTACCTGGGCCGTGACTGAGACAGTTCAACGAGATGGAATTTGTATCGAAACTATTACACCAGCACCTAATCTTTCTGAGGAAGTTGCAAATCTTGCCCAAAAGATTGCGAGTGATATCGCTAATACAATTAAGTTGGTTGGAGTTATGTCGGTTGAACTTTTTCAAGTTGGAGAAAAATTACTTGTTAATGAGATTGCACTTAGGCCACACAACTCAGGTCACTGGAGTATTGAAGGTTCAGTAACCAGCCAATTTGAGCAGCACTTGCGGGCAGTTTTGGATTTACCTTTAGGCGAAACAAAAATGACCGCAAAGTGGGCGGTTATGGCAAATATTTTGGGTACCGAGAATCCAGATCTATATCGCCCCTACTTGCATCTCTTCGCGCGCGATCCTGAACTCAAAATTCACATTTATGGCAAAGAGGTGCGACCTGGCCGTAAAGTTGGGCATGCAACTGTTGTTGGAGAAGATTTGGCGGAATTACGTGGTCGAACAGCGCATGCAATCGATTACATAAGTGGAGTTGTGGATGAATAAGAGGAGTCTTTAATGAGTAATTTAAATCCAGAAGTTGCAATTGTGATGGGCTCAGATTCTGATTGGCCAACAATGGAGGCCGCCGCACTATCACTCGCAGATTTTAAGATTGCTTACGAAGTTGAATTACTTTCGGCACACCGGATGCCAGAAGAGATGATGGCTTATGGAAAAAGTGCAGCAAGTCGAGGAATCAAAATAATAATTGCTGGAGCAGGTGGTGCCGCTCATCTTCCGGGAATGCTCGCATCAGTTAGCGCACTTCCAGTGATTGGGGTACCTATCCTGCTTAAAGCATTGGAGGGCATTGACTCATTATTATCAATTGCTCAGATGCCAGCTGGAATACCGGTAGCCACTGTCGGAATAGGTAACGCCAAAAATGCTGGATTATTAGCCGTAAGAATGCTGAGCGTCGGAAACCCAGATTTAGTTAAGGCAGTAGAAAGTCAGATGGCTGAATTAAATGAGAGTGTAAAAATAAAAGCAAAAGCTTTAAAGATTGCGGCCCAAAGCCCGGAAGCGCCATCCGGCCAATAAGTATTTATCGCTATCCAAAGCATTTCTGCCATCAATCATCTTCGGACTTTTTACCCACTTTTTAATTTCAACTGGGTCTAATTCTCGATAAACCTTCCACTCAGTCAAGTGCAAAGTTATTTCTGCGCCAGTAAGGGCGCTTTGAATGTCTGTTGCAAATTCTAAGTTAGGAAAACGTAAGCGGGCATTCTCAATAGCTTTTGGATCATGCACGACAACACGAGCACCTTTTGCAAATAAGGATTCAGCTATATCTAAAGCAGGGGAGTCGCGCACATCATCGCTATCTGGTTTAAATGCTGCACCCAAAATTGCAATTCGCGTGCCTGCTAAACCTTGACTTAATTCAGAACTAACAACATCAACCATTCGGGTACGGGCACGTAGATTGATTGCATCTATCTCGCGTAAAAATTCAACTGCTTGGTTTGCTCCAATTTCTTCTGCGCGGGCCATAAACGCACGGATGTCTTTAGGAAGGCAACCGCCCCCAAAACCAATTCCAGCTTGCAGAAAACGGTTGCCAATTCGCGGGTCGTAGCCAATTGCTTTAGCAAGAACCGTTACATCCCCACCAGCAGCTTCACAAATTTCTGCCATAGCATTTATAAAAGAAATTTTTGTAGCTAAAAATGAGTTTGCAGCA
>Ga0114974_10002194_pt1 | contig 15046 bp, 14 predicted proteins | sample S_130206_EF_Meta_FD_87318 | JGI IMG/M metagenome (GOLD analysis project Ga0114974, IMG submission 87318) | Freshwater microbial communities from Lake Simoncouche, Canada to study carbon cycling - S_130206_EF_MetaG | ecosystem: Environmental > Aquatic > Freshwater > Lake | place: Lake...
ATTAACCGCTGGTATCGCAGAGCAAAAAGCAATTCGATACACACCGGCTGGCTTGCCAGTCATTGACTTGGTCCTAGAGCATGCCTCTAGCATTCAAGAAGCGGGAACTCTCAGACAGGTCAATGCCACAGTGAAAGCTGTCGCTATCGGCGCTGTGGCAGAGAGAATTCAAACCCAGCCCATTGGCAGTGTTTGGAAATTCAGAGGTTTTTTGGCAACTCCCAAAAACGGAAAAAATGTGATTCTGCATATTCAAGAATTCAAGACACTTTAATTTTCAGGAGGCCCCATGGCCACTTTCAAAAAATTTAACAAAGACAAGCGCCCTAAGCGCAACACCCAATCATTGCTGTTCAAGCGCAAGCGTTTCTGCCGCTTCACCGTCACAGGCGTTGAAGAAATTGACTACAAAGACGTCGACACATTGCGCGACTTCATTGCTGAAAACGGCAAGATTATTCCCGCACGCTTGACAGGCACACGCGCTATTTATCAGCGTCAATTGAACACCGCCATCAAGCGCGCTCGCTTTTTGGCCATGTTGCCTTACAGCGACCAGCACAAAGTTTAAGGAGAACAACCATGCAAATTATTCTGCTCGATAAGGTTGTTAACCTTGGCAATTTGGGTGAAATCGTCAAAGTCAAAGATGGTTACGCTCGCAACTTCCTGATTCCCAGCGGTCGTGCACGTCGCGCCACTGAGGCCAACAAAGCTGAATTCGAAGCACGCCGCGTCGAACTCGAAAAAGCTGCTGCTGCCAAATTGGCTGCAGCCCAAGCACAAGGCGAAAAGCTCTCTGGTGCCGTGGTCAAAATCACTCAAAAGGCCGGCGTTGACGGTCGTTTGTTTGGTTCAGTCACCAACCACGACATCGCCGAAGAGTTGAACAAGGCGGGTTACGGTTTGGCCAAAGCCCAAATCCGCATGCCCAATGGCCCGATCAAAACGGTCAGCGAATCTACGGTTGCTGTGGCTTTGCACACAGACGTGGTGGTGGAAGTCACTGTTTCTGTCTACGGCGAAACAGCTTAATCTTCAGGCTTCCCTTTAAGCCGTCCGTCGTAAGTACGCTTGCGACAGGCGGCTTTTTAGTTTCTGGCGTGTTATTTGATTTATTCACAAGACTTTCCGTACTTACCAACGACTTATCCACAGGCTTGTCCCATGACCATTTGCCTCGTCGTGCGTAAGATAAGGGCCACAACATTGAACGTCCATGTCCGCACTCTTTTCTCCTCAGTCTCACTCTGAATCCGAGCTGGGTTTCAGCGCAGTCAGCCAAGATCAGCAAATCTCACAGCTGCGAGTGCCTCCGCACTCCATCGAGGCTGAGTCAAGTGTGCTGGGAGGGTTGCTGCTGGACAACTCGGCTTGGGACCGCATGGGTGACTTGCTGACGGACAATGATTTCTATCGACATGAACACAAGCTCATATTTGCGGCCATCTCTACGTTGATCAATGGCTCTAAGCCAGCTGATGTGATCACGGTGTACGAGCAGTTGCAAAATCAAGGTAAAGCAGAGGGCATGGGTGGCTTAGGCTATCTCAACGCCTTGGCGCAATATGTGCCCAGCGCCAGCAATATCAGACGTTATGCAGAAATCGTTCGAGAGCGATCCATCCTCCGCAAGTTGGTGACCGCCAGCGATGAAATTGCCACCAATGCCTTCAGTCCACAAGGCCGTGCTGTTGAAAAAATATTAGACGAAGCCGAGCAAAAGATCTTCAACATCGGTGAAGAGGGCTCTCGCATGAAGCAGGGCTTCCAATCCATGGACACCTTGGTGGTCGACCTCATGGACCGAGTGCAGGAAATGGCGGACAACCCCAATGACATTACGGGCGTTCCAACAGGTTTCTACGATTTAGACCGGATGACATCAGGCCTGCAGGCTGGCGATTTGGTTGTTTTAGCGGCGCGTCCTTCAATGGGCAAAACGGCTTTTGCCATCAACATTGCCGAACATGTTGCCCTCAACGAGGGTTTGCCAGTGGCGGTGTTCTCGATGGAGATGGGCGCAGCACAATTGGCAGTTCGTGTCGTGGGCTCGATTGGCCGAATTGATCCAGGTCACTTGCGCTCGGGCAAACTCACTGATGAAGAATGGCCGCGCCTCACCGACGCGATTGAACGGCTCAGAACGGTTTCCTTGCACATCGATGAGACGCCTGGCCTCACCACCAGCGAACTCCGTGCCAATGCGCGTCGTCTGGCACGAAAATGCGGCAAGCTTGGCTTGATCGTTGTGGATTATTTGCAATTGATGAGTGGCTCCTCCAGCTCAGATGGCGATAACCGCGCGACCGAGTTGGGCGAAATTTCTCGAGGACTCAAAATGTTGGCCAAAGAACTGCAGTGCCCTGTGATTGCGCTTTCGCAATTAAACCGAGGCGTTGAGCAAAGAACCGACAAGCGACCCATGATGAGCGATCTGCGGGAGTCTGGCGCGATTGAGCAGGACGCCGACATTATCATGTTCATTTATCGCGACGATTACTACAACAAAGATTCCAAAGATCCAGGTGTCGCTGAAATCATCATTGGCAAACAACGTAACGGCCCCACCGGCGCCGTTCGTTTAACTTTCTTGAAGCCCCTCACACGCTTTGAAAGCTTAGCCTCAAGCGGTGACAGTGGCGATTATTAAAACAAGCCTGATCGATGAAATGACTAGAGCACCTCGCTGGCAAAGTCTGCCAGACGTGATCGCTCTCCGCGTGCCAAGGTAATGTGGCCGCCATGGGGCCATCCTTTAAAGCGGTCAACGGCATAAGTTAAACCTGAAGAACCTTCCGTGAGGTAGGGCGTGTCAATTTGCGCCAAATTGCCCATGCAAATGATCTTGGTGCCGGGGCCTGCACGAGTGATCAAGGTTTTCATTTGCTTGGGCGTCAAGTTTTGCGCTTCGTCGATGATCACGTATTTGTTCATGAACGTGCGGCCACGCATGAAGTTCATGCTCTTAATTTTGATGCGACTGCGAATGAGTTCATTGGTCGCAGCTCGGCCCCATTCACCAGCGTTGCCGCCGTCGCCTTTGGCCAAGAATTCCAAGTTGTCATCGAGCGCGCCCATCCAAGGGCCCATTTTTTCTTCTTCAGTGCCCGGTAAAAATCCGATGTCTTCGCCCACGCTCACGGTGGCGCGGGTCATGATGATTTCGGTGTAGCGACGGTCATCCAAAACTTGTGTCAGTCCCGCAGCCAAGGCCATCAAGGTTTTGCCTGTGCCGGCAGTGCCAGCCAAGGTCACAAAGTCGACTTCGGGATCCGTCAGCATGTTCATCGCAAAGTTTTGTTCGCGATTGCGCGTGGCCACACCCCACACTGCATTTTTGGCATGACCAAAATCTTTGAGTGTTTTGAGAACGGCCGTTTTGCCTCGGATTTCAGTCACGCGGGCGTACAGGCTAGGTTCACCGGGGGCTTCTAAATAAACAAACTGATTGATCAGCAAGCTCGGGACCAGTGGCCCACTAAAACGATAGAAGGTGTGACTGCCTTGCTGCCAGCTTTCTATCGCCTTGCCATGGCGATTCCAAAAATCTGTGGGCAAAGCCAATGCGCCTGAATAAAGCAAGTCGCCATCGTCTAAGACTTTGTCATTTTGGTAGTCTTCTGCAGCCATGCCAAGGGCCCTGGCCTTGACGCGCATGTTGATGTCTTTGGACACAAGCACAACTTCTCGTGGTGCATGAAGTTTCCCGAGGGCCTGTACGACACCTAGAATTTGATTGTCTGCTTTACCCTGAGGCAGGCTGATGGGCAAGTTGACATCCATCATTTGGGTTTGAAAGAACAGTTTTCCACCCGCCTCAATGTGGCCTGTGGTGCTCAAGGGCAATCCTTGTTGCATGTCTGTGCCGGGTGCTGCGGCCAGTGAATCGAGTGAGCGACTGGTTTGCCGCGCATTTCTGGCAACCTCCGTCATGCCTTTCTTATGACTGTCTAGCTCTTCGAGAACAATCATGGGCAAATAAATATCGTGCTCTTCAAATTGGAAAAGGCACATGGGGTCGTGCATGAGCACGTTGGTGTCCAGGACAAACAACTTGCTAGGACCGTTGCTTTTCTTAAGCGACTTTACTTTTTTGGCAGAGCTGGGTCGCGCTGGCCGCTCGTATGCGGCTTCTTTCACGACGGGTGCTTCAAGTTTGAAGTCGATGGCGCTTCGCTTGGGTGCGTTTTTACGAACCGAAATTTCTGGGTGAACAGGGGAGGTGGACGAAGGCGCCAGTTTTTCGGACTTAGGGATCGATGAAGGTGAAATTAAGGATGCGCGCTGTGAAGGTGCGGGGGGCAATGGCATAAATCGAGGCCTCAGATGGAATGGTAGAAACTTGTGAGCAAAGAAAAAGCCGCCTTGAGGCCGAGGCGGCTTGACTTGATTGGCTAGAGCGAATGGGGCTGTTTTTCAGCTGCATATCAGCATTATGCTGCTTTTTTAAGGGCCTTCACTGCTTTTAAAACATCTTCAACGTGCCCTGGAACTTTCAGGCCGCGCCATTCTTCTTTGACCAGGCCATCGGGGCCGATCAAAAATGTACTGCGCTCAATGCCTTTGACTTTTTTGCCGTACATGATCTTGTTCTTGACAACGCCAAACATGTGACACATTTTTTCTTCGGTGTCTGCAATCAGATCAAAGGGCAGTTCGAGTTTGGCTTTGAACTCATCGTGAGATTTCATGTTGTCGCGGGAAACGCCAAGCACGGTGGCGCCAGCTTTGGCAAAATCTTTGAATTTGTCACGAAACTGCATGGCTTCCGTGGTGCAACCAGGCGTGTTGTCCTTCGGATAGAAGTACAAAATCATGATTTTGCCATTGTGTGATGTGTTTGAAACCTTGAGTCCGCCCGTTGCGTTTGCTTCAAATTCAGGGAGGGGTTTGTTAACAACGATCGCCATAGAACTAATCTCACGTGACAGAAATGAACCGCTTAAGCATTGAGCTGCACTGGGCAAGCTCACCGGACGGCAATCTGATATTTTATCCTGAAACCTCGGGTCTTTGCCGGCCAGCTTCAAACACTTTGTTCAAATGGTCTTGGAATAGAGGAGGGCCATGACCACCCTTCGGCCCTCGCCCGCCAAGACATTGAAAGTTCGGCAGGCGGCGCCGTTGTCCATGGTTTCAAGGCCGATGCCCTGCTGAATCAAGCCTTGCAGGAGTCTGGTGGGCGGAAATTTGAGTTTTTCGCCACTTCCAAAAAGGATCAATTCGGGCTGAAATGCTAAAAGTTCGTCAAAACTTGCCTGTGTCAGGGCGTCAAAGCTCTCTGTGTCCCATTTTTTGGGGCCCTTGATTGAGCACAAGATGAGGGCGCCTGTCTGAAGCTTGCCGTTCACCACAACCCCATCAGGGCTGTAGCTTTGGATCGAATAAGCATGGCCAATGTCAGGATGGAGTTTCATAGGGATAGGTTTTTAAAATTAGGCCAGTTCTGTGGTCAAATTATAGGTTTTCCCCAGCGTCAACACCCCTCGGAGGGATTTTGAAAACTATCCATAAATCAGCCAAGCTTGCCAACGTTTGTTATGACATTCGCGGACCCATCATGGACCGCGCCCGACAAATGGAAGAAGAGGGGCACAAGATCATCAAACTCAACATCGGCAACTTGGCGGTGTTTGGCTTTGACGCGCCTGAAGAAATTCAGCAAGACATGATTCGCAACCTGCCTAATTCGGCAGGTTATTCGGACAGTAAAGGCATTTTTGGTGCCCGCAAAGCGGTCATGCACGAGACCCAAAAGCAAGGCATCAAGGGCGTGACCTTGGACGACATTTATTTGGGCAACGGTGCCAGTGAGCTCATTGTGATGGCCACGAACGGGCTGTTAGACAATGGTGACGAACTTTTGCTGCCAGCCCCTGACTATCCACTTTGGACCGCTGCTGCCAGTTTGTCGGGCGGAACGCCAGTGCACTACATCTGTGATGAGTCCAAGGGCTGGATGCCCGATTTGGCCGACATCCGCGCCAAAATCACACCCAAGACCAAAGGCATTGTGGTTATCAATCCGAATAATCCCACGGGCGCTTTGTACTCTGACGAGATTCTCCGGTCGATTGTGGACATTGCCAGAGAACACGGCTTGGTGATTTTTGCGGACGAGGTCTACGACAAAGTTTTGTATGACGGTGCAAAACACACACCCATTGCCAGCTTGAGCCAAGATGTCTTAACGTTGACCTTCAATTCCCTTTCTAAAAGTTACCGGTCTTGTGGATACCGTGCAGGTTGGATGGTTGTGACGGGCGACAAGCGAGCCGCAACAGACTACATCGAAGGCCTGAACATGTTGTCCAACATGCGGCTTTGTGCCAACGTACCAGGTCAGTGGGCCATTCAAACAGCACTGGGTGGCCATCAAAGTATCAATGAGTTGGTCAATGAAGGCGGACGTCTGCGAAAGCAACGCGATTTGGCGTATGAACTCATCAATGCCATTCCAGGTGTTTCCTGCGTCAAACCCACCGCCGCACTTTACATGTTTCCCAGGTTGGATCCCAAGGTCTATCCCATCAAAGATGACCAACAATTTTTCCTGGAAATGTTGCAGGAGACCAAAGTGATGTTGGTGCAAGGGACAGGGTTTAACTGGGCCGCACCTGATCACTTCAGAATTGTTTTCTTGCCGCATTTAGATGATTTGCGTGAAGCAATTCAAAGAATGGCCAAGTTTTTAGACAAGGCGCGCCAGCGCTTTGGAACCGCATAAAGAATGAGATCAAAATGAATCCGATTCAAGTGGGCCTGATGGGGATGGGCACTGTGGGCAGCGGTACTTTCAACGTATTGCAGCGCAATCAAGCAGAAATTAAACGTCGCGCTGGTCGTGGTATTGAAATCACCATGGTGGCCGATTTAGATGTGGCAAAAGCACAATCTTTGTCAGGGCCTCAAGTCAAAGTTGTGAGTGACGCCAGGCAGATCATCGCCAATCCTGATATTGACATTGTGGTTGAACTCATCGGCGGTTATGGCATTGCAAAAACCTTGGTGCTGGAAGCCATCGCTGCTGGCAAACACGTTGTTACCGCCAACAAAGCGTTGTTGGCCGTGCATGGCACCGAGATTTTTGCTGCGGCACACGCCAAAGGTGTGATGGTCGCGTTTGAAGCCGCCGTTGCGGGCGGTATCCCTATTATCAAAGCCTTGCGCGAAGGTCTCACAGCCAACAGCATTCAATGGGTGGCGGGCATCATCAATGGCACGACCAATTTCATCTTGTCTGAAATGCGCGAGAAGGGTCTGGATTTTGATGTGGCCTTGAAGGAGGCTCAACGCTTGGGTTACGCCGAGGCCGATCCTACCTTCGACATCGAAGGTGTCGACGCAGCACACAAAGTCACACTCATGAGCGCCCTGGCCTTTGGCATTCCTGTTCAATTTGACAAAGCCTACATTGAAGGCATCGCCAAGTTGGGTGCGGCCGATATTAAATATGCCGAGCAATTGGGTTACCGCATTAAATTATTGGGCATCACCAAGCGCACTTCCGCCGGTGTAGAGCTTCGTGTTCATCCCAGCTTGGTTCCCACCCAGCGCTTGATTGCCAATGTCGAAGGGGCTATGAATGCGGTGATGGTGCAAGGCGATGCGGTCGGCACCACGCTTTACTATGGCAAAGGTGCCGGGTCAGAGCCCACCGCCAGTGCAGTGATTGCCGATTTGGTTGACATCACTCGCTTGCACACAGCGGACCCCTTGAACCGAGTGCCGCATTTGGCGTTCCAGCCCGATGCCATGAGCCATTTAAAAATATTGCCAATCAGCGATGTGGTGACCAGCTACTACCTGCGACTGCGTGTGGCAGACGAAGCGGGTGTCTTGGCCAAGCTCACGGGTCTGCTGGCAGAAGCCAATATCAGCATCGATGCGGTTCTGCAACGGGAGGCCGATCAAGTCAGTCAAGCCGGCGAAAATCAAACAGATGTGATTATCCTCACGCACGATACGCGCGAAGGAAAAATCAACGAAGTTTTGGCTCAGATGCAGGCCTTGCCCACAGTCATGGCGCCTATCACCAAAATTCGCAAGGAAGAGCTGAACTGATGCGTTATTTGTCGACACGGGGTCATGCCGATCGCAAGCGATTTTGTGAAATATTGCTGGAAGGTTTAGCGCCGGACGGTGGCTTGTACTTGCCAGAAACTTACCCTCAAATTTCTGCAAACCATTTGACCCTATTGCGAGAGGTTTGGAAAACACAGGGCTATGCTGCATTGGCTTTTGAAGTGCTGTCTTTGTACATCGATGACATTCCCCCCAAAGATCTTCGCGCTTTGTGTGACAAGACATACACCGAAGCCGTTTTTGGGACGCGCGAAATTGTGCCCCTGAAGCGGCTCAAAACCAAAGCAGCTGCAGGCTCACAAGTTATTCTGGAAGCGCTGTCGAACGGCCCTACCTTGGCCTTCAAAGACATGGCCATGCAATTACTGGGCCATTTGTTTGAATATGAATTGGCGCGCAGAAATGAAGAGCTCAATATTTTGGGTGCCACTTCAGGCGATACAGGAAGTGCTGCTGAATACGCGATGCGAGGCAAAAAAGGTGTGCGTGTTTTCATGACCAGCCCCCAAGGTCGAATGAGTCCGTTTCAGCAGGCGCAAATGTTCAGCCTGATGGATGAAAACATTTACAACATTGTCATTGATGGCGTATTCGACGATTGCCAAGACATCGTCAAAGCGGTCAGCAATGACTTGGAATTCAAGCGTAAATACAAAATCGGCACGGTCAACTCCATCAATTGGGCGCGTTTGCTGGCGCAAGTGGTTTATTACTTTGCAGGTTACTTGCAGGCCACTGAAAACAATTCTCAAAAGGTCAGTTTCAGCGTGCCAAGCGGTAATTTTGGCAATGTGTGTGCCGGTCATGTGGCGCGCATGATGGGCTTGCCCATTGACCAGTTGATTGTGGCCACCAATGAAAATGATGTGTTGGATGAATTTTTCAGAACAGGTGTTTATCGTGTTCGCGGCACAGCGGACACTCATGAAACCTCCAGCCCTTCCATGGACATTTCAAAAGCCAGTAATTTTGAGCGTTTTGTATTTGACCTTTTGGGGCGGGATGCCAGCCAAACAAAAAATTTATTTCACGATCAATTGAATCAAAAGGGCCAATTTGATTTGGGACAAAACCCTTTGTTTGCAGATGCAAAAAATAAGTTTGGTTTTGCGAGTGGCAGGAGCACCCATGCCGATCGACTCAAAACCATTCAAGACACCTTTGCAGACAATCAGATCATGATTGACACCCATACCGCCGATGGCTTGAAGGTGGCGGTGCCCTTGGCCAAACCAGGTGTACCCCTCTTGGTTTTGGAAACCGCACTGCCCATCAAATTTGCGGCCACCCTGGTGGAGGCCTTAGGGCGTGAGCCCGATTGCCCTGCGAAGTTCATAGGCATTGAATCTTTGCCCAAGCGAGTTCAGGTCTTGCCCATGTCCGTCGTGGCGATCAAAGACTACATCGTCAAGCACTGCAACTGACATGGAAATTTGACAAATGGCGGCTGATCAACCTGTCCGGCTTTCGCCTCTGATGGCTTTGGATGAAGCTTTAGATTCGATGTTGAGTCAAATTTCAGCGCTCACTCAAACTGAATGGGTGAAAACCATCGATGCCGATCGGCGATTTCTGGCAGAGGACCTGATCTCTGCCATGCAAGTTCCGCCTCAAGACAACTCCGCCATGGATGGCTATGCGGTGCGCGTCGAGGATATTCTCGCGCCGGGTGCTTGTCTCAAAGTTGCGCAAAGAATTCCAGCGGGGCATCTCGCACTGCCTCTCCACCCCGGGGAGGCAGCCCGTATTTTTACGGGGGCCACCATGCCATCAGGTGCAAACGCCGTGGTGATGCAAGAAGACGCGCAAGTCCTTGAGGGGAGTCTTGATCATTCTGACCTGCCTCAGGTCAAGATCAATCGGGTACCCGAAAGAGGTCAGTGGATCAGACGCAGCGGCGAGGATGTCACCCGCGGCAGCGTTGTGCTGTCAATTGGTACCCGTCTTGATCCTTCTGCCATCGGCCTGGCAGCCAGCATTGGTGCTTCTCAAATCTGTGTCAGAAGAAAGCCGCGTGTGGCACTTTTTTCGACAGGTGATGAATTGGTCATGCCTGGAGAAATAGCGCCCGATCAGATGCGACCCGGTGCCATTTACAACTCGAATCGCTTTTTCTTGCATGCCTTGCTCGTTCGAGCAGGCTGCGATGTCACTGATTTTGGCATCGTGCCTGATAACTTGCCCGCCACGTTGCAAGTCTTGCGTGAGGCTTCAGAGAGGCACGATTTGGTATTGACCAGCGGTGGCGTATCGGTGGGCGAGGAAGACCACGTCAAGCCTGCGGTCGAAAAACTAGGCCAATTGAATTTGTGGCAAATTTCAATGAAGCCAGGCAAGCCTTGTGCGTTTGGTCGTCTTCATGGCGCCGATGCCAGCAGACAGGCAAGTACCTATTTCATGGGACTGCCCGGAAATCCTGTTTCAAGTTATATGACCTTTCAACTGTTGGTGCACCCCTTTTTGATGAAGCTTCAGGGCCAAGCCGATGTCACTCGAAAAGAATACACATTGCAGGCCCATTTTGATTTGCCTAAAGCCGATCAGCGCAGGGAATTTCTGCGCGTTAAGCGCAACACGGAGGGGGGGCTTGATTTGTTCCCTAATCAGAGCTCTGGTGTGCTGACATCGGTCGTTTGGGGCGACGGTGTGATCGACAACCCCAGTTTGCAGCCCATTAAAAAGGGTGATTGGGTTCGTTTTTGTCCATTCTCTGATTGGCTGTCATGAAACTGAGAATTCGCTACTTTGCTTCTTTGCGCGAAAGTTTGGGTCTTTCACACGAGGAGATGGAGACCTCTGCCATGACGGTGGGCGAGGTCAGGAGCGAACTTTTAGCGCGGGGTCAAGCCTATGTTTGTTTGCAGCGTGATCGTTCTGTTCGAATGGCTTTGAATCAAGTCATGGTGAATGAGGAGGCAGTCCTTGAGAGCAATGCAGAGCTGGCTTTTTTCCCACCCGTCACGGGAGGCTGAAGCATGGTTTCGAGGGTTGTCATTCAAACAGAAGATTTCAACGTCACCGATGTTTTGGCAAAGCTTCGCGAGGGGGATCTTCGGGTCGGCGCGGTTTGCACTTTTGTGGGCACAGTCAGAGACACGCGACTGCTTTCTGGCAAAGATACGGATGCCATTGTCAGCCTGACTCTGGAGCACTATCCTGGCATGACCGAGTCATCGATAGCGGCAATGATGGATGCAGCGCATCAGCGTTTTGATATTTACCAAGCCCATGTCATTCACCGGGTAGGACCTTTGAAGCCAGCCGATCAAATCGTTTTGGTAGCCGTGACCTCGGCACATCGCGGAGAGAGCTTCAAAGCTTGCGAGTTTTTAATGGACTATCTTAAAACCCAAGCACCCTTTTGGAAAAAAGAGGAGACCCCGTCGGGCTCAACTTGGGTCGATGCGCGTGTCAGTGACGATGCCGCCTTGGCGAAGTGGGGCATTCAAGCCCAAAATGCCGGCTGAACGGGTCCTTGGGTCAGTGCCTAAAACCAGGTCGGTCTAGCGGGGACGATTCAACAGGGTCTGGCCTCTGCGAAAAGTCCGGTTGTTGCCATTGTGCTTTTTTGAGGGCCAATTCCATCAAATGCAGCAAGCCGTGAAGTAAAGCTGCCTGAAGGCTCAGCTCAAAAGAAGTGCCACTGGCGTTGTCACCACTTTTATCTTGCAAAAGTAAGTCCAGTCGGCCGCTGCTGCGCAAATTGAGCTGAACATCGGTGATGAGCATGGGTGTTTCACCCAGGGGCAAGGATGGGTTGACGGAAGTGAAAGGGGTTGAAAAGTCTGCACGGGACAAAAAGTTTTCGCGCTTCAGTTCGGCAAGCATTTGCTGGGCGGTGGTGTCTTTGGCCAAGACTTGAGGGTCTAGCGCTTCCAGTTGAACAACGGCAGCTTGCAGATGGGGCAAGAGACGCAGTGTCATGGCACGCGTCAGCCATAACCTAAATTCTTGACCGTCTTGATTGCTGACCCTGACGGCCAAGCGATCTTGACGCTCGTCATACTGGACTGACATTTGGTGAATGTTCATGGCTTGATTTTAGGGTCTGCAAGCCATCTGTGCGCTTAAATAGCGAAACCCCTTGAAATAAAGCCATGCCGACCCCAAGTGAGCATCAATCGGAGATTCTCATGCGAATTGACAAACTAACCACCAAGTTTCAAGAGGCCCTGGGCGACGCTCAATCTTTGGCTTTGGGAAAAGACCACGCTTACATTGATCCTGCTCACGTTTTAGTGGCCATGCTGCAACAGCAGGATGGCCCCAAAGCCTTGCTTCAAAGGGCCGGGGTCAATGTGACTTCTGTCACCAGCGCCGCTAACCTTGCTGTCCAGCGCCTCCCACAAGTCACAGGACAAGACCAAGTACAAGTCGGCCCCGAGCTGGTTAAGTTGTTGCAGTCAGCTGAAAAAGAGTCTATCAAGCGCGGTGATTCATTCATTGCCAGTGAACTTTTCTTGCTGGCTTTGACAGACAATAAGTCTGAATTGGCTCGCTCTTTGAAGGATGCGGGGCTGAGTCGTCAAAGTTTAGAAGCTGCAATCGAAGCGGTTCGAGGAGGACAAAACGTGAACAGTGCGGATGCAGAGGGTCAGCGTGAATCCCTGAAGAAATATTGCCTTGATCTGACGGAACGTGCCCGAATGGGTAAGCTCGACCCCGTGATTGGGCGCGATGATGAAATTCGCAGGGCGATTCAAGTCCTACAACGGCGAACCAAAAACAACCCCGTGCTCATTGGCGAGCCAGGTGTTGGAAAGACGGCCATTGTGGAAGGATTAGCGCAGCGAATTGTGGCGGGTGAGGTGCCAGATTCACTCAAGGGAAAAAGGGTTTTGTCTTTGGACATGGCATCGCTGTTGGCGGGTGCTAAATTTCGCGGTGAGTTTGAAGAGCGACTGAAATCTGTCTTGCATGAATTGGCCAAAGACGAGGGTCAAACGATCGTCTTCATCGATGAACTGCACACCATGGTGGGTGCCGGTAAGGCTGAAGGTGCGATGGATGCGGGCAATATGCTCAAGCCTGCGCTGGCTCGCGGCGAGTTGCACTGCGTCGGCGCCACCACATTAGACGAGTACCGCAAGTACATTGAAAAAGATGCGGCTTTAGAGCGCCGGTTTCAAAAAATTCTGGTGGGTGAGCCCAGTGTTGAAGCCACCATTGCCATCTTGCGCGGCCTCCAAGAGAAGTATGAAATTCACCACGGCGTTGACATTACCGACCCTGCCATTGTCGCTGCAGCAGAGCTCAGTCATCGTTACATCACAGACCGATTCCTGCCAGACAAAGCCATCGATTTAATCGACGAGGCCGCCTCCAAAATTAAGATTGAAATCGACTCTAAGCCCGAGGTCATTGACAAGCTTGATCGTCGATTGATCCAGCTTCAAATTGAACGTGAGGCGGTCAAAAAAGAAACTGATGAAGCTTCACAAAAGCGTTTCGGATTGATTGAAGAGGAAATTGTCAGTTTGAAAAAAGAAGCGGCTGATCTAGAAGAGATTTGGAAGACAGAAAAAGCCCAAGCCCAAGGCAGCCAAAACGTTCGTGAAAAAATTGACCAATTGAGACAGAAAATTGAAGAACTCACCCGCAAAGGCGACTTCAATCAAGTGGCGGAGTTGCAATATGGCAAGTTACCCGAATTGGAAAAGCTATTGAAAGAAACGCAAGCCAAGGAATTAAATCCAGCCGCAGGTGCAACCCCGCGCTTGTTGCGAACGCATGTGGGCGCAGAAGAAATTGCCGAAGTGGTCAGCCGCGCAACCGGTATTCCTGTCTCCAAAATGATGCAGGGAGAGCGAGAAAAATTATTGCAAATGGAAGTCAAGTTGCACGACCGAGTCGTCGGGCAAAACGAGGCCATTGCGGCGGTGTCAAACGCCATTCGCCGTTCGCGCTCGGGTTTGTCTGATCCGCAACGACCGACAGGCTCTTTCTTGTTTCTGGGACCAACGGGTGTTGGCAAAACTGAACTGTGCAAAGCCTTGGCTGGGTTTTTGTTCGACAGCGAAGACCATCTCATTCGCATCGACATGAGTGAGTTCATGGAGAAACACTCGGTGGCTCGGCTGATCGGTGCGCCCCCAGGTTACGTGGGCTATGAGGAGGGTGGTTATTTGACAGAGGCTGTTCGCCGTAAACCCTATTCAGTTTTGTTGTTAGACGAAGTTGAAAAAGCGCATCCCGATGTATTCAACGTCTTGCTTCAGGTGTTGGACGATGGGCGCCTGACAGATGGCCAGGGGCGGACCGTTAATTTTAAAAATACAGTCATTGTGATGACCTCTAACATTGGCTCACACTTGATACAGTCCATGGTGGGCCAGCCCAATGAAGACGTTAAAGATGCAGTCTGGGGTGAACTCAAAAATCATTTCCGGCCAGAGTTTTTAAACCGCATTGATGAAACAGTGGTCTTCCACAGCTTGGACGCCAAACACATCGAGTCCATTGCCAAAATACAATTGTCAATTTTGGAAGCGCGTTTGGCCAAGATGGATTTGCACCTCGAAGTGTCTTCGGCTGCGCTGGCAGAGCTGGCGAAAGTGGGCTTTGACCCTGTTTTTGGCGCACGTCCCCTCAAACGTGCTGTGCAGCAAAGAATCGAAAATCCACTTTCAAAGTTGCTGCTCGAAGGTAAATTTTTGCCAAAGTCAGTGATACCCGTGGATGTTGATCCTGTCAATGAGCCTGGGGTCTTTAAGTTTGACCGGGTCATGGCATAAATTTAGCCCATTATTGGGGGTATGAGCGCTTTGAAAGTATCATTTGGCCATCACTCAACGAGGCTGTATGACCGATCAAAATGACAAGCTGAAAGGGGCAGAGACCTCCGGAAAAATCGGAGGCCATCTGTTAGTGGAATGCTTGATAGCACAAGGGGTGACCCACGCCTTTGGTGTGCCAGGCGAAAGCTATTTGGCGGTGTTGGACGGGTTCCACCAATTTC
>Ga0114974_10002195_pt1 | contig 15038 bp, 9 predicted proteins | sample S_130206_EF_Meta_FD_87318 | JGI IMG/M metagenome (GOLD analysis project Ga0114974, IMG submission 87318) | Freshwater microbial communities from Lake Simoncouche, Canada to study carbon cycling - S_130206_EF_MetaG | ecosystem: Environmental > Aquatic > Freshwater > Lake | place: Lake...
CGATGCCGAGGTCACTGTCTTCCCAGACGACGCAGCGTTCAGGGCGGACTCCGAGACGCCGCGCCGCCTCGAGGAACGGATCTGGGTCCGGTTTGTGGCGGGCCGTGTCCTCACTGGCGACGATCAGGTCGAATGCACCGGACAGCCCGATATGGGCCAGAATCCGTTCGCACACGGCCCGATGTCCGCCGGTGACCACCGCGATCGGGATTCGCCCGCGCGATCGACGCACGACGTCGACGACAGGGTCGATCGCCGCAACATGCTCCAGGCGGGTTAAAAACGACTCTTCTTTCGTCCGCACGGCCGTCTCGAGGTCGACGTCAACACCGGCCTCCCGGGCCAGCGTGGCCACGATGTCATGGGTTGGGCGGCCCCCCATGGCGTAGAAGCGGTTCTCGTCGAAGGACAATCCGTGCAGTTCAGAGAGATGGAGCCAGGCAAGGAAGTGGGCCGGCATGGTGTCGGCGAGCGTTCCGTCGCAGTCGAAGAGGAGGGCGTCGTGGTTTTGGAGGTGCCACATGGTGAGATGGTGGGGGATGTCGGTGCCTCCCGAAAAGGGGGCGATAGGGGCAGTTATACGGGTTGGCAAGGTTTTTCGCCCGATCCAAGCCCGCCGCCGGCCGTCGAAGTAACCTATGGTTCTGCTGTTCCGGAGGTGTTGCTCCGGGGCTCGCCCTCCCGTTCCGCCCGGCATCGTCGTTCCGCCATGCGCCTTCCTGCCATCGGCATCCGTCCCCGGATCCTCGTTCTGGGGGCGTTCACGCTCTTCCTCCTGACGCTCCTCGTGTGGGGCGGCTACCGCCGTGGTGTGGAGGTGCTCGGTGAATCGGCCGAGGAAGCCATCCGTGGACAGGCCGCGGCGATCGCCGCGGAGCTCGATCGCGGCACGCTCGAGGCGCTGACGGCGGCCCGGGGCATGGCGCTGGCCGCAGCCCAGGGGCTGGCCGAGGACGACGCGTCCCTGGGCAATCTCGCTCGGGCCGTTCTCGACGGACAGCCTCGGTTCGCGGCGACCTGGTACGTCCTTGAGTCGAAACAGGGCAGCGAGGCGACCACGGCGCGGGTCCTCGGCTGGAACCGCGATCCCCTCAATCCAGGCACGATCAATGCCACCCCGGGGGGCGCGGCGTCATCGCGCGCCTCGCTCGATGCCCGCGGGCACGGCCGCAGCAGGATCCTGGCTGAGGAGAATGTCCGCACCGATGTCGGAATCGTCACAGAGCCACACGAAGACGGCGGCGTCAAAGTCATCGACCACGCTTGGCCGATCGTCATTGCCGGGCGATTCCATGGATCTGCCGGCGTGAGCTCATCGCTCGAGGATCTCGATCGACGACTCGACAAAATCCGTGACCGACTCGCCCGGGCCGGATGGTCGGCAGCGATCTCGGTGGTGGGCCCCGAAGGCCGGATGATCGCCAGCACGGAGGCCAAGGCGGACGAGAGTGGTCAGGCGCTGGCCGAGACGGCCTGGATGCGGATTGTCGACCTTCTCGACGGGGCACAGTCCTCGGTCATCCGCGGCCCCGATGTCGAGACCGGTGCCGACTGCCTGTTCGCGGGCGCTGAGGCGCCGAGCACGGGTTGGACGGTCGTCGTGAAACTCGCCTGGAGCGGGATCACCGGCCGTGTTCAGCGGCCAATGTTCGACATTCTCCTTGCGGCCGGCGCGGCGCTGGCCCTTCTCACGGCCCTGATCACGTGGCTCGCCAACCGGGTCAGGCGTCGCGTCGCCTCGGCCGCCGCCGTGGCGCGGAGGGTGGCCGCGGGCGATCTTACCGGTGGCTTCGATCAACGGGGCGGCGACGAGACTGGGCAACTGCTCCGGGATGTCAGTCACATGACGCAAAGCCTGCGGAGCATCGTCGAGCAGGTGAAGGATGCCAGCCGTGAACTCGGGGCCACATCCCGCGACCTCGCCACGGCGGGATCGCACCAGGAGGAGGCGATCAATTCACTCGGCGCCAGCACCACCGAGGCGGCGGCGGCTAGCCGCGAGATTTCTGTCACCGGGCGCGAACTCCTCGCCACGATGAACGACGTGGCCGCGGTCGCCAACGATACGGCGGCGGTGGCTGATGCGGGGCGTGAGAATCTGGGAGAGGTGGGGGAGACGATGCACCACCTCGAGGAGTCGACGAACCAATTCAGTGAGCGTCTGGCCCTCATTCGTGAGCGTGCGGAGGACATCAACATGGTCATTACGACGATCACGAAGGTCGCCGACCAGACCAATCTCCTCTCCATCAATGCTTCGATCGAGGCCGAAAAGGCGGGCGAGTACGGGCAGGGATTCATCGTTGTGGCCAGGGAGATCCGCCGGCTCGCAGACCAGACGGCCGTGGCGACCCTCGACATCGAACGGCTCGTCGAACAGATGCAGCAGGCGGTCAGTGCCGGTGTCTCGCAAATGGAGACGTTCGCCACCGAGGTCAAGGCAGGGGTGGAACGCGTCACCGGGATCAGCGGCCAGTTCGCCGACGTGATCGGCAAGGTACAGGGGTTGTCGACGCGATTCGATCAGGTGAACGAGGGGATGCGGGCCCAAGCTACAGGCGCTCAGCAAATTGCCGAGGCGCTGGTCACGCTCACCGACGGGTCGCGGGCGGCGGCCGAGGCGCTCGGTGAGTTTCAGGAAGCGTCCAGCCACATGGCGAGGGCTGTCGACGGCCTCAACGAATCGGTGAGCCGCTTCCGCCTCGACGACCTCGATGGGTGAAGGCCTTCGGGCGGCATCCTCGCCCCTGCTCCCATCTCGAGATTCTCACCACCAGCACGGCGCACCCGACTGTTCCCAACGGTGAATCTGGGCGGTTCTGGGGGGCTTTCGACCCGTCTGGGAGCCCGGCCGGCGCGAGCCGAGGAAGGGGAGGCAATCTGGGCCGATCGCCGTGACCGCTCCGCGCCCGGAGGCTGTTCCGGAAATGCTCATGGTGCGGGGCAGAGCGGGTCGATCACTGCTGACGATCATGCCGGTTATGAGGCGCTCGGTGGACATCCACTGTGCGAACCGGCCACCGACCGGAATCCGAATCCAATGAAGAACACAGCGCATCGTCCCGCCGGCAGCGGTCGCTTCCGCCCGAAGGCCAGTCGTGGCCGCTTGGCCATTTGGCGGCGCCGCGTCCGCGAGATGACCGCCTGCATGCTCGTCGCAGCCGCGGCGGCGGGGCATTCCGGCACGGCCCTCGCCCAGACCGGGCAGATGGGCATGGCCCCGGCTGGGGGAGTCGTGAACCGGGCGGCAGCCGGGTTTGCGAACCTCAACAACAACGGCCCGGGGTGGATGTATTTCGGCCTCAACGCCGCCGATCGCGGCCTTGGCTATCGAGGCAGCTACATGACGCTCGGCGGGTTCATTCCCTACGCCGAGGACGATCTGGGCGGGTTCTGGTCTGCCGACCTCCGCAGTCACCTCTCCAACTACGGTGGGTTCTTCTCCAACGTCGGTATCGTCCGCAAGCAGTTCATGGGCGGCACCATCGGCGGCATCGGCGTCTACTGGGACTACGACGGCGATCAAAACCAGTACAGCGACACCTGGATCAACGACGCCAGCGGCAGCTACGTGTTTGCCGGTGGCTCGACGTACAACCAGGTGGGCGTGTCGGCCGAGTGGCTCACCGACTACGGCAATCTGCGGAGCAACGGCTACATCCCCGTCGGCACCACGGCGTCGACGATGGGGCCGTACGTCGGTAATTCGCTTCTCGGCGTGCTCGGAGTCAATGCGGGCCTCGCCGGGGCCGATCTCGAAGTCGGTGCCTACGTCCCCGGCTTGTCTGACTGGGCCGGCATGGTGAGCGTCGGCGGGTACAGCTTCGGAAACGCCCGCTACGACCTCCCCAGCGGTGCCGACGTCGTCCCGTACTTTGGCGGTGTGTACACCCGCCTCGACATGACGTTCCTCAACAACTGGGACTTCTCGCTCCAGGCCAACAACGACAGCTACTTCGACTGGACCGGCTTTGCCCGGCTGACCTACCGGATGGGTGGCTCGCGGCGGCGGACCGTCTCCGATCAGCTCGAACAGCCGATGATGCGCAACGAGCACATCGTTCGTGCCCATCAGGCTCCGGTGCAGGCCTTGAATCCCTTCACCAACACCCCCTGGAACGTCATCCACGTCAACAGTGCCGCGGCGTCCGGGACGGCCGCGGCGCCCCAGGCGTTCTCGGCGATGGCGGCCTCGGGCCTCGGCACGGCCGAGTCCCCAGTCGCCACGCTCGCCGACGCCCAACTCGTCGCGACGAAAGAGTACGACATCATCCTCGTCAGTCAGGGGATCAGTTCGAACCAGCCCTACGCGGGCGGATTCCACTTCTCGGCCGATCACCAGTTTCTCGTCGGACAGGGATCCGCGATGCGGCTCCCGACGGCAAACATGGGGCTGGTGCCGGTGTGGAGCGGCGTGAAGAGCACCGACTATCCCGTCATCGCCTCCGGTGCTTCGCCCGCGATTACGCTCCGCAATGGCTCCGTCGTCGACCACCTCCAGATCACCGGATCGAGGGTCGGCATCACCGACACCGACATCACAAACCCGGCGAGCTTCGTGATCGTCAACGACGTGCGGATCGTCGGCAGCGGCCCGCAGCAGACCGGCGTCGTGATCAACGACCGCACCGGATCGAACTCGACGATCAACTTCTCGAACATGGTCCTCACGGGGCTGACGGCTGACGGCTTCGTCGTCGACGGCGGCAACGGTGGGGCGGGCGATCCGAAGGTGAACATCGACCAGTCGACGTTCGTCAACACCGGGGGGTCGGCCGTGGTCGTCAAGGACATCTACAACGAAGGCCGTGTCCGCGTCACCAACTCGAAGATCGACGGCACCACCGCGGCTGGCATCCAGGTGACCAACGGTCAGGCCTACATCGCCGACACGACCTTCGAACGAATCGGAACGGCCGGTGTCGATGCGACCGCCGGGACCGCGCCGGGGGTGTTCGGCAACGAGGCGACCGTTCAGGTGGTCGATTCGACGTTCTCGCTGGTGCCGGTCGGTGTCCGGGCCCAGGCGACCGAGAACGGCGTCATGAATGTCACGATCAACGGCAACCGGATCGTCACCACGGGGGGCAACGGAATCATCATGTCCGTGGCCGACGCGCCGGGAGCTGTGGTAAACGCCAGCGTGGTAGGCAACCGGGTCAGCGGCGCTGCGACCATCGTGTCGGGCACCGTCGCCTCCACCAACGGCAACATCCTTCTCGACTCGGTGGGCTGGAGTTGGGATGCGACCAACGGCATCGTCATCCCCGGTCAGGGCATCCTCAACATCCGGGCTGCCGACGAGGCCAACCTCCAGGGGCTCAACTACAGCACCTCCGTCCAGGATATGCCTGCGGATGTCATCGATGGCGACGGCAACATCCTCATCCCACCGCCGCCGTTCTACGATCCGGCCCTCTTCGTCCCGCTGCCGCCCAACTGACCGGCGGCCAGAGGACCTCACGAAACTCCAGGGTGGGCGACCGGTTCGATCCGGTCGCCCACCCGCACGTTTCCGCCCCGCCCGTCGCCGACGGTGTTGATCGCCAAGCGGTAGTAGCTCCCCCAGCCGGCCGTATCGACATCGCGGGGGACTCGCCGCCGCCGCCATGCCTCGAACACCTCACGGAAGTGCTCCGTGATCGTGCCGTTGATGGAGTCACGGGTCGGCACTGGACATCGTCGACAGACGTTGACGGCGGTGAATCCGGCCCCACCGACCCGAAACGGCATCGGCGGCAGAGGGGGTATCTCCTGGCGGAGTTCGTCGGACGGGGTCGGCCCGGTTGCCTCGAAGGGAGTCGGCTTGGGTGGGAGCGCCGGACTTGCCAGCGCGTCTTCCCAGAAGGGATCGCAGTCGCCGACCTCGAGATTGGCACGGAACCGGCGACGGACTTCGACAATCGGCAGCGAGAACCAGCGCGCCACCTCGGCCAGGGACGCACTCGACACGAGCGTCAGGCCCGGAGCGTCGCGATCATCCGGGAATCCCCCGTCGGGGCGTTCCTGGAGAAGGACCTCCACGCCGAGCGCCGCCGACAACCATCGGCTGGGGCCGGTCGGCCCCGGGAGGAGGGGAAAAATGTCCGGGGCAGGAGGCACCGGGGCCCTGCTTCCTTGTGCCGTCTCACCCGCCGAGAGCCTCACCGTCGGGGTGGCAGAGAGTTCGAAATCGGCGCGGATCCGGTGGATCAGCGGCGACCGTTTGGCATTGACCACACCCCCGTCGAGGTCGACCAGACGCCAGCGACGGTCGTGGGCCAAGGCTCCACACGGGAGCACGCAGGCCCGATCGACGTCGAGGCCGTCGAGGCTCTTGATCGGGTGGAGGGTGATCCGCTCGAGCTGCGGCATGGGTGGCGGGGGACTGGAGGGGGGCCCCGCAGGGGGAGGGAATCACATCCGGAAGTTGAACGTCTGCCAGAGGAGACGCAGCAACCAGCTGCCGACGGTGCGCTGACCCACGCGGATCCTCGCCGAGCCGCGCATCCCGGCGGTGAAGGAGCCGTCGGCGTCGTTGACCGCCATCAGGGCCTCGTAGCTGGTGGAGATCGGCATCTCCCGCCCCGATTCGTCGGTCCGCGTGGGGACCTGGCCGCCGGCCTTGACGCTCAGTCGCTCCGATCCTGATTCGAGATTCGTCTCGGCGATTTCTTCGACGGTGCCCCGGAATGTTTGCCATGGCATCGCGTCGAGCTTCAGGTCGACCCGCTGCCCGCGCGACACGAACTCCATCTCCGACTGATCTACGACCATCACCGCCTCGAAGGCTTTCGGGTCGCCGACGAGGCAGAGCACCGTGCCCTCGGTGAGTGTGGCACCGATGTTCCGCTCCCCGAGGACATGACCACTCCATCCTGGGAGCCGGCCGGTTCCGTCCGGGGGCTGTTTGACGGCCGGGGACGGGAGCACGACGCCGCCACGCGGGGCGGTGAGTACGAGATCCGCCCGGTCCTTCCGCTTGCGGCCGAGTTGCTCCTCGACGCTCTTGAGCGATTCCTCGACCGTGCCGATCTCGAGGCTGGCGGCGGGGTCGGTGAAGCGTTCCCGTTCGAGGCTTGCCAGTCGCGCCTTCGCCTGGGTGGCCTTCCCGTCGAGGTCGGCAATTGCCAGATCGAGGTCGATGCTCGACAGCCGGGCGATCTCGGTGCCGGCCTCGATCACCATGCCCGGCTTGACCGCGATGCTCTCGAGGACGCCGGCGACGGAGACGTACACCGTCTCCTCTGCCCGGGGACGCAGTTCAGCGGCACACCACACCCGCTGCGGGAGCGGAATCAGCGCCACGGCCGCCGCGAGGGCAGTGGCGACGACTCCCGTGGTGACAAGGTTGCGGACCTTCACTTCCTCACGCCTCCCGGGAACATTGAGAAACTTGACGATGTTCTGAATCGGCCGGACGACGAGCCCCCACAGGGCTCCCATGGCGAGCATCTGCCCCAGCACCTCGAGGCGGTAGGGTTTGAAGACGCTCCACACGAACAGGAAGATCGACGCGGTCACCATCCAGCCGTAAAGGCTCGAGGCGATGGCGAAGAGGGCGAACAGGCCGCGGTTGCGGGTGGGGAGGAACGGATCCTCCGGTTGCTCGATGCCCAGGCACCACATCGAGGCGATCCGGCCGAGGATCGTCGTCGCCTTCTGGCGGAGATTGGGGATCTCGAGGAGGTCGGAGAGGATGTAGTAGCCGTCGTACCGCATCAGCGGGTTGGCGTTGAACATCAGCGTCGACACGCTCGACACGAACATCACGTCGAGGCAGAGCTGGTTGAAGACCCCGGGATGGGAGTTCCACCACAGGAAGGTGGCGATCGAGGCGAGGATCAGCTCGACATACATTCCCGCCGCACCGATCGCGGCCCGCTGCCACTTGCTCGGCAGCATCCAGCTGTCGGAGACGTCGCAGTAGAGACAGGGAGTGAAGACGAGGAGCATCACCCCCATCTCATGGCACTCTCCCCCGAAGTGCTTGCACGACAGGCCGTGGCCGAACTCGTGGAGAACCTTCGTGAATCCGAGGGCCACGGCCAGCCAGATCCAGTTGCCCGAGGCAAAGAACTGCTGGAACTCGGGGAGCTTGGACCGGAACACGTCGAAGTTCACGAGCACCAGCAGCAACGCGCTCGACACCAGCACGGAGACTCCCGCCAACGCGGGAACCGAAAAAAGCCAGCCGAACGCGGGGTCGATCCGGTCGAGGATCCGGTCGGGATCGATCCCCCGAAATCGCATCGACATGATGTTGGCAAGCCACGCCATCCATTGGCGCCAGATTCGCTGACGGCGGCGCTCGAACAACTGCGGCCCCTGGCCGGGGCGGTCGCCGATGACGAGCCCACTGCGGTGGAGCGTGGCCACGAAACGGGCCAATTCCTCGACCGTGATGCGCCGGGGGGGGAAGCGGGCCTCGAACTGCTCCTTGAGCCGCTCCAAGCTCGCCTGGCCGTCGAGCATGTCGAGGAGGGCATACTCCTCGGGGCGGAAGCGGAAATAGCCCAGCGAGATCGGATCCTTGACAACCCACCAGATCTGCCCCTGATAGGACTGCCTCGTCGCCACGAGGTCACCGCGCCGGCGCAGGCCGACGGGGCGCGTGGTACTCGATCGGAAGGCGTCCGCGGCGGTGGACATGGGAGTGGGAGGAGCTTTCCGCGAAAGGCTATCGCGTCACCGGCGCTAGGGGCGCCTGGCTGGAATGGATCGTCATCGTGGCCGACTGTCCGGCCCGGAGAAGCCATTGCGTCGAGTCACCGATGCGCCGGTTCTCCACCTCCGCCCACACGCGGTAATCGCCGCCGGAATCAACGAGCGGGCTGGTGAACACGATCCGCCCCGGGAAGGACTCCGTCCGATTGTCGGCGAACACGACATCGACCGTCACCGGCCGATCCCGCACCGTCTCAGGATTCCAGCGGGAGGAGTCGACATACCCCTCGACGCGGAGCCTGTCGGTCTGCACGACGCGGGCGAGGGGATCGCCCGGCTGCATCCATTCCCCCTGATGCGGGAACACCTGGACGATGGTGCCTTCGAGGGGGGCGGTGATCGTGCGGCGCTCGATCGCGTTCTCGGCCGCGTCGACCTCGACCTGCTTCGAATCGGCAGCGAGCGCCGTCATCTTCCGCTCGAGCTCGGCCTGTTCGATCTGGAGTTCGGCCTTCCGCTCGTTGAGCTCGAGCCGGTCGAGCTCAACCCGGGTGACGCTCCCCTGGAGCCGATCGTTGGAGAGTTGTGCCTTTTCATACTCCGCCGCCGCCACGAGCTCCGAGGCCACTGCGAAGCGGACATCGACATCGCTGCTGGCCTTCGCCACCGCTTGATCGTGTTCGGCTTTGGCCTTGCGACGCTCGAACTGGGGCTGACTGGCGTCGATCTTCGCGATCACATCGCCGGCCTTGATTGAATCCCCCTCGCGGACGAGGAGGTCGATGAGCACCCCCCCTTCCCTGGCCGGCACCTTCGCCTCCTTGAGGACCGACACGAGGCAATGCTCGAGGACCGGCTCGGCGGCGCTCCGCGGCGTGCCGGACGGAGTGGGGGCTGTCGGGGGCGCCGCGGCAAGGCCGAGAGCGGCTGCGGCGACGGCAAACGGGGCGATGACGGGGGAAAAACGCACAATGACCTCCAAGATTCACCCGCCCCGGGGAGAGGCGTGGAAAGCGATGATGAGCGGAAACGTCACCACAGCCGGAAGAGGATCTGAGACTGGATGAAGGCGAGCACGTCGTGGAACCACACAAACCCTAGCGACCGTTTGCCGCAGGCGATCCGGGCCGTCACGGTCGCCCCAGCGCCGAGTTCCTCGCGCTCGTGATTCGAGGGATCGATCGTGATCCGCACCATCACCGTGTTGCCGGCCTCGCCTCGCACCTCCGCCTGTTCGTGGATCTCCTTGACGGAGCCGGAGTGCCGCGTGCCAGGGTCGGTGGCGAGGACATAGTCGACGTTCAGTTCCCGGCCATCTTCGCGGGCCAGAGCCGCCGCCCGGTTCACGTGGCCGAGGCGGTCGTCGGGCATGTGGACCTCGAGTTCCCACGGGCCGGTCTTGTCGGCCACGGCGAGCAGTACCTGCCCCTTCTCGACCGGGCGGAGAAGGAGCCGGTCGCGGACCTGCCAGGTGACGATGACGCCGTCGATCGGGCTGCGGACCTCGAGGTATTTCTTCTTCGTGAGGAACAGCTTCCGCTGCTCTTCGAGGCTCTCGATCTCGCGCCGCAGTTGGGCCACCCGGCCCGACATCCGCGTCCGCTCGTCGGCGGAGATCTTGTTGTCTTCGAGGAGGGCTCGCTGCGTGGAGACGAGTTGCTCTTCGCTCGACGCCTTGCGGCCGAGGATGTCGGTGAGGGCCACCTCGAGATCGGTGTTGCGGAGCGTCGCGAGCAACTGCCCCGCCTTGACGTCGATCCCGTGGGCGACGCCATCAGCGATCGACTCGACCACGCCGTCGATCCCGGCGAAGACGTCGCGGCGATGGACCGGCTCGAGCGTTCCCTTCCCTTCGAGCCGCAATTCGGCGGGGATGAGGATGAGGGCGGCCAGCGCCGTCAGCGCCGCCACGGCTGCGGTCAGTGTCCGGGGGAGATTGCGGGCCGTGGTCAGCACGCGCGACTTGCCGAGGAGATCGAGGAGGCCGAAGAGCGGCAGGCTCGTGTGATCCAAGGCGTTTGCCAATGCCACCCGCCCGTGGTCGGAGACGACGTCGACGCGGGCCCGCTTCCCGCCGTCGAACGACGAGGAGGAGAACCATTCGGCCACGAGCACGCCGACCGGCTCGACATCGGCATCGGCGTTTGACTCGGCGCGGGCGACTGCCACGGCATCCACGCCCCCCTGCTTGACGACCGGCGTCGGCCGGGGGCGCTCCAGCGGGATCACCGCCAGGGCGGTGGCATGCGACTCGTCGATGAAGTGCTCGAGTTCCTCCTCGATTTGCGGGGGGAGTTCACGCCCCGGATCGGGATGCCAGAGCGGATCACGGGCGCGGGAAACGACCCTGCCGAGAGCCTCGATCGCCTGCACGGCTGTGGCCCGTCGCTCCACCGACTCCTGCCCGCTGACGGCCTCCAGTCGGAGGCGGCGGCCCTGGCGGACGAGCACGCTGACGCGGTCGCAGCCGATGATCCGCCGGGCCTCGTTGGCAAGCACGAAGGCCGTGGCGATCGGGTCGAGTGACTCGTGGACCGCCCGGCTGAAGCGGTCGACCTGGGTGAGCGTGGTCTGCTGGGCGTCGATCGTCTTCGATTGGCGGCGGGCGAGGAAGGTTCCCGCCACCGCCCCGACCTGGGTAAGGAACGTGAGGAAGCCCTGCTCGACCTCGGGGGGGTGGGGTTGGTGGAAGACCTCGAGGAGGCCCGCCCGCTGGCCGTTGCGGTCGATCGGTGCCGAGATGAGAAGCAGATCGGTCGGATTGCTGGCCACCGCCTTGCCGTCGGGGCCGGCCAGTTGGGCGCGGGCGGGGATCAACATCCCTTCGGTCCCCGCCAGGAGCGATTCCACGAGGTGGCCATGCGCCTCTTGGGCCTCGGGAGAAGCGGTCAGCCCGGTCGATGGGACGCCGGCGTGGCAGACCGGCTCACACCTCCCCCCTTCCCCGACGATCCACACCAGCCCTGCCACCGCCCCCATCGCCTCGAGGACCCGATCGAGGAGGCCACGAAAGAAGTCGGCCTCCGCCAGATCGGAACGCCCGAGTTGATCGATCTCCGCCACGATCGCGCGGATCTGCTGGCGGGCCTCATCGACGGAGCGGGGATCAACGGTGCTCATCGGGCTTTGACCAGAATGGGGCTGGGCGTCGCCGGCGGTGGATCCGCCGGCGACGCCAGCCGGGTGGCGCTTGTCATACGTGGCAACTCCGCATCGGGGTCGCCTGGCAGGATCGCGAGGATCCCTGGATAGTCGGGCTCCCCGGAGGCGGATCGCCTGGAATCGTCACCGCTTCCGAGTTCCCGACTCAGGCCTTGGCAGCCTGCTGGTGGATCACGCGACGCTGGACATCGGTCTCGAGGACGCCGAAGGCCTGCTCGTGGCGGGCAACCGCCATCTGGAGTGCGTAGGCGAGCCGCTTGGCTGTGAAGAAGTTGACGATGATCCGCTGGGTGAGCTGGATCGTCTCCGGGGAAGTCCCGGCCACCTGCTTGTTGAGACCGAAGTCGACGATCAATTCCTCCGGGGTGCCGGTCACGCGGCAGAAGTTTGCGTACGTGGCGACGATGTGGGACTCATCGACGGGAACCTGCATCGGCTCCTGGGCGGGGCGCTGGGCGGAAGACTCGGACATGACTGGCTCCCTGGGGGACTCTGAGATGGATCGGCCACGGACCGTGGATCCGGCCGTCGGCCAGGTTCCCCGGAAGGTGGACATTCTATCGCCGCCGTTCGTCCCGGGCCAATCGCCCCCCTGCCCGCGCCGGCCAGGCGTGGCGACGGAGCCATTGGATCGACACGAACCGTTGCAGAAGCGCCCCCAACGCGCGCTGAGCATCCCGCTGCCATGGCCCGTCAATCGGGGTGTCGGCAGGATGGATGCCGTCGAAGTGGAGCCGGCACGGCCAGCCACGGCTCGCGGCGATCGCATCGAAACGCTCGGCTACGCGGAGCGTCCAGGCGGCCCCGAGCGTTTCCCGGAATCCGAGGAAAGCCGGTTCCACCGCGGCTGCGAAGGTTCCCGCCGGTGCCAGTGACGGCCGCCGCCGAGTGCTGCTGAGGCTGCTGAGGCTGCTTGTCATGGCGAGCAGGCCCCCAACTGCGGCCAGGCAGCCCCCCAGGCAATCGATCGCGGCCGCGATCGGGGCCGCCGTCGAGGCCGTCGGCGGGAAGGCCTGTTCGCTGTCGACCCAGGGGAGAAACCCGCGGACCACGATCAACTGCCCGAGCGTGACGAGCGTCGCGGCGGGGCCGTGGCGGGTGGCGACGAAGTTCATCCAGCCGACGAGCGACAGGATGACGATGAAGCCGCGGCCGAGGAGATGGGCATCGGGGACGCTGTCGGGGCGCACAAGCGCTGTGGCGAGCGTCGGGAGGAGGAGGATCACCGCCAGCGCCGCGACGATGAACTGCCAGACCCCATGCTGGGGGCGCTTTGCACCGAGGAGCGACATCGCCGGGCACAGCGACAGGGCAGCCGTCACCATCCGCAGCGACGCGGCAGCGGACGGTTGCGAGATGGCCCCTGAGGCGCGGAGAGCCGTATCGAGCGCCAGGGAGAGGCAGGCAGCGATTGCCCACAGGGTTGCCGGAACAGCCGTCGAGCCTCGCGTGGAGACGGCGGCACGGATCGCCGTGCCGGCGGTGACCAGCGCCGCCAAGGTGGAGACTGACCACCAGATGGTGGCGGGGATCGTGAGAAGCGTGGGGGAAAGCATGCCCACCAGCCTATCGCGGCGCCCGGCCGGTGCCTCCCGGGTCGGGTCGTGACGGTCGTGCCGGTGGCGACCAAGGAGCGGAGGAATCGATGAGTGGGAGCGCCGAATGATCCGAAGACACCAAAGGAACGGGGTGTGCGTCGTCGGCGGGACGACTGCCCCTCGATCCACCGAGGCATCGGCAAGGAGGCCGATCATGACTTGCACGCCACGTCGGTGGCCCCGGGGGGGCCGTTGGTTGACCGGGGCGACGCTGCTGTCGCTTGTCCTCGTCCTCCCGGCGCGGGCCATCGAGATGTTCACCTATTTCGGCGACGGCAGCCGGATCGGGCTGCCGAGCCTCGAGGTGCCTGTTCAGGCCTACCCAGGGATCCCCCTGCGGAGCGACCGCATCCGGGCCAGATCCCGGGCTCAGCAACTGCGGCGTGCCGCTGCGAGCCAGCCCGGCGTCACGCCCGCCGGCGACGGCCTTCCCGGGATGCCGGGCGGGGGCATCACCGTCCGCCCCATGAACTCACAGCCGACGTCTCCGTCTGCGGCGGCTGGACCGGCAAGGTCAGGGAGCGGATTCCCGCAGGCCCCGGCACCGCTGGCGGTGCCGGGCTCGCCCAGTGCGTCGCCGAACGCATCGGGGGGGACGAATTGGTCGAACCTCGTGCCCCCACAGCGCGCCGTGGCCGAGCCGGTCGTGCCACCACAGCCGACGCCCAGCCTCCCTGGACGCAACACTCTGCCGGGGTTCACGCAGCCGGTGTTCCCCGGCACGGCGCCGACAGTCCCATCCACCGGTGTGCCGGGGGCCGGACAGGCACGCTGAAAGCGGGATTCCAGGGCGGGGGCGATCCGCCGCCGGGTTACTTTGCCGACGCCGCGGCTTCAGCCTTGAGCGCCGCTTGAAGTTCCTCGGCGGCGGCGCGGTTGGCAAAGATCGGGTCGTTGGTCATCAACTGCTCGAGGAGCCGCTGGGCCTGCTCCTTCTCTCCCTTGTCGGAGAGAATCTGGGCGATGTAGTAGGCGCCGTCTGCGGTGAGCGAGTTGTTTTGCGACACCTGCGCGAGGATCTTCTCGGCGTCGGCCATCCGTCCGAGCTTGTAGAGCACCCACGAGAGCGTCGTCAGCGACGCGATCTGCAGTTGCTGGTTGTCCTTGACCATCGCCACGTTCGTCTCGGCGATCTCGAGCGCCCTCTGGATGTTCTCCTTCTCCGGCAGTTCCGCCAGAGAGAGGGCGAGCGAGTCGGAGGCAACGAAGTTTCGTGGCGACTGAGCGTGGGCCTCGCCGAAGAACTTGGACGCAGACTCGAAGTCACGGGCCACGCGGGCGATCGTCCCATTGACGATCCGGGCTTCGAGATTCTTCGGATCGAGATCGATCGCCTTGTCACCGTTCTCCCTGGCTGCGACCGTGTCGCCATGGGTGAGGAACCAATTGGCCGCACCGAGCCGGACCACGGCGTCGTCGGGGGCGGCCTTCACTGCGGCCTCAACGAGCTCGCGGGCCTTGTCGGTTTTCTTCGCCTGATCGTAGAGGCGGGCGAGGAGCATCTCCTTGCGGGGGAGCTTGCTGTCGAGGTCGTGCGCCTCTCCGAACGCTGTCAGCGCCTCGTCGGGCTTCTCGAGCTGGAACAAAGCGCTGCCGAGCCGCTGCCGGGCGCTGGCGCTGTCGGGATCGATC
>Ga0114974_10002196_pt1 | contig 15035 bp, 13 predicted proteins | sample S_130206_EF_Meta_FD_87318 | JGI IMG/M metagenome (GOLD analysis project Ga0114974, IMG submission 87318) | Freshwater microbial communities from Lake Simoncouche, Canada to study carbon cycling - S_130206_EF_MetaG | ecosystem: Environmental > Aquatic > Freshwater > Lake | place: Lake...
CAACGTTGAGCCCCAACAGCCAGCCCGCCACCATCGTGCAACCAAACGTACCGATCAAACCCGTTGGATGAAAACCCACTTGATGAAAACCACCTTTCGCGACCGAACCCAAGCGGGTCGCGATCTCGACCCCCAAAACATATGCGGTTAAGAGCTCAGCGCCGCTTTTGTTATGTTGTGCAGCCATGGCTAAGGCCGTTGGCAGCGTTGAGGTTGTCGCGTGGATCACACCTTGTGCGTGCGTGTCGTCATAATCCAGGCCATGAATCAAGATACCATTCATCAAAATGGAATTGCGTAGATCCAGACGTTTGTCTGAGCCAATCACAATCGAACGGCCGCCCGCATTCAATTCGGTCACTGCCGCCATCGCACGCTTAGAAAAATCATAACCATGCGACGCAAGCGCAATGCCAAAGGCATCGAGCATCAGCAGCTTGGCGCGCTCACGTATCGCCTTGGGGATGCTCTCTTCTTTGAAGTTGGCCGCGAACGTGGCCAGCTGCTCTGAGATCGCGCGTCCGGCCCCTGGAGATATATTATTTTGTATCGTCATCGTCATCTCTTCTTAATCAACCTTGGCACCGGACAGCTTGACTGCAATCGCCCAGCGTTTAAGCTCTTCTTCAATGAAACTGCGAAATTCCTCGGGCGAATTTCCCACAGGAACCGCGCCGAGTGCACCGAGCTTTGCTGCGAAATCCTTTTCGCGCAACGAACTCATTGAGATGTGCGAAAGCTTTTTAATCACATGCTCAGGCGTCTTGGCGGGTGCCACTAAACCGATCCATGCAACCGCTTGGAAACCTGGATAACCAGACTCGGCGACAGTGGGGATGTCTGGCGTTGCAGCAGCACGCTGTGCACTTGACACCGCGATCGCGCGCAAGCGTCCCGATTGAATATGTGGAATTGCGCCCGGACCGGTTTCAAACATGGCTGAGATTCGACCTGCCATTAAATCGGTCAGGGCTGCTGGCCCCCCCTTGTAAGGCACATGCGTCATGTCGATACCCGCCGCCTGCTTAAATAATTCCATGATCAAATGATTCGTCACGCCGCTACCACCCGAGCCGTAGTTCACCTGGCCCGGACTCTTTTGAGCTAACTCAACGAGATCTTTTACGGATTTGACGGGCAAATCAACATTGACCACAAGATACTGCGGCACAATCGCGATCAGACTGATAGGAGCAAAATCTCTTAATACGTCGTAAGGCAAGTCTTTATACAAAGCCGGGTTCACCGCAAGCGTGGCGCTCGAACCCATCATCAGCGTCAACCCGTCGGGCACAGCGCCTGCAACAATTCTGCTGCCTAAAATTCCAGAAGCCCCCGCGCGGTTATCGACAATAAAGCTCGAACCCGGGATATTGTCGGCAAACTTTTGCGCCATGTAGCGTGCGACCACATCGGTTGCTTGCCCTGGCGGAAACCCAACAATCATTTTTACAGGGCTTTCAGGGTACTGTGCAAAACTCGCAGTGGTAGCAGCCGCCAAAAGCGCACCGCTGAAGGTCATGATAAGTCGTTTAAGTATTTTCATTTTTGTCTCTTTGTTGTTTTTATAGAGTCACTAACAAGTCAAGCCTAGCGCGTCAATCACCCACGCCATGGCCACGCTTCGGAATCAAGGCAGAGCGTATGAAATTCATAATCTCGATTCCGTTTTGATTAAAGGCGCGTGTTTTGACCGTCACGATCCCTTGTGTTGGGCGGCTCTTTGACTCGCGAATCTCAAGCACTTCGGATTCAGCGTAAAGCGTATCACCTGCAAAAACAGGGGCCGTCAAATTAATTTCTTTCCAACCGAGGTTGGCAACGGCTTTACCACTAATGTCATTGACAGACATACCCAAGACGATCGCTAGCGTTAAACCACTGCTGACCAGCAACTTGCCAAATTCACTTTTTTCGGCAAAGGCTGCATCGCAATGCATCGGATGGAAATTCATCGTTAACAACGAAAAGTGGATATTGTCAGCATCCGTCAAAGTGCGCCCTGGACGATGCTCGTAAACGGCACCCAATTCAAAATCCTCGAGATAGCGACCGTAGCTGGCTTGATACCGCTTATGACCGACCGTTTTAATCTCCATACCCACCCTCTTTGTCTAGTTTATTAGTTTGTACGGACAAAGTATCGCCCAAAAGAAAAGCACCTGTCAATTCAACGTCACGCGCTGAGGCACGTGTGCAAGAAATAACAGGCGCTCAAATACTTTTAGCTTGCGCTGAGCGACCTCAGCTTTTTATGCCTCAGCCATTGCGTCAAAAGAACGACAGCAAAGCCGATAAACCCAATCAGATCGCTTAGCCCCGAGGGATACGCCAGCGCCACGCCCGCTATCACCATCACCGTGCGCTCAAAGATGTTGGTTTTTTCGATAAACCAACCCTGTAAACCGCCAGCTAAACAAATCACACCCACAACCGCGGTCACGCTCGTCCAGGCAATCTGCATCCAATCAGCTTGCATTAAGCCTTTCATTGATCCCATCAACAATAGACCCGTTCCGGTTTTATCCAGCGTAAACATGAAGGGCACCAAAATAGCGGGTGCCACATATTTCCAGGTTTGCAGCGTTGTTTTATAGGGATCTCCTTTACAAATTGCAGCAGCAGCAAAGGGCGACAAGGCCGTCGGCGGCGAAACCTCTGACAGTACGGCGTAGTAAAAAATAAACATGTGCGCAGCAAAGGCTGGCACACCCAGGTTAATCAGCGCCGGGGCTGCGATCACCGCACAAATAATATAGGACGCGGTGACAGGTACCGCCAAGCCCACGACCCAGACTACTAGCGCGGTGAAGATCGTCGTCAAGAGCAGCGAGCCGCCTGCGTACTCAATCACAATCGAGCTGAACTTCAGGCCAAGCCCGGTTAGCGTCACCGTGCCAACAATAAGACCGGCTCCGGCGCAAGTGACGGCAATCGCCAACACGCCAGTGGTACCCGACGCTAAGGCTTTTGTCAGATTCGATTGATACAAACCAGAGATGAAGGGCTGCTTTCCGGTAAGCCAATCCCAAGACAAAATAGCAGTGTCTCGTCGCAACATACTGCTGGCCGCAGACACAACTGTCGCCCAAAAAACAGACATGACAGGCGAAAACCCATAGAGCATGAACACCACGATTGAGATCAGTGAAAAGAAATGAAACCAGTATTTCTTTGTCAACGACCACGCGCCCTCAGCAGATTCAAAATGGATATTCTTCATGCCGTACTTGCGCACATCAATCTCAACCATCACAAACAAACCAAGGTAAAACAATATGGTTGGAATGCACGCCATGAGCAACACGTCGAGATAAGAGATCTTTAAAAAATCTGCGATCAAAAACGCGGCCGCACCCAAAACAGGCGGAGAAATAATTGCGCCTAAGCCGCCCGCGGCGAGTAAGCCCCCCGCAGCATTGCGCTCATAACCGACTTTTTCTAACATCGGCGCTGCGACTGACCCAACCGTCACTGTCGTCGCCACACCGGAACCCGAAGGCCCGCCTAATAAAAATGAAGACAACACAATTGTGCGACCCACACCCGAAGACTTGCCCCCCATTGCCGCAAAAGAAAAATCAATAAAAAACTTACCCGCGCCAGTGAACTGCAAAAAGGCACCGAAGATTGTGAACAATATGATGAGCGTTGCAGAAACATCAACAGCGGTGCCGAAGATACCCTCAAGGGTCATATACATATAACCCACCAGGCGTTCGATCTCGTACCCTTTGTGCGTCCAGGGTGCAGGTAAATAATTACCCAACAAGGCATACAACAAAAAAGACGCCGTGACGACCACCAGAATCATGCCGTTCGTGCGACGAACAGCCTCTAGAATCATCAGAATAAAAACCACACCCACCATCACATCAAGTTGATTAGGTGCTGTGTTTCTATCTGAAAAATCATCGCCACCATTCAAGATGTAATAGACGATGTACAGTGCCGCCAACGCAAAAACAATATCCCACCACATCAATCTGTTTTTGAACCGCGCCGTTAGCGGAAAACTTAAATACACCAAGAACAAAACTAGGCCGACATGGATAGTGCGCAATTCTTGCGTGGGCACGATTGAATAGGCAGCATAAAGATGAAACAAGGACAAGCCCACTGCCACGAGCGTAATGAACACCGCGAGCCAGCCGCGGTAATCATTTGAATCCCCCTCCTCTTGTTTGATAAACGCGTCGAGTTGCTCTTGCGTTGCCGCATCTATTGAGGGTTGGGTCATCTCTTTATCCAAGTTCGTCAAGCGGATCGCGATTGACAGTCAAAGTTATCAGTCGTTTAAACACCCGATCGGCATCTAGTTGATTTTGATACCTTGCTCTGTCAAATACTTAATCGCACCCGGATGGAATGGAATCGGCGTTGCAGCTTGTTTTTGATCTTTAAGCGCAAGTGTTGCGTACTCCTGATGCGTGCGCACGAGCTCAGCCTTATTGTCAAACATTGCCTTGACGATTTTGTAAGCCTCATCGTCACTCATCTTCGAGCTTGAAATCAAAATATTTGAAACCGAAGCAATTTGATTGTCCTTGGCCATACCACTGTAAGTGGCCATGGGAATCACATCTTTAAAATACAAATCGCCATATTTTTTATTCATGGCTTCAACTTCAGTAGCGTGGTCAATCATGACAATCTTCATGCCAGGACTATTGGCCAGATCGGTGACTGCCGCAGTCGGCAAACCACCCACCCAGAAAAACGCATCAATCTTTCGATCTTTAATGGCATTGACCGATTCTGCAACGCTTAAGCGCTCGCGCTTAAGATCTTTTTCTCGGTTCAAACCTGCCGCTTCAATCAAACGAAAAGCCATCACCTCTGTGGCACTACCTGGAGAACCGGTACTGACTCGCTTGCCTTTCAAGTCAGCCATCGTCTTGATATTGGTTGATTCAACCGTTACGACATGCATACGATTTGGATACAAAACCAATAGCGTGCTCAAACCCACTTTTTTACCGGTGAATTTACCCTCGCCGACCAAGGCATCTTTAGCAGCATCAGACATCGAAAACGCAATGTAAGGCTTGCCTGAACCGATGAGATTCAAGTTATCAACCGAACCACCGGTGACTTCGGCGGTGGCCGACATACCCGGAACCTGTTTTGACAACACCGCAGCCAAGCCGCCGCCCATGGGGTAATACACCCCACCCGTACCGCCCGTTGCAATCGATAGATTTTGTGCTTGCACTCCTGTGCAGCAAAGCGCAAACAATACCGCTAGCGTTTTAATCAGTTTCATTTTAGATCTCCGAAACATACATCAATTGATCAACGGGCATTAAACAAACAACAGGTTCGACGCCCTTGGGACTTATTCTTTATAACTAGCATCTTCCTTATCAAGTTGGCGCAACATTGCAGGCCATTCAAGAATGCCATAGCGACGCGTTACACCCGGATCCCATTGCGCATTGGCTTTTGCAACCACATCAGCGGGTGGAATAATCAACTCGGCATTACAGGCCATGGCATCGACCTGCACTTTACACGCAAGCTCAAGGCGATAAATACTGTTAAAGGCCTCGGGGATCGAAGGGCCGAGCGCTAACAAACCATGGTTATGCAGAATCATCACCTCGGCATCGCCTAAATCGCGCTGTAAACTTTTTTGCTCGCCAAGATCCACCGAGATCCCTTCGAAGTGATGATAGGCCACCTTAGCAAAACGCGTCGCAGTCTGCGTCAAAGGCAGTAAGCCGCACTTTAAAGTTGAGACGGTCATGCCCGCACGCGTGTGTGTGTGAATAATGCAGGCAGCATCAGGACGCGCTGAATGTATCGCACTGTGGATCACAAATCCCGTACGATTGATCCCATAATCTTCATTGGGACGATCAACAATATTGCCGTCAATATCAATTTTAATCAGGCTTGAAGCCGTAATCTCTGTGTACAGCAACCCGTAGGGGTTGATCAGATAATGATTTGGCTCGCCAGGCACCATCGCCGAAATATGATTGGCGATCATGTCGGTCATGCCGTAGAGTGCGCACAACCGGTAGCAAGCGGCAAGCTCGACGCGCGTCTTCCACTCGTCAGCGCTCACCCGATCTTTTAAAGGCCCGGGTGGAATTTTGGCTGAAGTACTCATCATGATTGGTGAAACGGTGCCCATGTGATCTCCTTGGTGCTTGTTTAATATCGTGTTGTTATTAATAACTTACCAATGTCGGCAACATCTGGAATGTTTTCCAGATCCATCACCATATCGTGTATAGCCTTGGCCCGAGCACCCAGCACTTCTTGCGTGTGTGCGTAAAACTTATCCACCATCTCAGAAGCCTGTAATGGCCATTCTGGTTCTCCACGCGCGTTATCGATAGCATGTCTAAACGTCTTGCCATTGAGAAGCTCAATTTCGATCGTCGCAGCGCGCTTCTCGGGATAGCCTACATCAAGCCCGCTATCTGCGACAACGTGAATTTTTTTCATCAACTCTTGCACGGCCAGCTCGTGTAGCCTTGCCTCAGTATATTGAAAGATCGATGCATTGCCGTGAAGCAAGGCGACCGCAATTGAAAACCCGATACTAAACTGAGTTTGTTCACCGTTCAGCGGGGCCTCGATCGAAGCCGCCAACGTGACGGTATCCACACCCACACGCATCCGTTTGATATCAGCCGGATCAAGCTGCTCTTGCTTGATCACCTCTAACGCCACATCCAAAGGTGCATGATTGCCTCTGCAACCCGCATGCCTTTTAAGATAGGTTTCTGAGATTCTATATTCTTGGCCTAACCCAACTAAGGCCGTTGAGGTCTGAACCGAGCCACCAAACGCGGGTAAAAAGCCTTTTTCGAAAACTTCAGGGGCGCCTTGCATGCCCGTACGGGCTAGCAACGCCGCAACAATCCCGCCTTCGCAACCACGGGCAACCTGCAGGGGTTGTGACGCAGAACTCTTCAAGGCTTCCTTCATCCCGACACCGAGATTTGCCGCAATGGCCAACGCATGCGCTGCTGCTTTCGGTGCAAGCTTGAGCAGCCGAGCAACACCACCCGCAGAAGCAATCGCCGCTAAAATCGCAGTCGGCTGAAAACCTCGACCAACATTTGCAGGGTAGGTATCGCGGCCTAATCTTAAGAAAACTTCATAGCCCGCCAAGGTCGAGGCAATCAGCTCAGCACCCGAGCAGTGATCAGCTTCGGCTTGTGCAAACACTGCAGGAATCACCACCGAAGAAGGATGGCCGCCTGTAAAGCGCGACCCGTCTTCAAGATAGGTGCCATGCGTCGCATAACAATTTGCCAGCGCAGCTTCGCGCACGCTGCCTTGCATGGGCAGCCCCCACACCTGTGCCGCCTTGGTCGCCGACTCAAACAAACCAATAAGCGGACGGCTCAAACCCAGTTGAGCACCCGCGACACCCACCCCCAAGGTATCGAGCACACGCAACTTAATCGCGCTCGTCACCTCTTCGGGCAAACTCTTGGGGTCAAGCTTCGATACGAATGCGCCAAGCGCCTCTGCAATCATCACTATTCAACTCTCAACTTCAGATCAACAATGACTTTCTTCCATTTGGCAATATCTGCATGCAGTCTTTGAGTAAAGGAGACCGAGCTATCGGCAACGATCTCAGCGCCTTCTGCTGAAAACTTTTGACGAACATCAGGCAAATTCAATACCGCGACAATATCCTGATTCAACTGAGCGAGCACCGCTTTAGGCGTCTTGGCGGGTGCAAAAATCCCAAACCACGTGTCTGCCTCGTATCCCTTTAACCCCGCCTCATCGATTGTTGGAATATTGGCAGCTACCGCCGGACGCTTTGCACTTGTTGATGCAAGTGCTCGCAGCTTGCCCGTCTCAATATGCTGCAACACGACGGGGGAGTTAGCGATCCAAAACTGAATTTGCCCACCCAGCATGTCGGCGAGCGCGGGCCCACTGCCCTTGTAAGGCACATGGACAAGCTCTACACCTGCCATACTTTTAAAAATTTCAGTCGCAAGATGTGAGGGGCTACCGTTACCTGGCGAAGCGTAATTCAATTTATTTGGATTTGCTCGGGCATACGCCAACAATTCTGCCATCGTTTGAGCCGGCACCGAAGGATGGACCACGAGAATATTCGTCGTGTTGGCCACCATGGTGATCGCAGCAAAATCAATCGTTGAATCAAAGCCCGCGCTCACATACAAACTTTGATTCACCGCATGCGTGCCTACGGTACCAAGTATTAAGGTGTAACCATCTGCGGGCGCATCCGCAGCAGCCTTGGTGCCAATATTGCCGCCTGCACCTCCGCGATTTTCAACAATGACAGTTTGGCCCCATTTTTCAGTCAGTTTTTGTGCGATGGGTCGCGCCAAGATGTCGGTTCCACCACCCGGGGGAAACGGCACGATCAATTTGACTGGCTTGGACGGAAAATCCTGAGCCTGCACAAGCGTCGTGCAGCCCGCCCACAATGCCAGCCATATTCCTAAAATTTTTACGATTTTTTTCATTTTTTTTGCTCGTTAATTTCAAACAATTGACTTCAATATTTTGACGACCAGGCGCGCATACGATCAACCATTTCTGGCGCAGCGCCCAAATAGTTCGCGGGGTCACATAGGCGGTCAATCGTCGCTCGATCAAGCTTGTCTGAAATTTTTGGATCGGTATAGAGCACCTCAGCAAGCTTCAGCCCTTTAGTCGCAGCAATGCGACAGGCGTCATAGACCACATCGTGCGCAGTCTGACGACCAATGTGTGGGGCTAAGCCCATCATCACCGCTTCGGACACAATCAAACCACCCGATAAATCTAAATTTTTAAGCATGCGGGCCGTATCGACCTCTAAGCCACTGAGCATAAATTTCGCTTGATGCAAGGCGCCTGCTGTCAAAATGAAAGACTCGGGAATCGCAGCCCACTCGATGTGCCAAGGCCCCGTCGCGCGTTCAAAATCCTGAACCATCGCATCCAGTGCCAACCCCGCATGTTGACGGACAGCCTTGGATGCACTCAACATTAATTCGCATGAAATCGGATTGCGCTTTTGCGGCATCGTACTCGAGGCGCCACGCCCTTTTACGTAGGGCTCAAACGCCTCGCCCAACTCGTTGGTCATCATTAACATAATATCGAGTGCGATTTTTCCAAGAGACCCAGTAACAAGCGCCAAAAACTGAATCGCCTCAGTCAACCCATCGCGGGCCACATGCCAGGTCACGGGGGCGGCCTCAAGTTGCAACTCTTTCATCAGCGCTGCATGCACAGCCAACCCTTGAGAGCCTAATGAAGCCAGCGTTCCGGCCGCGCCACCAAATTGCCCGACTAGAACGCGCGGCTTAAGTTGAGCGAGTCTTTCACGATGGCGTCTTACCATCAGCAACCATACTGCCACTTTATAACCAAAGGTAATGGGCAAGGCATGTTGAAGATGCGTGCGCCCTGCCATTGGCGCATCACGATAGCGAGCGGCCAGCGCATCCAGAATTTGATCAAGCTCATCAAGATCGGTCTCTATAATTTTTAGACCGGCCCGCACTTGCAGCACCGTCGCTGTATCCATGATGTCTTGCGTTGTTGCACCCCAATGCAAGTACTCACCTTCTGGGCCACACATTTTTGACAATTGATGTACCAAAGGCAAAATTGGATACCCAACGATTTCAGTTTCGCGTTTAAGCTCAACCATATCGAGTTTGGTCGAATCAGCTTTTTGAGCAATCACTTGAGCTGCTTTAGCAGGGATCACTCCAAGCCTGCCTTGAACCTGAGCCAAGGCAATTTCAGTTTCGGTATAGCGATACACCGTCGCGGTGTCGTCAAAGACAGCGCGCATCGCCGCAGTGCCGAACATATCTTTGAAGATCGAAGACTCGAGCATAGAGATTGGCATGGCAGTGTCAGTAAAAGTGGGGATGGCATATAGTAGGAGGGTGCTTTTGGCGCGTCAACGTCGCCGCACTCCGTTCGTGCCGCACAACACAGCGTTTACCCTAAACTAAGGGCTTGTGGCTGTTCAATCTAGCCAGACAGCGATCGCGGGTGCTATAAAGATTGTCTTCGAGCGCTCAAGCGTGAGCGTTGCCTGCCACCTTTAAAAGACTTCATCACCATGTCGATGCGTTTAGCTAAAAAAATCTTCTTTTCGACCACGCTCGGACTTTTGTCCCTCAGTCAAAGTGCGCTGACCTGGGCTCAAGACTATCCGACGCGCAATATCACCATGGTCATGCCCTATGCGGCAGGTGGCCCGGGGGACATCATTACTCGACTCTTTGCTGGCGCAATGCAAAAGCAGTTGGGTCAAACCATCGTGGTGGATAACCCTGCGGGTGCGGGTGGCAGCATCGGCACCGCCAAGGTGGCGCGTGCCGCGCCAGACGGCTACACCTTACTGATGATTCACATCAGCCATGCCACGAATGTACTAATGATCAAAAACCTACCCTACAGCCCGATTGATGACTTTGAACCAATTGGACTGGCAACTGTTGGGCCTATGGTGGTCACAGGACGCAAAGACCTTCCCACAAAAGATGCACGCGAATTCGTGACTTATATCAAAGAGAACAGCGACAAGATCAGCATGGGTCATGCGGGTATTGGCTCAGCATCGCATCTTTGCAGCCTGATGTTCATGGATGCGTTAGGCGTCAAGCTGACGCTAGTCCCGTATAAAGGTGCTGCACCCGCAATCAATGACTTAATGGGCGGCCAGATTGATATTATGTGCGATCAAACCACGAGCACAGTGCCCGCAATCAGTGGCGGCCGCATTAAGGCCTACGCGGTAGCCGGCACACAACGCTTGCCCTCTATGCCAGACCTGCCCGCTTTAAGCGAAGTTGGCGTCAAAGGCTTTGATATCAGTATTTGGTTTGGCCTCTATGCGCCAAAAGGTACGCCACAACCCATTATCAATCGGCTTTCCGCAGCCCTTGCGGCCGCGGTCGTCGACCCCGAAGTCAAAGCCAAGCTTGATAGCATTAGCACAACGCCCGTCTCCCCAGATCTCGCCGTGCCGGCAAAGCTGCGTGCGCATTTAAAAAATGAAATTGAGACCCTTGGTCCCTTGCTGATCAAGTCTGGAATTACGCCGAACTAAAATCAGAAAACATCGCAAGACGGCTAATATACAAGCCGCCTTGCGACAAGAAAGCAAGCTTACACAGGCATCTTGTTTAATTCATTTCTGACAGGCAACTGCTTAAGCAAATCTTCTTTTGAAATTCGCTGCTTCACCTCATAACGTCCGTTCTCAACACGGCTAATGTAGTGATCCAGTATGCCCGCATGATCTTCTTTGCGGATGATCTTATCGCCTTGAGGATGTCCGATTGAGTTTTTCAAACTCATTCCCTCTAGGGCCTGAATCACGCCTTCCACATCTTTTCGTGATTGGTATCCAGAAGATTCGATTGCAGCCTTTAACGCGAACAAATCCTCCCAAGATTGCCACGCGTGGCTCTTAGCCATGACAAGCTTCCCATTTTTTTCGCGCGCATAAATTTCATCGACATTCATTGCAGCAATGAATTCCTTATGAAATGCATCGTCCTTGTACTTTGCCACGCGAGGGAAATTCTCTAACAGATAAACACCTTCGGCGGCGCCCTGTATCTCATTGGGATCAATTGCCTCCATCGTGCCGTTTACCGAATACATCTTTAGTTTTTTATCCAAGCCCATCGATTTAGCTTGTGTAAAAAAGGCAACCGAGAGCGACCCAAAGAAAATAGAAAATAGCACCTCAGTATCAGCAGGAACCTGCGCCAGATAAGGCACCAAATCTTTTGCATCCAACGGAACGGGTATACCTTTCAACCAAGTACCGCCTAACCGTTCGATCACGGCCTTCGCTTCAGCATTATGACTTTGGCCCCAGGCATAGTCCGCATAGATAACAGTCCATTTTTTTCCTAGATTTTCAAGCGCCCACGGCACACCTGCAGCTGCCATCGAATACGTGTCGCTGCCCGTTCTAAAGCTATAGCGTGTTCCTTTTGATCCCGTCGCCTCAGTGGCTTCGCCTTGAGAGAAATATATCGTCTTAAGTTCTGTCGCAATCGGGATGGATGCGAGCATTACACCAGAATGCACCGATCCAACAACAAACTCAGCGTTACCTCGTTGAATCAGATTACGCAACTTTCTTGCCCCAGTTGCGGGATTGGACTCTGTATCTTCGGTCAGAAGCGTCACCTTTCGCTTCGCAATCCCACCCTCGGCATTGATTCGCTCAACTGCCTTTTTCGCACACACATCATGCCAATGCCCCCACGAGGCAAAACCGCCCGTGATCTCAGCATGATGACCAATCACAAGTGGACCGCTCGTTTGAGCGTAGAGATCTTTCATGATGGTCATATTGGCCAAGCCTGCCGCCACTCCGCCTTTAAGCGCGAGGCTCAGCAAACTACGACGACCGGAATTAGGTGATTCTTTCTTTGCGTGATCATCCATGCTGTAGTGCTCCTGTCAGGGTTGAGAGACTAAATTTTGATATCCAGATGCTCAGAGAGCATCTTCGGGTCAGTCAAGATCGATTGCGTGCTGGCATTCATGACGATCTTGCCTTTATCCATCACCAGTATCCGGGTGCATAAATCAAGCGCTGTTTTAACGTTTTGTTCAACCAACAAAATTCCAATACCTTGAGCATTAATCTTCTTTATTTCGGCTCGAATTTCAGAAACAAGCTTGGGCATGATCCCTTCGGTCGGCTCATCCAGAATGATCAGTTTAGGTTCCATTAATAGACAACGCGCGATCGACAACATCTGCTGTTCGCCACCAGATAAAGTGCCTCCGGGCTGCTCAAGCCGTTCTCTAAGGCGCGGGAAGCGTTCAAATACATACGCGACCAAGTCATCAGGAGCTTTGTTCTTGACACCTAAAAATAAGTTTTCTTTGACGCTTAAATTTGGAAAAATACCGCGACCCTGGGGTACGTAACCGATTCCTAAATGAGGAATCTTATGTGGGGCTAGCTTACTGAGTTCTTGACCGTCAAACGAGATCGATCCTTGTGCGCAAGCCAACAAACCCATGATCGTTTTAAGCGTTGTCGTTTTGCCCACGCCGTTACGCCCAAGGATCCCCACCGCCTCACCTTGCTCAACTTTAAAAGAAAGATCCTGCAGAACATTCACGCGACCATACGATGCATACGCACTCTTTAATTCGAGTACATGTTGCTTATTCATGCGCAGGCACCTCGTCGACGCCAAAGTACACTTCTTTGACGCTTTGATTTTCAGCAATTTCGCGGGGGGTTCCGCTTGCAAGTTTTGCGCCGAACGCGAGTACTGTAATCTCCTCTGCGAGTTTAAACACCACATCCATGTCGTGCTCGATGATCACCACATGCGTCTGTTTAGCAAGGCTTGCGATCTTAGTCACGACCTTTTCGGTCTCTTGCGGACTCATTCCGCACACCGGCTCATCAAAAAGAATCATGCGCGGTCGCGTAATAATCGCCATGCCAATCTCAAGCAGCGCGACGTCACCGTAAGACAGCGTGCCAGCCTCTCTATCGCGAAACCGCTCAAGCTCAAGTTGCTCAATGACGCTCTCTACCTCTTCTTGCTCAAGACGATAATTTGCAACTTTTTTAAACGGGTTCAAATGACCGCGGTGCGCTGACAGGGTAATCCAGAGATTTTCAAATACTGTCATGCTGTTAAATACGCTTTTAACTTGCAGCGTGCGCTTAATTCCCAGTCTTGAGATTTCATGTATCGGCAAGTTTGTAATTTCACTACTTTCAAAAAAAATCGTGCCTGAATCAGGCCTGATAAAGCCAGAAATCAAGTTGAACAGGGTCGTCTTGCCAGCGCCGTTCGGTCCAATAATTGCATTGATCCTACCCGGCATCAAGGCCAAACTTAAGTCACTGACTGCCTTGACGCCTCCAAATGACTTGGATAGATTGTCAATTTTCAAAAAAGGAATCATGCGCCCCTCTTCTGAACATATTTTTTCCAGAGCCCCACGATCCCTTCAGGAGCAAAAATCACAATACAAATCGCAAAACCGCCAACAATCAATGCATAGTGCTGCCAATGGCTCGAAACGACCTCTCTGATCAGTATAAAAATTCCTGTCCCGATTGCTGGGCCCAACAGTGTGCTAATGCCACCTACGATCGCCCAAACGACACCTTCACCTGAAACGTGATAGAACATATATGATGCAGAGGCGTAGCGACCAAACAGCGCAAACAAGGCGCCCGACACCCCTGCCAAAAAGCCCGCGATCACAAAGGCCGCCAGGCGCAGCCGATAGACATGAATCCCGATAAGCGATGCCCTGACATCATTATCACGAATGGCAATCAAAGACCGGCCAAATGCACTAGCCATCACAATTCGAATAAGCCAAAAACACAAGACCACAACAATCAGCATAAAAAAGTATTGGGTGGTCGCATCGGTCAGAGTGAGCTTGTAACCTGCAGCATTGAACATATCAGGTAGCACGAAATTAATGCCGTCATCTCCCCCTGTCAAAGACTTAAAAGTCAGCGCCAAGAAGTACATGATCAAAGAAAACACGACCGTAATGATCGCAAAATAATGCCAGGTTAAACGCACTGCCAAAATTCCGGTTAAAAAAGCAATAACAGTGGCGCTTAGCGGGCCCAAGAAAAATGCGGGCCAAAAAGAGAGTTGCAACTCAGTGATCCCGAGCGCGACGCCATACATTCCGAAGCCAAAGTACAAGGCCTGACCAAACGAGAGTAGACCCACATAACCGAATAAAAAATTAATACTTGCAGCAAAGCATGACCAGATGACTATCTCGGTCAAAACGCTCAGCCAAAAAGGATCCCCAAGCCAGGTAATCAACCACGGCGCTAACACCAGTACAACAAACAAGCCTGCGTAGCCTAAACCGATCCTCATTTCGTGAGCCCCTTGAATAAGCCTTGTGGGCGAACCAAAAGGACTGCACTCATCAAAACGAGCGAAAATATTCGGGCAATCGTTGGTGTGGCAAAGCCCGAGATCACGCCCTCTAAGAACGAAAGCAACACCGCAGCAGCTACAGTGCCCGGCAGATTA
>Ga0114974_10002198_pt1 | contig 15033 bp, 9 predicted proteins | sample S_130206_EF_Meta_FD_87318 | JGI IMG/M metagenome (GOLD analysis project Ga0114974, IMG submission 87318) | Freshwater microbial communities from Lake Simoncouche, Canada to study carbon cycling - S_130206_EF_MetaG | ecosystem: Environmental > Aquatic > Freshwater > Lake | place: Lake...
ACAACACAAGGAAATGGTATCGCGTGGAACTCTGGCAAAGGGTCTGTGAAAATAAAAGACGTAAGTGGAACATTGTCATTGAATACTTATGGTCCTGGATTGAGTAATAAATTAGATGTTGTTAGCAGTCAATATTATAATAAAGGTTTCAATAATTTTTCTGTGAGCTTTACACCAAATTAAAATTGATGAATTGATGAATTAATAATTAATTAATAATAATAATTAAAAAATAAATAGAAGTTAAAAAAATGTTCCTATTTATTTTTTACAATTTTTTAATGTTTTTTACATTTATATTTATTATTCGGTTTGGTTTATTACTTGAACATAATGCCCTCTTTCCCGTCGCGCAAAACTTTCAAATATGATTTGAGTTCGCGGGTAGAAAGGCGACAGTTGTCATATCCGAAAAGTTCTGACCGGAATTTAGACCGACAATTGTGAATGCTGTGAAAATTTGGAATTGCATTGGGCGTTGAAATAATATGAAGTACGTTGCGAGAAATTGAATACATTGTAACGCTCAAGTAATGTCGCCACGCGCACATGGATTTTCGCAAATAAAATGCTAGCGAGCTTTTCGACGCGAATGTCATGTGAATATCAGGATGAAATGTCTTTGATTCACCCGTGCGCCTGCGCGTTCCATTCAAAACGTAAAATTTGGTGGTCGCATCATAAAAAATGTATGCTCGCCAATCCGTCGTTGTGCGTTTAGACCATGGTTTCGGTGGAAGAAACTCTTCAATAAACAACACGGGAAGCGTGGCCATTGGTGGTTCAACTCCATAAGGATATAGGTATTTATTTGCAGTTTGTTCAGTCTTGACAACACCAAACCAAGCGTCGCTTGCTTGCTTTGCTTGGGCCTCCACCGCTTCTACTCCCGCTTGTGAATTTTGTTCCGCCAATGCCTTTTGCGAATGTGCTTGTGCCGATATCGCTAGCGCATAAGCCTTCGCATAAGACTCCTCATCCGCGTTAAATCGAGCATCGTATTTAATATTATTATATGATTGTTGCTGCTTCGGTTGCGCGCAAACGTCGGCATCAGTATCGACAGCAGCATCAACAGCAACTTTTTGTTGTTCACCGGTGCAGTTTGAAATAATTACTTCGTCGCCGTTATCGTAGTTATAATAATTAATGGAAGTCATATAGTTTCTATAATAAAATTAAAATTTATTTTTATATTTAATTAAAATAAATTGTCTTTAACTATGTTTATATACTTAATATATTTAATTCTGATCAAACCGTCTGATCAAACCGAATACTATCCCATCCACGTTGAATTAAATTAGCACCATAAGCAGCAACACCAACAGCAGCAGCACGAACGGGAGTAACATATTGAGCAATGGGCTGAAGAAAACCCATAGCTCTCTCTGGGTTTGTTGGCGGCTTTACAATAGTTTTTTGATACATTACTACAAGTCGTATGAGAGGGCGTTGTGTTACAAAAATGTCTTGTAATACAGGCTGACATTCACCCTTCAATTGATTTTGACGAGTCACAACGGCCGTTTCATTGGTTACAAACATAACTTCTCCATTTTCACTTGATGGTGATGCAATTTCAGCAGAATATTTTGTATCGCCGCCGTCGTGTCCTGTGTGAATTTGTACAAGTTTTCTATATATTTCTCCGTTACGTAAAGTAACCGTTCCGGGACAATGTGACACACCAGGAGGAGGAGGAGGAGGAGGACTGCGTAAAAATTGAGGAAGACGAGAAGTAGAAGGAGGAGGAACATAATCAAGAATATAATCATCTAATACACCAAATCCTTGGGTTATATCGATATTAGGAGTAGTTTGAGCATCATCATAGAATACAATAAAACATTTTTCACCAATAACTGCACCACCAGTCTCTACAACATTGGTGGTTAAAAAATCTTGTAAACTTTCCGCTCGGGATAATGGAGCAAGCAACCTTATGAATTTTGTGCGGTTCCCACCAACTGAAAGGGAAGTTTTTACTTGACCAGGCATGCAATCAAGAATAGTTGATAATAAGTCTTGAAAATTTTTTGCCGAGATGCCTCTACTACTAATAAGTATCATAAGATGTCTGCGAAGAATTCTATAAGCATCAACAGCTAAAGGAATCCATGTAATAACGCAATTCGCGTGCGTGTTCGGCGTTATTGTAGTACTAGAACTATAAAGTGTAAATATATATTTAATAATAAGTATAAATAAATGAATTTGCATTTGGGTTAATCCATTTTGAGCATTTTGCGCACCATTTTCAATAAAAATCAATGCACTCAATGGTGCAATTTGGTCAGTTTTAACTGTAAAAAATTGAGACCACGTTTTATTGGTGAAAATAAATTGTAAGACACTTTCTACATAATTATTTACTACATCAGTTGACGGCAGAATATTTACAAATGTTAGTGGAGCAGTCGGAGGTGTTTCCAACATTGCTTTTACTCCATCTATATCAGCCATCAAGCTTTCAATTGGTGACATTTCTCGCACTTGTCTTTGTGGTTGTGGTGACAACAACGACAGTCGTTGTTGTGGTTGTGGTGACGACATTAAGGCGAGCGTTTTGTCTAGAGCCTGCTGATTCCTCATGTATTCAATATGAGGAGGAGTAACAACATCTGATAACGGCGCACGTCGTGATGATGATAACACGCCACTATTTAAACTTAATGGCACATCTTCACGTGATGATAACGCACTATTTAAACTTTGTTTCGGCGCCGCCGTTCTTAACAATGACGGTGGCGGAGTCGCCGCCGCCGACCGAGCTTGTCCATGTCCAGTTGCCGTAAGAAAAGAATTTAATGATGGCTTCTTTTGAGTTGTTGGTCTCATTTTAATATTGTTATTTAATATAGTTAAATATTATTTTATTTATGTTTAATGTTATTTAAATATTATTTAATAAAAATTGATTAAATAATGTTTATTAATCTACTTAGAAGCATTGGTTTCTAATTAAGTAATCAACATTACCTTTGTTTATTCCTTTCAATGAAAATCGAAAAACAAATAATGGCACAAAAACCAATATTCGCTAAATCTAAATTAATGTTGTCGTCTGACATTGATAATGAATGGAATGATTTTTTAATGATAAGAGGATGCAACTGGGAACCATCTACAGATACAGCAGATGATAATGGAAATAAGTCAATTAATAATGGCAAGAATAGTAACAATAATAACAATTACAAGAAAAATAGTGATGGTAAAAAGTATAAAAAATGTGATGAGGACGATGAACAAGAACAAGAACAGCAACAACAAATGGTGCATTTACCGCAAATAGAATCAGATTCAGATGATGACGTGCACTCGCAGTCGCTGCAGTCATCTGAAGCGCAGCAACTCTTACGTTCTCATGCTCATGCGAATGAACAAGAACAAGTTCCAGTGTGTTCTCCAATATATATTTCAACTAAAACAAAAATATCATATTTGAATACCGAAATTGATATAAAAAAGGTATTTTGGGATATTCCTGTTATGCCATATTCAAGCCAGACAAAAGGAATTGTTAAAAAGCAGATTAAATTTTCATCGATAACAAAAGAGGAACTTGATGAAATTGAGGCACGTGTTCAAACCGAGGTTGAAAAAAAAACGGGGTTTGTTGAAACACAAATTATTGAGCACATTGATAATCCCGATGGTAGAATAAAATTCAAAGACCAGCGTAAAATAAACATCGGTCTTTGCAAAAAAGATATATTAAATTGCAGGTGTAAGAAAAAACGTGCATTTTTCAATTGTTTCGTTCTTATTGTAAGAGTGGAAGATGAAATGTCACCACCGGGTGCGCGCACATTCAAAGAAATGCACATTAAAGTTTTCAATACGGGAAAAATAGAGGTCCCGGGAATACAAAATGATGCGTCGCTTCAAAACGTAATTGACATTCTAATAAGTATACTAAAAAATATAATTGGAGAGCACGTTGACTATCAAAGAAATAAATGTGAAACCGTGTTGATTAATTCGAATTTTAATTGCGGTTACTTCATTGACCGAGATAAATTATATGACATACTTAAATATAAATACAGAATTAATAGTAATTATGATTCTTGCTCTTATCCAGGAATTCAATGTAAATTCTTCTACTGCATTTCTAAGGGAGGGGAGGGAGGGGCGGGAGGGGCGGGGGAAGAAATGGTAGAAATGGCAATCGCAAATAAACAGTGTGGACAGCAGATTATTCAAACAGGACAACAGCCGACTCCGACGCCGACGCCGACGACAACAACATTATTGGATGTTAATTCAGAAAAATATATTGAAATATCTTTCATGGTGTTTCGAACTGGAAGTGTTCTCATTGTTGGTAAGTGTGAAGACTATGTTTTACATGACATTTACGGCTTTATTAAAGAGTTGTTGCGTGTAGAGTTTTCAAGCGTGGGTTCCCACATTATTAACCACGAAGATGCTGTAAAAAAACACATTCCGAAATTGAGAACGCGCATAATTGTAAATAATGTGTAATATAAGTAAATAAAAACTTATTCATAATTCATAATTCATAATTGCGGAATAAAAAAAATCCAATTTATAAATTTCAATGCATTGTATGTTTTTATTTTTTCTTCAAAGTCGGGTGAAAAATATTTTGTTATAAACAATGAATCAAGAGCATCTAGTGCAATAATGTCAACATTCCCGATTTTCCTAATTTTTTTTACAAAGTGTTCAATTAGTTTGATGTGGCATTTATAACAATTATCGCCGCATTCATTCATGCTTGAAATTTCACTTTCATTGTCAAAATCATGTATTTTTTTTTTTGAAATAATAATGTCGCAAAATTGTTTGATATAAGTTAGTTTCTTGTAGAGTAGTTCACGATTGTCCTCATCAGAGTCAACGGAGTGTTCTACAACGCGTTCTGTAGTTGCAGTTGCAGCAGTAGTTGCAGCAGTTGTATTTGCGCGACATTTGAAAGAAAATGAATAATATAATTTATATAATTTGTCATTTAAATCTCCAATAGTTAGGTGAATTTTATTTATAATATTAATATTTTTCAACTGCAACTGTTCAGAATTTAATTGTGTTAATTCTGATTCAACTAGTTTATTATAAGTGTCTATAAAAATCGACACAATTTTATTTTTTGTTTCTTCAACTTTATTTTCATAATAATCTTTTTTATAATCGTGGTTAATGTCGAATATTGTTTTTTTATAAACAAAAAGCGCGGCATCTTTGGAATTTAATTGCAAGTATGTGACTGCATCGTCTCCAATTTGTCCAATGAATTCAATATAATATGAATATGATTTTTGGCAATGATAATATGTTAAATCAAGATTACGAGTGAATAGAAATAACATTTTAAAAACATATGAAATTGTAAATAAACCTTTTATCAATATATATTTTAAATATTCTGAATTTTTATTTTTTATAGTTTCAATTCCAAATAATAAATATTGATTAATTACGTTTACATATTTCATGTATATGTCCATTTCATTATTTTCATAAATGTTTTTTTTATAATTTTCTATATTTTGTAATGAATTATCTTTCATGCTAAATAAAATAAATGTAAAATGTGTAAACAATATTGTTATATATAAATTTAAATTATTATTTAAATAATTTAAATTGGTTAAAGTTATTGATTTTTATAAATTAAATTAAATCAATTTAATTTAAATTATAAAAGTAGATTTAAATAATAAAAGTAAATTTATCCAATTATCCGAGAGCATTATTAATGCCTGGCTGAGTATACATTCTACCCACACCACCAGAACTCGACTGATTCTTCTGAAAGATGCCCTTCTGTTTCATGTAAAGCAAACCAGAAGTAAAACCGTAGGGCACGCAGCCGCAATAAGCACCACGCTGCTGAATCGCAATGCTTGCAAACTGACCTCTACCGACAAGCGGAGCTAAACCGCCCATTTTCAACCCATAACTTTTAGCATTGTTGTTCGTTATGCTTTGTGAATACCTTGCGGCTTTTCCTGCATTCATTAAAACCATTTTATTTGTTTATACATTGTCTAAATATTTTATTTTATATTTCAGGTTATTAATTAATTATAATTAATTATTTATTTCTTTTTTACTTTGTGATTAGGATTCAATTACTTTATTTGTTTGTGTAGTATAATATTTACTAAAACAACTTAGATTTATATTCCTATTACATTTAACTGCCTGGAAAAATGAGCTCTAAACATGACGAAGATATAATGTACAGTGAAAATGGCGGATTGGTATTCAATCCTTATAATGAAAATAATGTGGAGATTACATTGAGCGACGTTCAATTTATTCTCCAAAAGTATGGTGTTCCAACTCCCACCGTGTTCAACATGGAACTTTATAAGCGAGCATTTATTCACAAGTCTTACACGAAACGTCCGGCTGCCGAAAATGCTAGAGACAATATTACAATCGCCGAAAAACCGGACAACTGCTTGTCTCTAAAGACAAAATCAAATGAACGTCTAGAATTTTTGGGAGACGGAGTTTTAGAATGTATAACAAAATACGTTTTGTATCGTCGTTTTCCTAAAGAGAATGAAGGATTCATGACCGAAAAAAAAATAGCAATTGTTAAAAATGAATCCATCGGAAGAATCGCTTATGAAATGGGGCTTCACAAATGGTTGATTATTTCAAAGCACGCAGAAGAAAAACATACGCGAACCAATTTAAAAAAATTGGGTTGTTTGTTTGAAGCATTCATTGGTGCGCTTTTTTTAGACTTTAATAAGATTTGCGTGAAAGATGATGAAGAGTGGTTCAAAAATATTTTTATTACTGGACCCGGGTTTCAAATGGCGCAACTATTCATTGAGAGCGTATTTGATGCTCACATTGATTGGGTGAGTTTGATAAAGAATGACGACAATTATAAAAATATTCTTCAAGTCAAAATTCAAAAGGAATTCAAAACGACGCCGGATTATTTTGAGATTTCTCATACTTTAGAAACGGGATACACTATGGGCGTGTACTTGTGTCTCGGACAACAATTTTATGAAGCCGATTACAAAAATGCGTACTTGTATTCCGATTTGCAGTCTTTTTCAAAAATAAGGTCCATTGTTGAAACCGAGTCAAAAATTGTGGTGTTTTTTGCGCAGGGAACACACAAGATTAAGAAAAAGGCGGAACAGATTGCGTGCGAGTTGGCTCTAAACGAACTTTTGAAATATAATTAGATTTTAATTAGTTGAAATTTAATTTAGTTAAAATTTAATTATACATATTATTATATAAAAGTGTAAAGTGTAATGAAAGGTGGTCGAAAAGAATATATACCAGATAAACAAAAATGGCTTCAAAGTGAATATGACTATGAAGAAGCACTTGAACTTGAACGCATGGCGCGTGAAGAAGCTGAACGCGCGGCGCGTGAAGAAGCACTTGAACGTGAACGTCAACGTCTCCATCAAGTATGGCTAGACCATGAAGAACGTGTGCGTCAGTCTGCTGTGAATGCAACTCGCGCGTTTAATGAATATCGTGCAAATCAAAATCGATCGTGCTCTATTCTAGGAGGAAGAATAAAAAATACTTTTCGAAAAAAAAATAAATCAAAACGAATAAAAAAAAATAAAAGATATTCAAGGAAATCATTAAAAAAATAAAGAGTAAATTAAAAATAAATAAAATAATGAATAAGCAGAAATTGATTTAGCAAAATGTATAACTAATAATATATATAGTATTTAATATTATTAGTTATTAATATTTATTAGTTATAGTTAATAATGGAACCAGAATCATTTAATATTGACGACTACATAAAAGATGGAAAATTAAACTTGACTGAAAAAACATACCGAAAATACGACAAGGAATTCATTGCGACAAAAATTATTGATAAAATACAGAGTGGCGAGCTGAAATTCCCACATCCGCCCGAATATTGCACTCCGAAATTTAAAGAGGATGCTTTTCAAATACTTAAAAAATATGAACCGGAAATAGTCAAAATGCGACATTCCAATTATCAACAAAAACTTACGCGCGAAGTGTGGCAAAAAATGAATTTAACTGCCGACGGTTACAAATCAGGATACGTGTATATCAACACACAACCAGGTGACTACGAAGCAGATAAACTAATCGATTGTTTTACAGGGCTGCAACGAATGAAATGCAAGCGTGAAGGCAAAGAGCTCTCTCCGTTTGCCGCGTGGAATAACAAGGATTACATGAAGCTGGTCATTGAAAAATATATGGAAGATAAAGAAGATTTGACAAGTTTTAATTTGAGAGAATCATTTTATAAATTAAGCAGTAAACTCCCTGAAAAATATAAAAATATGGAATGTAATTTTTTTAAAGCAACACTTGCAGCATCCGTGTATGATTATTTTTTAAGAGATAGCACAAAAACGCGTGTGTTGGACATTAGCGCTGGTTGGGGCGACCGCTTACTTGCAGCGCTAGCAAAAAACCTAGATTCTTATTTGGCGTTTGACCCGAATGCATCGCTGCAACCGGGATACAGGGCCATGATTGACGAGACGTTCTCTTCTGTACCCGGTATAAGCAGTAAAGGCTCGCTCGTGTATCAACTCGTACCGCATGTGAGTCATCAGCTCTCAAATAAAGACCGGTACAAAGTAATTGATGCACCATTTGAAAGCGCAGAGGCAATTTTGGAAGGACGCGAATTTGATTTAATTTTTACCAGTCCACCTTATTTCGACTTGGAAGTATTTACCACAGAAGGCGAGCAATCCATTATTAGCCATTCCACGTTTGACAAGTGGATGGTGCATTTTTTATTTAAATCTCTCTATATCGCCTGGAATACATTGGCGCCCGACGGAAATATGGTAATACACATTGACGACTTCAGCAAAGGCACTGAAAAACATCGAATTATTGAACCAATGGTGCTATTTGTTTGTGGCTGGTGCTCAAATGCTCGTTTTGACGGAGTGGTCGGTGCGAGCGGGTACAATAAGAAAAAAGACTACAAGTCGCCAATGTGGGTTTTTAAAAAAAAATCATCAGGACAAGATGACATTCGTTTCTGCAAAGAAATGATGAGAGAGAAATACCCGGCACTAAATGATTTAATTGCAAAAAATAAAGATTCGTTTGTTGCATCTGTTTTGGCGTCTGCATCGGCAGCCGCAGATGAGGTTGACGTCATTCCCAATTTCGACGCAAAGGGTAAACTGTGCGTTATTCAAAATAACAAGTACAATATAAAAACGAAAAAAGGATTGACTCCATTTTATATAAATTTGGAACATATTTTAAAACGCGCGGGGTTTACTGTAAAGTTGCTCGAAGATGATTACATTTCAAATATTAAAAAAATTCAGGGACAAGAACATGAAGCAGAAATGGACGGAGGAGGAAAGAAAGACAAAGAACAACGTGCACTGTTAATAAAAAAACGTCTTGAAAAGGCGCGTTCAAAGGTTGCGCAGCCGATAGAGCGAGATATCTTGGGAACAGAATCACAGGAGGAATCGGAATCAGAAGGTGAAGGCGAGGAGGGGTTACCTAGAATCTCATTTGCAGAAGCTGCTAAACAACAAAAAGAGAGAGAAGAAAAGCAAAGACAAGAAGAAATTGAAGAACTCGAAGAAATAGAAAAACAACTTGAAAGTTCTGGAAAAGAAGAATTGGAAAATTTAAGCCCGGACACTGATGCTTCTGATATTCCTGTCATTATTTCCAACATTCCTGACACTCCTGACACTCCTGATGACACTCCTGACATTCCTGAATCTTTTCCAGTTGAGAGTTTTGAAAAACAACGCGAAAAACAAAGTGGAAACAAGGTCGACCTTTTATTGAATTTTGAAGATTTGTTTATTGACAAGTCCGTCCCGCGTTTTTTTTCAGGAATGAACATTGCAAATGCATACGCATTCTACAAAAAAATGCAATCAGAGGGAACGGTAATATATCCTCCACCCGATTTCAGCTATTATACGAATTCAAAAACTTATTCCGTCGACTTGCACGCGCCTGAAAATGAAGAATTTGTCTTGCCGCATAGTAAAACATTTTTATTTTCATATTCTGGTAATCCTAGTATCAATCAAACGCGGAAAGAAATGCTTGCATATTTTAAAGATGTGCAAGAAAAAACGGATTACGTCATTGTTAAGAACGGATTTTCAGCAGACATGACAGACGTCTATTTGGTAATGACGCAAAAGGCGGCGAGCGAAAAAGAGTTGCCAAAAGAAATTGAAAAAGCATTTCCTCAAGATAAACGCTTTGTTATGAATGAAAATGTTTCCGACTTGATGGATATTTATACTGATTTTATTCGAGAAAATAACGTTGACCTTGTTGTTATTGCTGAACCATATAATAAAATTGTTTCGAATAGAAAAAATGAATACAGAATGTGGTATTTGGGTGGAAAATTTGTAGACTATTTCTGTTTTGGAATCGAGAGAGATGATAAAAATAAGATTAAAATGATTGATAACCTTGTATATAATTCTAAGAATGAAACTCATTTTCAATTAAAAAAACTCACAGATAAATTGTATCAGGTGGTTTTGAAAAATGTTCGAGCCATTCTGAAAGATGACGAGTTTGTTCCGGTTGCGATGCGATTTGACATGTCATATGCAACGGATGCAATGTTTATTGACAAGTATGCAGTGGAAATAAATCAAAAAGGACAAAAAGGAAAGGTTCGATTTTATTGTAACGAGGTTGAAAACATGGATGGAACTTTTTATACAAATATTTCTGTTTTAAGCGAGGATGGTAAAAGAACATCTCTCGGGGATAAATTTGAGAAAGATTTAATAAAACTTCTTACGTCTACAGCGTTTTTGAAAATGTCATCTGCAAAACAGGTGCAAACTGCGGCTCAATTCAAAAAAATAATCGACATTATTCGAAAATATACAATGAAATCTCGTCCATCTGTGTGCAATGGAATAACATTAAAAAATGTGAAAATACAATTTGGCGACCAAAAGAAACCACCCTCACCTATTCTCTCTACAACAGAAGAGAAAGAGGTAGAGGAAGAAGAGGAAGTAATTGTAAAAGGGTCAGAAGAACTTGAACCGGAACCGGTTGTTGTCGTAACGCCAGTAGTTGAAGAAAAAGAAGTAGAAAAAGAAGTAGAAAAACCCGCCAAGAAAATAAAAGTGAAAATATTAAAATCCAAACCTGCATCAGACAAAGGTGAAGGTGAAGTTACAAAGGAAAAAGGCGAAAGCGATAAAGTTGACCCCGATACAATCATTGGTTCGGTTCCGCTGAGAGAAAGAATGCGCCCTCCGTCTGAAAAAATTATAGCATCTCCTTATTTTATGAACAATCGTAAAATTTTTGTTGACTTTATTAACAAGTTTTTTGAAACTAGGTACAAAGATGTACTTGGAAAAGAAGGCCAAATAACATGTAAACAAATAAGTAATGCAAAAACAGATAGCGCCGCAATGTCGCTGTTTCCGCACCAACAAATTGTAAAAGATTATTTAAATTTATATACTCCGTATCGCGGCTTGCTCTTATTTCACGGACTTGGAAGCGGAAAAACGTGCTCGTCAATTGCAATCGCAGAAGGGATAAAAACAGAAAAACAAATTATTATTATGACTCCAGCATCTCTCCAGGCAAACTATAGAAATGACCTTAAAAAATGTGGCGACGAATTTTACAAGAGAAATCAGCACTGGGATTTTATTTCCATCAAAGATGCAAATGTGAAAGATAAAGAAGAAAAAATTGCACAGTTGTCGAAAATATTAAATATTGATGTTGCCATGATTAAAGAAAATGGCGGCGCTTGGATGATTAATGTGAGTAATTCGAAAAATAACTATCCTGATTTGACAACCGAAGAACAACAGCAACTGGAAGCACAACTAGATAAAATGATAGAAGCAAAATATAAATTCATTAATTACAATGGTCTCAATAAAAATAAAATTGCAGAACTAACAAGCAACGGAAAAGTAAACCCGTTTGACAACGCCGTGGTAATTATTGATGAAGCGCATAGAATTGTCAACTCAATAAGCAATCAACTGAAAAACATAAAACCAACCAAAACGGATGAAAAAAAAGCAAAAGCGCTCATTTCAATACAATTGTACAAGTATTTGCAAAATGCAGATAATTCAAAAATCATATTACTCACAGGAACGCCGATTATTAATTATCCAAACGAATTGGCAGTTTTATTTAATATATTGCGCGGTTACATCAAAACGTGGTCATTTAAATTGACAATTGATAAGGACCAGAAGTTTGACGAATCGTCCATTATTGAAATGTTGAAAAAATATAATGTGGCAAATTATGATTATGTAAAATATACGCCGTCTTCTCAAACCGTGACCATAACACGCAATCCATTCGGTTTTTCTCCTGTATTAAAAGGAAAGGGTAGCGGCAACAAGGGCGATGAATACGCCGGAGTCATCAAAAATGTCGCCGGAGACGAATCCAACGAACAATTTCTTCGAAAAATAAATCAAATGTTTGCATCTGAACACATTAGAACAGAAGACCCCGTCATTACAAATTTCACAGCACTTCCGGATAAGTTCGAAGATTTCAAGAATAAGTTTTTGAAAGTAAATCCAGATACATTTGAAATCATCGGTGTAAAAGAGTTGCCAATTTTCCAGCGCAGAATTCTTGGACTAGCATCCTATTTTAAAAGTGCGCAAGAACAACTCATGCCACGATTGCTGGCTATTAAACTTGAGATGGTTCCAATGAGTAACATGCAATATAGCGAATACGTCGATGTTAGAACTGAAGAAATAACAAAAACAAAACGGTCTCAAAAAAATAAAAACATGTATGAAGTTTCTTCCAATTCTTATCGCATTTTCTCTCGACTCTGTTGCAATTTTGTTTTTCCTCCCGCAGATGAAACGACCGGAAGACCCGCAAGACCGAAAAAGGAAAAATTAAATGAACAAAATGTGGATGCCTTTTTGCTCTCCGATGAAGGCAACAGCAGTCACAGAGAGGCGCAAACATTTGTTGAAGGCGGCGAAGAAGAAGCCGGGCCAGCGGAATCGACAGTCGATGGCTCTTATAACGACAAAATACGCCAACTGTTTCAATATTATGAAACACACGGCGATGATTTGAAAGCTGTAGACGAAGGAGGTCGTTTGAACGAATACAGTCCAAAGTTTTTGAAAATGCTTCAAAATATTACAAATCCGGAAAATAAAGGACTGAATCTTATTTATAGCCAATTTCGTTCTCTCGAAGGAATTGGAATGATGTCGCTCGTTTTGAATGCAAACGGGTTTGCGCAATTTAAAATAAAAAAAGATAAAGACGGGGAAGGATGGTTTGTGGACATTGCGCCAGAAGACCAGGAAAAACCCATGTATGCGCTTTATACAGGAACAGAAGACACGGATGAAAAGGAAATTATTAGAAACATATTCAACAGCGATTTCGCATCTACTCCGCAAAACATAAAAGGTTATCTGGAGAGAAGGAAAAAATCATCAGGAAATTTAGAGAATAAATATGGAGAAATAATTAAAGTTTTCATGATTACAGCGTCAGGGTCAGAGGGAATTAATTTGCGAAATGTGCGATTTGTTCACGTAACCGAGCCTTATTGGAATGCGGTGCGAGTGGAGCAAGTTGTTGGGAGAGCGCGCCGCATTTGCAGTCACGAAGATTTACCCGAAGATGAAAAAACGGTGCAAGTGTTTGAGTATTTAACCGTCTTCTCTCCATCACAAAAAGAAACTTTGAACAAGGAACTCAAGTCGACCGACAGCGGCAAGACAACCGACCAGTCACTATTTGATATTTCTAAGAAAAAAGAACAAATAAATAGAGAACTGTTGGATGCAGTAAAAAATACATCCGTTGACTGTAAAATACACAAGGGAACCAAGTGTTTTGAGTTTTTGGGAACGCCAGACTCTACTTCATTTTCATATGTTCCAAACATTGAGATGGATGAAACTGAAAAAGAACTCGTCGCAAACGTTGCGGTGGAAGAAGAAGAGTTTAAGCTGCTTCCTGCAGCGTACAAGGGTGAAAATGGGGAAAGGTTGATTCGTTCGCTTAAAACAAACAAGGTTTATTATAAGGATGATACATTTGAAACTCTTTCTTCAAGCGGAAAACCATTTGACGTGAAAGAGCTCAACCAATATGGTCGGATTGAACAAGTTGGAGAAAAATTAAAACTGTTTAAAAATTAAAAAAGTTTATTTTATTAAATATCTACTATTTTTAATGTGAAAATAAAAATAAAAATTGATTTTTTTATGATACCATCTTAATATGGTAGAGACAAGAACAAGATACAAGACAAGTCATTACACTATTACAACAATGGTCTGGACAATGTGGCAAGGGTGGAATGACGAAAAAAATGAAAGATTGCGTGTTGAAAGGGAACTCAAAAACTTGACAAATCTATTCCGCAGGGTTGTGAGTGAACGCGACAGTCTCAAAATAGAACGCGATGAACTTGAAGAAGAAAATAAAAAATTGAGAAAGAGTCGACAGTAAGGGCACACAATAAGGAACACAATTTTTGAATACATTAAGAAACCATTTTTATTTTTTTTGTTATTGAGAACCATCATGGCATCATGTTAGTATATTAAAAAACAACATACTGTTATAAGCATGTGCGGGTTGGTGAGCGCATGGTCGAGTGGGAAAACCTTCAGTTCAAGAAATCATCAACTCATTCACCAATGAGAACATGGGTTCGAATCTCGACAAGTCTCAAAAAAAAAGGCTTCAAACACAAGAGACAAAAATTGTGTAGAAGTTTAGGGGTAGTTCCAACAAAACCTCCTGTAGCTCAGCGGCAGAGCGTCTACAACACCGTCGTCTACTCATCAAGACTTGCAAGAGTCCGAACTTGAAGATGGTTATCGCCTTATAAGCGGAAGGTCACAGGATCGAAACCTGTCGGGAGGATTAATTCATAGATTCGCATCGGTGCATCAAGGCACTAGAGCAACTTTAACCGGTGTGGCGCAGAGGAAGCGCGCGGGGCTCATAACTCCGAGGTCATACGATCGAAACGTATCTCCGGTATGA
>Ga0114974_10002199_pt1 | contig 15033 bp, 15 predicted proteins | sample S_130206_EF_Meta_FD_87318 | JGI IMG/M metagenome (GOLD analysis project Ga0114974, IMG submission 87318) | Freshwater microbial communities from Lake Simoncouche, Canada to study carbon cycling - S_130206_EF_MetaG | ecosystem: Environmental > Aquatic > Freshwater > Lake | place: Lake...
GAACATTTAAGTCAGTTGCGGTTAAGGCTCCAGGATTCGGTGACCGTCGTAAGGCAATGTTGCAAGATATTGCAATCCTTACAGGTGCAACTGTTATCTCTGAAGAAGTTGGATTAAAGCTTGATGCAACAACAATGGATCTACTTGGCCGCGCTCGCAAGGTTGTCGTGGCAAAGGAAGAAACCACAATTGTTGAAGGCGCTGGCGATGCGGAACAAATTAAGGGCCGTGTAAATCAGATTCGTGCAGAAATTGAAAAGTCTGACTCAGATTACGACCGCGAGAAGTTGCAAGAACGACTTGCAAAACTTGCTGGCGGCGTTGCAGTTATCAAGGCTGGCGCAGCTACTGAAGTAGAACTAAAAGAGCGCAAGCACCGCATTGAAGATGCAGTTCGAAATGCGAAAGCCGCAGTCGAAGAAGGCATTGTTGCAGGTGGCGGAGTTGCACTTCTACAAGCCGCAAAAGTTGCATTCGAAAAGTTGAAGTTAACTGGCGATGAAGCAACTGGTGCAAGAATTGTTGAAGTTGCAATCGAAGCACCACTAAAGCAGATTGCAGTTAACGCTGGACTTGAAGGCGGCGTAATTGTTGAAGCCGTTCGCAATAAGCCAGTCGGAACCGGATTAAATGCTGCAACAGGTGAATACGTTGACATGATTAAAGCTGGAATTATTGATCCAGTTAAGGTCACACGTTCTGCACTTCAAAATGCCGCATCAATTGCTGCACTATTCTTAACAACAGAAGCTGTTATTGCGGATAAGCCAGAGCCAAAAGCTGCGGCAATGCCACAAGGCGGCGGGGATATGGATTTCTAAATCCATATTAAGATAACCCAATGAGTTCAGCAAAGATTGAAGACAAGTTCAGCGCCCTTGAATTAGCAAGAGGCGCTGCACTTGAAGATGCGCCAGCACCAGAACAAGTTGGCGAATTAGTTTCAATTTCTTATGATGAAGCTGAAGATTCCGAACAGGCTCGCATCGCAACTTATTTATTCGAAGCCTCACTTCCAGCATATGTTGGTTGGCGATGGGCCGTAACAGTTGCGAAGGCAGATGATTCAAGTTCACCAACAATTTGCGATGTAGTTCTTCTTCCTGGTTCTGATTCGCTTCTTGCGCCAGAATGGGTTGCATATAAAGATCGCTTACTACCTGGTGATGTTGGTCCTGGCGATATCGTTCCAACTTCTGCAGATGATGCGCGACTAGTTCCTGGCTTTGCAGTAGTGCCAGAAGATGAAGAGTTAGATCTTGCACAACTATTTGAATTTGGTTTAGGTAGAGCTCGGGTTCTTTCAATTACTGGTCGCGATTTAGCGGCGCAACGTTGGTATGCCGGTAGCGCAGGTCCAAATAATCCAATTTCACAACAAGCACCAAAGCCATGTAACTCTTGTGGATTCTTTATTCCAATCGCTGGATCACTGCGATCTGCTTTCGGAGTATGCGCAAATATTTTGGCACCCGATGATGCCCGAGTTGTTTCAGTCGACCATGGCTGCGGAGCACATTCTGAGGCTCTAGTCGTAACCGATTAGCCGCTTTTCAAGCGCAAAATAAGGCAACAGCACCCGCAATTCGTAAGTTAAACTAGACCTCTTGTATTACAACATGTAAAACAGATGTAAAGAAAAAAGGAGTTCCCCGATGCCTCTAGGTCGCGTGAAGTGGTACAGCCTTGAAAAAGGTTTTGGATTTATTGAATCCGAAGAAGGCGCAGATGTTTATTTAGCATCTTCCGCCCTGCCTGCAGGTGTCGCAACAGTTAAACCAGGAACCAAACTTGAATTCGGAGTAATCGAAGGCAAGAAGGGTCCACAAGCAATGACAGTTCGTCTAATTGATGAACCTGCTTCAGTTGTTGCAAATAATCGAATCAATCATGACGATCTCGCAACAATGATTGAAGATACAATTAAAATCTTGGATAAAGTCGGAAATGGTTTACGACACGGCCGCCATCCATCAGGTCCAGATGCTGATCGCTTAGCTAAAGTTTTGCGCGGTATCGCTGGACAGTTCGAGAGCTAATTACTTTCGCGTTTTGCTCGTCTAATCGTGTAACGAAGTCCAATAACTCCTAGGACTATTCCGAATACGCATATCCACTTTGAATTGGTGCTGGCATCGATTCCAAAGGCGACTATAAGTGCGATGAACCAGAGAGCGATTCCAATAATTATTACGGTGATAGCGCTTCTCAGATGGACCACTTTATTAATTCCCAACAATTACAACTAGCAGTACGACAAGGAAAAGAACTGCTAGCGTTATTAGCCTGCGAACCTTATAACTCAAAGAAATTACTTCTTTAATTCAGCGACGATGTAATCGATGCAATCTGTAAGTTTCTTAACATCACTTGGGTCTACTGCAGGGAACATACCAATGCGCAATTGGTTCTTACCAAGCTTTCGGTATGGATCTGTATCAACAATGCCATTTGCCCGAAGAATCTTTGCAATTTCAAGAGCATCTATTGCATCATCGAAGTTGATTGTGCCAACTACCTTCGAGCGCATCGCGGCATCGACCACGAATGGTGTTGTGTAGTCATTCTTCTCGGCCCATGAATAAAGAATTTCTGCAGATTCAGACGACCGGCCAGCAGCAAACTTCAGGCCACCATTTGAATTCATCCAATCAATTTGTTCAGCCAGTAAAATTAGAGTTGCAAGTGCAGGAGTGTTGTAAGTCTGATCAAGTCGTGAATTTTCAATTGCGATAGTGAGATCGAAGAATGCCGGGATATATCGCCCACTTGCTTTAATTTTTTCTACGCGAGCAATAGCGGCTGGGCTCATGATTGCGATCCAAAGTCCACCATCAGATGCGAAGGATTTTTGAGGTGCAAAATAGTAAACATCGCATTCGGACATATCTACATCAAGTCCACCAGCTGCAGAAGTTGCATCAACTAATACAAGAGCGCCTTGCGTTCCGACTGGACGTTTGATGGGCATTGAAACACCAGTGCTAGTTTCGTTGTGAGTTAGCGCGTAAGCATCTACACCAGCCTCGGCAACCGCAACTGGGTGAGCACCTGGCTCAACTTTAATTACGGATGGGTCATCAAGGAAAGGTGCATCTTTAGCAGAAGCCGCAAATTTTGAAGAGAATTCACCAAAGACTAGGTGCTGTGATTTCTTTTCAATTAATCCAAAAGTTGCAATATCCCAGAACGCGGTTGAGCCACCATTTCCAAGAATTACTTCGTAACCTTCTGGCAGATTAAATAGTGATGTAAGCCCAGTGCGAACTCGATTTACAACGTTCTTAACTGGTTTCTGACGATGCGATGTTCCTAAAATTGAAGTCCCACTATTTGCTAATGCAGCAAGTGCTTCAGGACGAATTTTTGATGGACCGCAACCAAAACGACCATCAGCCGGCTTCAAATTTTCTGGAATTTTAATTTCGCTCATGGGCAGAGCCTAAGGGTTGAGGCGTTTAACTTGCCAATCGGTTCTCTGTGAATCCGAACGCTCATACCGCAAGCGATCATGCAATCGGGAATAACGTCCCTGCCAAAACTCGATGCTGACTGGTCGCACTAAATAGCCACCCCAAAAATCGGGTCTCGGAACAACAGTGCCTTCTGGATACTTTTCAGCAAGTTCGGCATAACGTCGTTCTAGTGTTTCTCTGGAATCTAATTCAGCCGACTGCGCACTAGCGGTTGCACCAATTTGGCTGCCCCATGGTCGGGCCGCAAAATATTCATCGCTCTCTTGCGCGCTAACTTTTTCGGCAGTTCCAAGAATTATTACTTGTCGTTCCATTGCAAACCACGGAAAAACAAGTGACACATTTGGATTACTTGAAATTGCTTCAGCTTTACGCGATGAATAATTAGTAAAAAAAGTAAATCCTGCCTTTGATACATCTTTCAAAAGAACGGTTCGAGATATCGGAGATTGGCCCGTGACTGTTGAGAGCACCATCGCATTTGCTTCAACAATCATAATATTTTCACTAGCTTGCCCCAACCATTTTTTGAATTGCTCAATTGGGTCTGCTGCCAGATCACTTTCACTTAGGCCAGCCTGGCCATAGGAGAGGCGCATGGCCCGGATAGTCTCGCGGTTAATTTCACTCATAGTTGTATCTAACTTCACTTTTGCTTCGTATGCACCTCGCACAAATCTCGCATAAATCTCGCATAAAGGCGGATATTCTGAGTTTGGAATAGCCCACAAAAGTGTGGAGAATACGCCTATCTAATTGAGGGAGCCCGTCGTGTCAGAAGATTTCAAACCTGGTCTTGAAGGCGTTATTGCATTTGAATCTGAAATCGCAGAGCCAGATAAAGAAGGTAGCGCGCTTCGCTATCGCGGCGTAGATATTGAAGACCTTGTTGGTCGCGTAACTTTTGGAAACGTATGGGGGCTATTAGTTGATAACGAATTTAATCCTGGCCTCCCAGCTGCAGAACCATTTCCTATCCCAGTTCACTCAGGGGATATCCGAGTAGATGTGCAATCTGCAATTGCAATGCTTGCACCAGCTTGGGGCTTCAAACCTTTATTGGACACAACAGATGATGAAGCTCGTATTCAACTGGCTCGCACATCTGTAATGGTTCTTTCATATGTTGCACAAGCTGCACGCGGAACCGCACCAATGGTCCCACAATCAGAAGTTGATAAAGCACATACCGTTGTCGAGCGAATGATGATTCGTTGGCGTGGTGAACCAGATCCACTTCACGTTCGCGCAGTAGATGCGTACTTTGTTTCAGCGGCAGAACATGGAATGAATGCTTCAACATTCACCTCTCGGGTAATTGCATCAACTGGCGCAGATGTCGCAGCAGCGATTTCTGGTGCAATTGGTGCGATGTCAGGACCACTACATGGTGGCGCACCAGCACGTGTTCTAAGCATGATCGAAGGCGTTGAAAAAACTGGCGATGCAACTGCGTATGTAAAAGGAATTTTAGATCGCAAAGAACGATTGATGGGATTTGGCCACCGGGTATATCGTGCCGAAGATCCACGTGCCCGCACACTTCGCAGAATTTCAAAAGAACTTAATGCACCTCGTTATGAAGTTGCACTTGCACTTGAAAAAGCTGCACTTGCAGAACTTCACGAACGTCAACCAGATCGCGTGCTTGAAACTAACGTCGAATTCTGGGCAGCAATTGTTTTAGATTTCGCACAAATTCCAGCACATATGTTCACATCGATGTTTACCGCTGCACGAACCGCAGGTTGGTCAGCGCACATTCTTGAACAGAAGCGGACCGGCCGAATTATTCGCCCATCTGCAAGATATGTTGGACCAGCTCCTCGCAAAGTTAGTGAAGTTAAGGGCTGGGATGAGTCAGTCCATTCACTCCACAACTAGGCGCAATATCTTCTGGTTCAGAAGAGATCTGCGGTTAGCCGACAATCCAGCGCTTCTTGCTGCTATCGAAAATAGCGAGGAATTAGTAGCTGTTTACATTCTTGATGAAAAATTAATTAAGCAGACTGGTAGTAAAGGTCTGGCTTATTTGGGGCACTCGCTTCGGGCACTTGATGCATCGTTAGATAACAAATTGCATGTAATGGTTGGGGATCAAGTAGAAGTATTAAAGGAATTAGTTTCGCGATATGGCGTGGATGAAGTTCATATCAGTCAAGAGTATGAAACTTCTGGCGCTGCACTTGAATCAAAAGTAGAAAAAAGCGGGATTAAATTAATTAGAACTGGAAGTCCTTACGCAGTTGCACCTGGTCGAGTATTAAAACCAAGTGATGCAACGCCATATCGGGTTTATACCCCGTTCTATAAAGGCTGGTGTTTGCATGGTTGGCGAAAACCAGTTGCCGCGCCCAAGAAATTAAATTTAGCAGCGCCAAATAAGGGCGACCGAAATTTTGCAGATTGGGAAGTTCCAGAGGGTTGTGAAGTCACTAAAGCTGGCGAAGCCGCAGCACTTGATCGTTGGAAAAAATTTAAAGCTAGTGCGCTTGCAAATTACGATACAGAGCGAAATAACGCAGGCGTCGATGGTACAAGTAAGTTAAGTGCTCACCTGACATGGGGCGAGATTCATCCCCGAACACTTCTTGCTGATCTTGGCGAAAGCAATGCACATGATGTTTATCGCAAAGAAATCGCTTGGCGTGAATTTTATGCAGACGTGCTTTTTAATAATCCTCATACCGATGTCGATTATTACGCACCTAGATTTAAAGATATGCGTTACGACAAACCCGGCACAAAATTCAAAGCCTGGTGTGAAGGTAGAACCGGTTATCCATTTGTTGATGCTGCAATGCGACAAATAGTTAAAGAGGGTTGGATGCATAATCGGACTCGCATGGTTGTTGCCTCATTTTTAGTTAAAGATTTACACCTAGAGTGGCAACTTGGTGCAGATTTCTTTATGGAACATCTAGTGGATTTTGATATTGCTTCAAACGCACACGGTTGGCAGTGGACTGCTGGCTGTGGCACAGATGCGTCGCCTTATTACCGAGTATTTAATCCAATCGAACAGGGGAAGCGTTTCGATGTTAATGGCGATTACATTCGCAAATATGTGCCAGAACTTGCGCACTTAAGTGCGGATGAAATTCATGAACCTTGGGAATTTTTAGACGGTTATTCCAAAGGTTATCCAGAGCGCATCGTTGATCACGCCACCGAACGTTTGGAATCTTTGGCTAGGTTAGAAGAGATAAAGCCTAAGTTAAGTTAAACCGTAGGAGATTGAACAAACCCAATACCTGTTCGTTTTGCTTCATACATCGCGTTATCTGCTCGCTTTAAAAGTTCCTCTTTACTCTTTGTCGGCCCTTCGGTAGTGATACTGCCAATGCTCACACCAACTTTCACTTCACCAACTGAAAGCGTAAATGGATATGTGCAGGTTGCACGAAGTGCTAGCGCCACATCGGTTCCGATATTTCGATTGCCATAAACAATTACGCCAAATTCATCGCCACCAAGCCGGGCAATTAATACATCAGCAGGAAGAACTCGATTAAACCTCAAGGTAATTTGCTTTAAGAGTTGATCACCGATTTCATGTCCGTAATTATCATTTACAGCCTTAAACCCATCTAGATCTAATAACAGTAGCGTTCCATTTTTTCGACGGAGTAACTCAAGTTCTGCAATAAATCTTCGGCGGTTAGGCAGTCCAGTTAATTCATCGGTTCGGGCATGTTCACGATCTTCACCAACAACATTTGCATCACGTAACGCTAATGCCATTCGCAAGAAGGCCAAAGAAATCGTAAGGAAGGAGAGGACCAATACAAATATTGGAAAGTAGTTCGCCCGAATCGCACCAAAGCCAAGAATGCTCGAACTCATAATTATGGCAAAAGTTGTTGCCCAACTATTGATCCGTTGTTCTTTAATCTCAGTCTCACCACCATGAAACCAGAGTGCCAATGCAATTAGTGCCAATCCCAATAACCAGCCATCATCGGTTAGCGCTGCAAATTCATATCCAGTCGTTGCAGATAAGAGCAGAAAGAAGAGATCAGTTAGAGCAAAAATTGATATCCCAAGAAATAGAGTTATGCCTCGCAAACTTCGGTGTTGAAGCACAATCAGGGATAAACATGTTGCGACAAGAACTAAATCACCCACCGGATATAAGACTGATAGAAATACTTCATAACTTGTGCCATCAAATTGCATCTGAGCTGGCCGCAATAACAAACTAGATATAACGCTAGAAGTTCCAAGGGCAATTATCGCGGTATCTAATATTTCTAAAGCAGCAATTTTTTTCGTAACCGCAAGTGCGCGAATTATTCCAAGGAGCATCAGGGGATAAAAGGCGACGTAAGTAAGGTCTATAAACCGTTCGGAGATTTTGAATTGATAAAAAGAATTCCAGGTTGAGAAAGTTGAACCAAGAGCCCAAATAATTATTGCCGAAGTTATTGCGCGTCTTGCTAACCGATCATTTAGTCGGGGAGATTTCCAAGCGACAAAGCCGGCGGAAAATGCAGTTAAGTTAAATAACATTAAATCTGAAACCACTGCTGGTAAATGAAAAGCCACCCGAATAATCAGGTGGCTAATCAGTAATACGAAAACTACTACTCTCGCCATTTAGCGAGCGTAGGGTAAAAAGTTGGGCCTATTTACAGGCTGTTGAAATGCTCGCCTTAGCAGCAGCTAAGTCACTTGCTGTTTTAGTCTTTCCATCGGTCGCTTCTTTTATTTGAGCATCAAGCTTCACGATATTTTCAGTCTGGTCAATAACACGTTGCTTGTTGCGATCAATACCCTCTTGAACGGTAGCAATCTGCTTCTTCTGTACTTCGGTCGGGTTCTTAGGGTAGGTGAGCATGTTCTTGCTCCACTTATCAACGTTGCCCTGAGCGGTTTTGATTAATCGTTCGCTGGTTGCCTTAAGTCGAGTAGCACTGCTGATTCGGCCATCGAATGAAGTTGTGACCGAATCTGATAAAGATTTAGCACTTAAGTAACTCTTGTTTGCGTCGATACAAGGCTTAGAAACCCAAACCAAACTACTTGAAGAAGATGCTGGATTCTTAGAGCAGGTGTATGAAATTTTTCCAATTGTTGCTTTGCTATTAAGTGGCTTGCACGCTTTATAAGCAGTGGCGGCAGAGGCACTTGAAATACCAACAAAAGTTCCGGCAAGAACTAGTACAGCGATTGATAACGCTGAAATTTTCTTCGACATATTAACCTCCACAAAACTAAGCAATATCCACAAATTTATGTGGCTTTGATAATCGGATTCTATCGATGCACATGCAATTTAGCCGCGAAAAAATCTACGCGTGGCGGTGAAATTACTGTGAATATTGGAGGTATTTAACGTTGCCGCGCTCGAACCTTGATTCCAAGGTTGCGAATCAGTGGCCTTGGCCCAAATCTCGCGACCATACTCAAGATTTTATATTGCCACCCCGGAATACAAATGGCTTTACCAGCTATAGCCGCACGCCATGAATCTGCAACAACTCGATCAGCGCTAAGCCACATAAAATTTGGCAGCCCAGTCATTTTCATCTTTCCCCGCTGGTGGAATTCGGTTCGGGTGAAACCAGGACATAACGCACTGATATTTATATTTGTTTTTGAAAGTTCGGTGTGTAGTGATTCGGTGTGGACTGTTAAATAAGATTTTGCTGCACTATATGTTCCACCAGCGATAAAACTTGCAACACTTGAAACATTTACAATTACACCTAAATCACGTTTCAACATTTGTGGCAAAACCGCGTGCATCAATTGCATTGGAGCCCTCGCTAAAACATCAATCAGTTGAAGTTCAGCTTTGATATCACTCTTTAAAAAGCTATCTTTAATCCCAAATCCAGCATTATTAATCAAAACATCAATCGGGGTCTTTGGATTAGCAAGGCGCTTAACTACCCTGGCTAATTGCTTCTCATCAGATAAATCAGCCTGGAGAATTTCTACTTTGACTTTATAAGTTGAACTTAACGCCTTTGCCCGCTCTTGCAATCGTTTCTTATCGCGGGCTACTAGAACTAGATCGAAGCCTTTTCCTGCAAGTAAACGCGTATAGGATTCACCAATTCCTACTGTTGCACCTGTAACTAGAGCAGTGGCCATGCTTTACTTTACAATGGAAAGCTGTAACTTCTTTAATAAGTTTTACGTCCTAGTAGCTCAGTGGATAGAGCAACCGCCTCCTAAGCGGTAGGTCGCAGGTTCAACTCCCGCCTAGGACACTCATTTAACTGTGGTACCTTGCTTAAATGCGTAAAGTAATTGCAGCAATTGCAGTAATACTCTTTGGCTTACTACCTGTGCAAGCATCTGCTGCGGTTAAGGCAGGATCAACTTGCAGCAAAGCTGGCGCGACAACAAATAATGGAGATTTCAAGTTCACATGTATCAAAAGTGGAAAAAAATTTCTTTGGAGCAGTGGAGTAAAGAAAACCGGTGTTCCAGCTCCAGCTCCATCAGTTTCCGCCACCCCATCGCCCTCGGCGACTCCTTCCGCAACTCCTAAAAAAACTTTTGCCTCGCTTTGGGAAAAGTATGGCTTCACCAAGCCGACATCCGCAGATTCTGTAATAAACGCAGCAATGGATAATTTCAAGAATTACACCTCGACTGTTCGTAGCTCCCAAGAAGTAAAAGTGGTTGCACAACCTGGAGTAGACCAACAACTTGTCACATGGGTCCAAGGTGGCGCAACTTTTGTCGCACAACACTTCACTTATCCAAAGATGTCGCGCACATTTGTAGATGTCATTGCAATTGATGCAACCTGGCTTAAAGATATATATGCAAAAGAAGGTTATTCTGCAGATCAGGTTCGTGATCGATTGGGTGGATTCAATGCGGGAGCACCAGCATTCGGTGGCTCTTATTCAAATACATGGAATTTTTCTGCAATACAGAAAAGCAATGCGATGGTGAACGATAAGGCAGGAATGGCGCAGACGCCAGGGCATGAATTCTTCCATGCAATCCAAGAAATACTTGCCGGGCGAATTTCCAATGACACTGGAAGTAAGGTTCCAAATTGGTTCTGGGAAGGCCCTGCAATGTTTATTGGAGAACAAACTGCTGGGACACTTGGATATTCGGATTATGTAACCGTGGGGCGTGCATCCATGCTCAATCGATACCGAAACGGTGATTCGATTAATCGCACGTCGACCCTGAGTGAAATAAAAGCAAATAACCGCACTACAGACCCTTATGCAATCGGGTTTGCTGGAACAGAATTTTTGGTTTCGCAAGTTGGAATCGAGAAGATGCTGAATGTATACATAGCACTTGGAAGAGGTATGAACTTTTCTGATGCTTTCAAACAAGGAACTTCGATTGAGTTATCAGATTTCTATTCTATGTTTGAAGAGGTACGTGGCACACTAGGGTTCGCGAAGATTTAGTACATGCTCAGCATGGTCAACTCTTCGATAACACCGCCTCCTAAGCGGTAGGTCGCAGGTTCAACTCCCGCCTAGGACACCAAATACTTTTTAGTTATGAAAAACAACAGTTCGGTCGCCAACAATAAAAATACGATCTTGAGCAAAGTCACGAACAGCGCGAGATAAAACTCGGCGTTCAATGTCGCGGCCTGTTGCAATTAAATCTTCTGGCGTAGATGCATGTGTCACATGAACAACATCTTGGTCAATAATTGGGCCTTCATCTAACTCTGGCGTGACGAAATGTGCTGTTGCACCGATTGTTTTTACACCGCGTGCATGTGCTTGGTGATATGGCTTAGCGCCTTTAAATCCCGGAAGGAACGAGTGATGAATATTAATTATCCGACCGGACATTTGTTCACAAAATTGCTTGGAGAGAATCTGCATGTAACGAGCTAAAACCACAAGATCTATCTCTAAATCTTTAACTAAATCAGATATTTGCTTCTCGGCATCAGCTTTAGATAATTTGCTCTGGTCAATAAATTTAACTCCGTGAGATTCGACTAACGCCTTTAGATCACTGTGGTTTGATACGACTGCAGGAATCTCGATAGGTAGTTCGCCGAGTTCTTGTAAATACAACAAGTCACGTAAACAGTGTGACTCTTTAGTTACGAGAATCAGTGCCCGCTTATTCTTTGTTGCAGAGCGCAGGGAGAGATTTGGCTTGAACTGGCTTAGCCCTGATTCAAGGGCGTCCTTAACTTTTGCAAATTCCAATTCAGTTTCAAAACGTGTACGCATTACGAAATCTTGAGTTGTTGGATCGGTAAATTGTTGGTTCTCAATAATGTTTCCCTTAACACCTAATACGGCAGTCGTCATCGCATGCACGATCCCAGGTTGGTCCTTGCATTGAAGAGTGACTATCAAATCCATTACAGAAGTTTAATGGCTAATTGTGAATCGCTTTAACGCCTTCGGTGCCCACCAATTGCGCTCACCAAATAAGCGCATAAGCGCTGGAACTAGTAGGGCGCGGACCAATGTTGCATCGAGAAGAATCGCGAAGGCAACACCAAATCCCATGGTCTTGATAGATGTAACACCACTCGTAACGAAGATTGCGAAAACCACCGCAAGAATTACCGCGGCAGCAGTAATTATTCGAGCAGACTTTTGAAGTCCGAGGGCTACTGATTCGATATTTGAATGACCTGCATCGTGCTCTTCTTTTATTCGAGATAGTAGAAATACTTCGTAGTCCATTGATAAACCAAAGGCGACTACTGCAATCAGAATTACCATCGAAGTATCAATAGTTCCGGTGTTGGTGAATGAACCAACAAGCCAATTGAGATTTCCACCAATAAAGATCCAGGTTAGAACTCCCAGAGTTGCTGACAATGAGAGCAAGTTCAAAATGACGGCTTTGATCGGCAGAATTATTGAGCCGGTGAACATAAAGAGCAGAAGCAATGTTCCAATTGCAATCCAGCTCAACGCAAGAGGTAACTTCTTAGCAATACCAATTTGGCTATCAGCATAATCAGCAGCAACACCACCAACCAAAGTTCCCTTCGGAACTTTTAGCGCACGAATTTCTTTAATCATTTTCTCGGCTGCAGGCGATCGAGCACCCATGCTGTGAATGGCTGCGATTCTGACATCGCTTCCTACAGTTTCAGGGGCTCCAATTGTGACGACTCCAGTAACATTTGCAAGATTGCTTACAAAGTTATTTATATCAACCATTTTGGCTATTCCATTTGGAACAACAATCTCAATTGGGTTTGCTTGTTCACCAGGGAATTTATCTAAGCCAACCTGAGATGCAATTGCTGCCTTATTGGAAGCAGGGAGCACTCGAGTATCAGCTTGAGAAAAGACAATATCTTTAATCGGCGAAGCCAGAGTTCCTAGAATTAATAGTGATAGAACTACAACTGCTACTGGTCGCTTCATTACATAACGCGCAGTATGTGCCCAGCGCCCATCTTCTTTCGGAGTTATAGAGCTCTTTCGAACTACGAATTTATCAATCTTCGTTCCTAACAACGCCAATATCGCTGGAAGTGGAATAAGTGCACCAAGAATTGCAATTGCAACTACTGAAACTCCGGCATAGCCAAATGACTTCAAGAACATTTGAGGGAAGAACATAAGTGCTGCAAGGCTGATCATGACCGTAATTCCGGAGAAGAAAACAGTTCGGCCCGCTGTCTTAACGGTCTGCGCAACCGATTCCTCTACGCTCTTTCCAGCATGCAACTCTTCGCGGAAACGATTAACCATCAGGAGTGAGTAATCAATCCCAAGTCCCATGCCCATGCCAGTCACTAGGTTCAGAGCAAAGATACTTACGCCAGTAAAAAGTGAAATTAAATAGAGAATTAGGAATGCTCCGAGAATTGCGCTTACGGCAACAATTACTGGCATTGCTGAAGCAATCAAGCCTCCGAAAACAAAGAGCAGAAATAGGAAGGTAAGTGGAATCGAAATTGCTTCGGCAAGCTTTAAGTCGCCAGAGATTTTCTTATTTATCGCATCGTTAAATGCAGCGATACCACCAACATAAATTCTTAAGTTGCCAACTTTGCCATCATATTTCTTCTGCAAATCGGCAGCTAAGCCACTCAAAAGCGTTGGATCTGCATCTTGACCATAGATAAAGAGATAAGCCGAATTTCCATCAGCACTCATCAACTGCTTCGCACCACCAGCGCTCCAGTAAGAAAGCGTCTTGGCGATATCTGGCATTGAACGCAAATCAGCCTCGATTGGTGCAACCTCTGCGGCAACTGCTGGATCTGCAACGCTCTTGCCAGCATCAATAATAAAAATTATCGCCGGATCTTTTACTTTGAAAGTTTCTGTCAAATAATCTGCTGCTTTGTATGAATCACTACCGGGATCTGAATATCCGCCACCTTCGAGTCGAGCAAAGACAAGAGAACCAACTACGCCTGCTGCGATTGTGGCAACAATAAAGCCAGCCAATACTTCCTTGCGTCGTCTAACCAAAAAATGACCCAGCTTCTCAAACATGTCTTCTATTCTCTCTACTAGTTGATTACACTCGAGTTATGAGCGATCCGAAAATTTTGCCGATAGTAACGCAAGATGAAATTGATCCTCGTGAAGATGATGATTCAAAACGCGATTCAGAAATTGAGAGCGATCGCCCACCACATCACGGCTAATCATTTTTTGGAGCCGGGGGCGGTGTCGGTGCCGCTGGTGTCGCAACTGGTTTAGAAGTTCGAGAATCTGTTTTATAGAAGCCTGATCCTTTAAAAACAACACCTACATTCGAATAAACCTTCTGCACTTCGCCATTGCATTCTGGGCATTCGGTGAGGGCGTCATCGCTAAATGATTGGAGCGCCTCAAATTCATGGCCACATTTGGTGCAGGCGTATTCATAGGTAGGCATGGTGAGTATTGTAAAGAAGTGAGAGAATTACATCTAATCGAGAAGTAAACGAGAAGCAAATAGAGGGGAAATCATGAAGGCGGGCCGGATTATTCAAATCGCAATGGCAGCAATCATAATTTTTTTGCCGGTTTATGGAACTTTTGCCTATGCAAACAGCATCACCGCTTCGGTCCCACAAGCAGGATCAGTTCTCACAACTTCACCAAACTCAATTTCGATTTCTACTGCTGCGCCACTTTCTGAACAGGGAAGTTTAATTGTTGTAAATAATCCAAATGGGGTTGCAGTTGATGATGGATCAATAACAATAAATGGAAATAGCGCTGAAGTTGGTTTAACCGAATTGGTTACAACTGGCGTCTACACCGTTAATTACACTTTGCTATCTGATACCGAAGATCCACTTACCGGTTCGTACACATTTATGTTTAATGCACCTTCGAGCGCAGGAACTCCATCTCCAGAACCAACAACAGTAATTACAACTGAAGTTGAAAAGAATTTAAATGGTGGATCAAACGCCTTCGTTTACACACTATTAGTTCTTGCAGCTTTTGTGTTTATCTTTTTGATTTGGTACGCAAAGCAGAGTTTTGGTGGATCAAAAAGACCAAAGCGTAAATAGCGGTTAGCCATTAATGTTTTTTTCGGTTGATTCTCATGTCCAAAGTGCTGGCGGCATCTTAGGATTTTTAACGCCACTAGTTAAAGATTTACAAATTCTTTCAGCCAC
>Ga0114974_10002200_pt1 | contig 15032 bp, 13 predicted proteins | sample S_130206_EF_Meta_FD_87318 | JGI IMG/M metagenome (GOLD analysis project Ga0114974, IMG submission 87318) | Freshwater microbial communities from Lake Simoncouche, Canada to study carbon cycling - S_130206_EF_MetaG | ecosystem: Environmental > Aquatic > Freshwater > Lake | place: Lake...
AAAGCCTGGCAGGCCGAAGCGCGAAACGAGGTGAAGTCGTGCTCGCCCAAGAGATACGCCGCAGCCAACTGCATGGCGGCCAGGTTCAGGGGTTTGTAGACCCAGCCCACACGCCCGTTGTCCACACTGGGGCGCACGAGCGACTCCACCACGATATAGGCATAGCGGCGCGAGGTGGCGCTGGCGCGGCAGTGAAACTCTGGCGGCATTTCCTGCGCCCATTCCACTGAAATGTCTTTGGGCAAAAAGGCGTTGGTGCCGCGCACCCAAGAGGCGGTGGTGCGGGTAAGTGGGGTGTCAAAGTGCACCACCTGCATGAGGCCGTGCACCCCGGCATCGGTGCGGCCCGCGCACAGGGTGGAGACCCGGTGCTGGGTAAATTTACCCAGCGCTGCTTCCAGTTTGTCTTGAACGGTCAAGCCCGATAATTGGCTTTGCCAGCCTTGGTAGGCTTGGCCGTTGTAGCTGATCCCGAGAGCCAGGCGCACCGTCAGGCTAGCTCACCTGGAGCTGACTCAAAGCAAGTTCAGCCTTGGTTTTCATGGCCCCTGAGGCCTCGGCGATGACTTCTTCAATCAAAGCCCGGGCGCCGTGCTCGTCACCAATGGCGCTGAATTCATGCGCTAGGGCCAATTTGGTTTCAAGGGGGTCTTGGCTGTCGACCATCGGTGGTGCTTGTTCTTTGCCTGATGCCTCACCCAAATCAAGTGAAAGCAGGCCGAGTTCAAAGTCAAGCGCGCTCAGGTCAGGGGTGCTGGCGGCAATGGGGGCCGAGGACGCGGGTGGCGCTTTGGGCTTTAAATTAGCGGGCTCGGTAGCTGACGCTTTCGTCTCAGGTGCAGCAAAAATATCCAAATCGGGAAGCGCCAAATCGATGGACTCATTTAATGGCGTTGGTTCTGATCGCTTGCGCGAGGGCTCAGGGGCTGGCTCAGCGTCGAGATCGAGGTCGAGATCAAGGTCCAGTTCCTGCCTTGATCGTTCATCTTCTGAAAACTTGAGAGCCGGGTCTGAGGCAGCAGGGTGCTCGGTCAGGGTGGGCACCTGAGGCGCGTCAGTGTGTGTTTCAGGCTCTAAATGTTCGCCAAGAATAGAGGTTTGGGCTTTATTGCGTTGCTTGTGTCTAAAGAAAGCAAATCCTGCCAAGGCCGCCATCAGGCTCACCGCGCCTACAGGCGTGTAGGGATTTTTGATGAGTGCTTCCAGCCAACTGGGGCTGGACTTGGGCGCTGCTGCCGCTGAGCTTTTTGGGGCGGGTGCAGCGGCTATGGGTGCAGACACCTTGGGCGTTGCCGCCACTGCAAGACTTGCTGCGCTTGGCGAGGAAGCAGCTGCCGACGCTGGGATTTGGGGTGGGGGAGCTGCGAGGTTTGATGTCACGTTTAGTTTGCTCAGATCGCTGATATTCTTCGCAATCTCGGCGGCTCGCCCCGCGCTGTCTTTGGCCGCAAGTTCAGCAGCGATGTTGGCCTCAGGCGAGACTCCCTTGCTGCCTTCCTTGACGCCGCCCTTGGATAAGGTCAATTTGTCGGGGGTTGGGGTCAGCAGTCTTTTGTCTTCAACCTTGGTTTGCAAGGTGCCACTGGCCTTGCGGTCAGCACTCAAAACGGGTGATTTGGGAGAGGCTGCCGCTAGTTTTCTGCGGTAATCATTGAAATCCAGGCTCTGGGCTACCAAAATTTGACTGGCTTCGGACTTCGTCTCAAGCCCCGCCATAGCAGCCGTTGGCATGGCAACTAGTGCCCCTGTTTTCAGCCGGTTGACGTTGTTGCCGACAAATGCGTTGGGGTTGGCGCGCAGTAAGGCCACCAACATTTGGTCCAAGGAAATATTGGCAGGTTTGTTGCGCAAGGCCATGGCACTGGCGGTGTCGCCCGCTTTAACCTGTTGTTTGTCAGGGGTTGGCGTCGGTGTTTTTGAACCGGTGCCAGCCTTCTCAATCGGTGCACTGGCTGCAGGCTGGGGGGGCGGTGTCGCGGGAGCGGCCGGTGTGATCGGTGCTGTAGCGCTGGGTTGACGCGCCTCTGCAGGCACTTGGGCCGGTGTGGGCGATAGATTGCTGGCCTTTTCCAGAGTTGGTCTGTCAAACAACACGGTGTATTCACGAATGATGCGCCCAGATGCCCAAGTCGCTTCAATGAGCAGGTCAAGAAAAGGGTCGGTAATAAGGCTTTGACTACTCAATCCGATGATCGCTCGGCCACCTGCTTGACGTTGAAGCTTGACCCGTAAATCAGACATGACCGCGTTGTAGTGAAGCCCTGCAGAACTAAATGCATCGGGTGACGCAATAGTAGCCTTCAAATACGCAGCTTCCTCTGCGGTGATATCACTGACTTCAATTTCTGCGCGTAAAGGCTCTCCCAATGACGACTGAACCGTGATTCTGCCTAGAGAGAGCGCATAGGCATTGCCATTTAGCAGACCTAAAACAGCGGCTGTAGCGACAGCCGATTTTTTCCATCCATTCAATTTATCGCTCAATTTGAGAACTCCCTTTGATTTCCGTTTGATTAAAGTAAAACATTGGGGTTCCGTTAGATCCTGGGGGCCATGAAAAGAACCATAGCAGCAATGCCCTGACCTGACAAGATAAACGCTGTCAAGGTCAGGATTTGAAGATTATGCGGCTAACAAAATACGCAGCATACGACGCAAAGGCTCAGCAGCACCCCACAAAAGTTGGTCGCCCACGGTGAAGGCGCCCACATAGTCAGGCCCCATCGCCAGCTTGCGAATGCGACCCACAGGAATGGTCATGGTGCCGGTGACGGCCACTGGGGTCAGGTCACGCATGCTGGCTTCACGGGTGTTGGGTACCACCTGGACCCACTCGTTGTCGGCGGCGATCATGGCTTCGATGTCGGCCACGGGCACGTCTTTTTTGAGTTTGAAGGTCAGGGCTTGGCTGTGGCAACGCATGGCGCCAATACGAATGCAGAAGCCATCAACTGGCACGGCAGGCGTGCTGAAACCTTCGCCCTGGCCCAAAATCTTGTTGGTCTCGGCCATGCCTTTCCACTCTTCCTTGCTCATGCCGTTGCCCAGATCTTTGTCAATCCAGGGAATCAGCGAGCCGCCCAGCGGGACGCCAAAATTGGCAGTTTGAGCGGCTGTCAAGGCGCGTTGCTTGGCCACGACCATGCGGTCAATTTCCAGAATGGAGCTTCTGGGGTCGTCCAGCAAGGCTTTGACTTCAGCGTTCAAAGTGCCATATTGAGTCAGCAACTCGCGCATGTGCTGAGCACCGCCCCCGGAGGCGGCTTGGTAGGTTTGGGTGCTCATCCATTCGACCAAACCTGCTTTGTACAAGGCGCCTACGCCCATCAACATGCAGCTGACGGTGCAATTGCCACCCACCCAGTTTTTGCCGCCTTTGCTCAGCGCATCTTTGATGACTGAGAGGTTGACCGGGTCCAGCACGATGACGGCATCGGCTTCCATGCGCAGCGTGGAGGCGGCGTCAATCCAGTGGCCGGTCCAGCCTGCGGCGCGCAGTTTGGGGTACACGTCGCTGGTGTAGTCGCCGCCCTGGGCGCTGATGATGATGTCGCATTTTTTGAGCGCATCGATGCTGAAGGCGTCTTTGAGGGTGGCCTCGTTTTTGGCCTGTGCAGGCGCTTTTCCGCCCGCGTTGGACGTGGAGAAGAAGACGGGCTCGATCAGGTCGAAATCGCCCTCGGTTTGCATGCGGTCCATCAACACCGAGCCGACCATGCCACGCCAGCCAACCAAACCAACCAAGTTACCTATTTTGTTCATTTTGCTTTTTCCGAATAGTTTGTAATTACAGAGCCTTGACCACCGCCGCACCCATGTCCAGCGTGCTGACGCGGGTGGTGCCTGGGCTGTAAATGTCAGCGGTGCGCAGACCTTGCGCCAACACTGCTTTGACCGCGGCTTCAATGCGCAGGGCAGCGGCTTCCTGGTTCAGGCTGAAGCGCAACATCATGGCGGCACTCAGAATGGTGGCCAGCGGGTTAGCAATGCCTTTGCCAGCAATGTCAGGGGCGCTGCCGTGGCTGGGCTCGTACAAGCCTTGGTTGCTTGAGTTGAGGGATGCTGAGGGCAGCATGCCAATGGAGCCCGTCAACATCGCGGCTTCGTCGCTCAAGATGTCTCCAAACATATTGCCAGTAACCACCACGTCAAATTTCTTGGGCTCGCGCACCAACTGCATGGCGGCATTGTCCACGTACATGTGGTCAAGCGCTACGTCTGGGTATTGCTGGCCGACTTCTGTGACGACATCGCGCCAAAACTGGAAGGTTTCCAGTACGTTGGCTTTGTCGACACTGGTGAGGCGTTTACTGCGTTTGCGGGCAGCCTGAAAAGCCACATGCGCAATGCGCTCGATCTCGGGACGGCTGTAGCGCATGGTGTCAAACGCTTCCTCTGAACCGGGGAAATGTCCGTCGGTGGCGACACGGCGACCACGCGGCTGGCCGAAATAAATGTCACCCGTGAGTTCGCGGATGAGCAAAATATCCAGGCCCGCAATCAGCTCGGGCTTCAGGCTCGAAGCATCGACCAACTGCTCGTAGCAAATGGCTGGGCGGAAGTTGGCAAACAAGCCCAGGTTTTTGCGCAGGCCCAAAATAGCCTGCTCGGGGCGCAGCGAACGCTCCAGTTTGTCGTATTTCCAGTCGCCCACGGCGCCAAACAAAACGGCATCTGCTTCTTTCGCCAGCTTCAAGGTGGCGTCAGGCAAGGGGTGGCCAAAGGCCTCGTAGGCGGCACCACCTACCAAGGCGGTTTCCATCTCAAATTTTATGTCGAGCGCGTTCAAGACCTTGACGGCTTCAGCCACAATTTCGGTGCCGATGCCATCACCGGGTAATACTGCAATTTTCATAATTTACTTTCTGGTCTTGATCATTGAGGGACCGCACTGGCGCACAGCGCACAGTGGCGAGCTGCCCTGCAAATAAATAAAATGATAGCTGGTTAAGCTATCAGCGTGCGGGCTAGCCATGGTTTTTTTACCAAACGCTCAGCTTCAAACGCCTTGATCTTGTCAGCTTGGCGCAGGGTCAGGCCGATGTCGTCAAAGCCGTTCAGCAGACAGTATTTGCGAAACGCCTGTACCTCGAAGGGGAGCTCTTCGCCGTCAGGCTTGACGACGACTTGTTTTTCGAGATCAATCGTCAAGGCGTAGCCGGGAAAAGCAGCGGCTTCGTTGAACAACTGACTGACCTGGGTTTCGCTCAGCACGATGGGCAACAAACCGTTTTTAAAGCTGTTGTTGAAAAAGATGTCGGCGTAGCTTGGGGCAATGATGGCGCGAAAGCCAAATTGATCCAGTGCCCAAGGCGCGTGTTCGCGTGAGGAGCCACAGCCAAAGTTTTTGCGGGCCAGCAGCACCGAGGCGCCCTTGTAGCGTGCTTGGTTAAGCACAAAGTCAGGGTTGGGCTTGCGGCTGGTCGGGTCTTGGCCGGGAAAGCCGGCGTCCAGATAACGCCACTCGTCAAACAGGTTTTGCCCGAAGCCGGTCTTGCGGATGGATTTCAGGAATTGCTTGGGGATGATGGCGTCGGTGTCGACGTTTTCACGGTCCATAGGGGCCACCAGCCCCTTGTGCAGGGTGAATTTTTGCATGGGATATCCTTACTTTTTCTTGGCCGCGTCTTCGATCTTTTCGCCCGCTTTTTGCAGGTCTTGCCCGACGCCTTTAAGCGTGTTGCAAGCGGTCAAGCCAACGATGGAGAGCATGAGTAGCACGAGGGCAAATTTTTTCATGGGGTGTTCCTGGTGTGGCCTGATCAAACAAACTTGCGCACGTCAACGAAGTGACCGTGGATAGCAGCAGCAGCAGCCATGCCGGGGCTCACCAGATGGGTACGCCCACCCGCGCCTTGGCGGCCTTCGAAATTGCGGTTGCTGGTGGAGGCGCAGCGCTCACCGGGTTCCAGGCGATCAGCGTTCATGGCCAGACACATGGAGCAGCCTGGTTCACGCCATTCAAAGCCCGCGGCTTTGAAAATTTCGTGCAAACCTTCACGTTCAGCTTGTTCTTTGACCAAGCCAGAACCAGGTACCACCATCGCCACTTTGATATTTTTGGCAACTTTTTGCCCCAGTTTTTTCACCACGGCGGCGGCTTCGCGCATGTCTTCAATGCGGCTGTTGGTGCAGGAGCCGATGAAGACTTTGTCCACGAACAGGTCGTTCAAAGCCTTGCCGGGCTCCAGACCCATGTAAACGAGGGCGCGCTCAATAGCGCTGCGCTTGTTGGCGTCTTTTTCTTTGTCCGGGTCAGGTACGCAGGCGTCAATGCCCAGCACCATCTCGGGCGAGGTGCCCCAGGTGACTTGGGGGATGATTTGAGTGGCATCGAGCTCGATCACGGTGTCAAAGGCGGCATCGGCGTCGGTATGGAGTGTTTTCCAGTAAGCCACGGCCTGATCCCACTCGACCACTGCTGCTGCATCGTTGGCCGCAAGGTGGCCGGGTGCCAGGGGGCGACCTTTGACGTAGTCAATGGTTTTTTCGTCCACTGCGACCAAGCCCGCGCGGGCGCCGGCTTCAATCGCCATGTTGCACACGGTCATGCGGCCTTCCATGCTGAGCGCACGGATGGCTGAGCCACCAAATTCAATGGTGTAACCCGTGCCGCCCGCGGTGCCGATGCGGCCAATGATGGCCAGCACAATGTCTTTGCCACCGCAGCCCAAGGGCAGTTTGCCCTCGACCCTAACCAGCATGTTCTTGGCTTTTTTAGCCAGCAAGGTTTGGGTGGCCATGACGTGTTCGACTTCGCTGGTGCCAATTCCGTGCGCCAAGGCACCAAAAGCGCCGTGCGTGGAGGTGTGGGAGTCGCCGCAAACCACGGTCATGCCGGGCAGGGTAGCGCCATTTTCAGGCCCGATGACGTGAACAATGCCCTGACGCTTCGACAAAAACGGGAAATAGGCAGCAGCGCCATATTCCTTGATGTTTTTGTCCAGCGTCATCACTTGCTCTTTGCTGGTGGGGTCGGTGATGCCGTCGTAGCCCAACTCCCAGCCGGTGGTGGGGGTGTTGTGGTCAGCCGTGGCCACGATGGAGCTGACGCGCCAAACCTTGCGGCCTGCTTGGCGCAGGCCCTCAAAAGCTTGTGGGCTGGTGACTTCATGCACCAGATGGCGGTCGATGTAAAGAATGGCGGTGCCATCTTCTTCGGTGTGGACGACATGTTCGTCCCAAAGTTTGTCGTAAAGCGTGCGGCCCATATGATTTTTCCTTGGCAATCCAATATTTTAAGCTGCCCGGCGCCAAGCTTCGGCACCAAGCAAAACGCCCGCCGATGTTGCCATCGGCGGGCGTTTTAATCAGGTCAGCTTAACGCTGATTGATGGGCAACACCTGCCGGCGCTCTGAACCCGTGAACAACTGGCGAGGACGGCCAATTTTGTACTCGGGGTCACCGATCATTTCGTTCAGTTGGGCAATCCAACCCACGGTGCGCGCCAAAGCAAACACAGCGGTGAACAGGCCCACTGGAATACCAATGGCGCGTTGAACGATGCCAGAGTAGAAGTCCACATTGGGGTAGAGCTTGCGGGAAACGAAGTATTCGTCTTCCAAAGCAATCTTTTCCAGGGCCATAGCCAGCTTGAACAAGGGGTCGTTTTCCAGGCCCAAAGCGGCCAGCACTTCTTTGCAAGTTTCTTGCATCAATTTGGCGCGTGGATCGTAGTTTTTGTAAACACGGTGACCAAAACCCATCAGCTTGACGCCGGAATTTTTGTCTTTGACCTGTTCCATGAAGTGGCCGACCTTGGAGATGCCGCCCATTTTCTGGATGTCTTCCAGCATGTTGAGGCAAGCCTCATTGGCGCCACCGTGGGCAGGGCCCCACAGGCAGGCAACGCCTGCAGCAATAGCGGCAAAGGGGTTGGTGCCTGAGCTGCCGCACAAACGAACGGTCGAGGTGGATGCGTTTTGCTCGTGGTCTGCGTGCAACACAAAAATACGGTCCAAGGCGCGTTCAATGACGGGGTTCACGACATATTCTTCGCAAGGGGTCGCGAACATCATGTGTAGGAAGTTGCCCGAGTAGCTCAACTCGTTCTTGGGGTACATGTAAGGCTGGCCAGCGCTGTACTTATAGGCCATCGCCACCAAGGTGGGCATTTTGGCGATCAAGCGAATCGCCGAGATTTCGCGGTGCTCAGGGTTGTTGATGTCGGTGCTGTCATGGTAGAAAGCTGACAGTGCGCCGACCAAACCGGTCATGATGGCCATCGGATGGGCATCACGGCGGAAGCCGCGCAAGAAAAATTGCATCTGCTCATTGACCATCGTGTGGTTAGACACACGTTTGACAAAGGAGGCTTTGGCCGCCACGTCAGGCAGGTTGCCGTAAAGCAAGAGGTGACAGGTTTCCATGAAGTCGCAGTTGGTGGCGAGTTCTTCAATGGGGTAACCGCGGTACAGCAGTTCGCCTTTGTCACCGTCAATGTAGGTGATGGCTGACTGGCAAGAAGCCGTTGACAAGAAGCCTGGATCATAGGTGAACATGCCTGTCTGGGCATACAACTTGCGAATGTCGAGGACATCCGGTCCGACGCTACCTTGGTAAACCGGCAGGTCTACGCTGGGCGTGCCATTGCTGAATGACAGGGTTGCTTTGTTATCCGCTAACTTCATTTTCGACCTTTCAGAGGGTTTCTCTCAACATATTTAAAACTTCTTGTGTGTCGCTGCGGTCCACATCAAGTTCAACTTGTGCAAGCGTTTTTCGTGCCAGATTCAGGTCCAGCAGATCGTTGTCACTTAACTCCATTAGATCGCTCAGAGCTTGCGCCTGCTTGACAGTGAGAACCAATTCAAAGCGTCGGAAGAACCGTTCAATGAAAATATCGTTCTCAAGCAGACCTCGACGGCAGCGCCATTTGAGCTTGCTCAGGGCGCGTTCGTCGATCAGCTCGTCGCCAGTGGTGTCAGTCAGGGTGGGCATCGCGCTTTAGACCGTGCGCAGGACCATCATTTCCTTGATCTTGCCAATCGCTTTGGTTGGGTTCAGACCTTTGGGGCAGACGTCAACGCAGTTCATGATGGTGTGGCAGCGGAACAGGCGGTAAGGGTCTTCCAGGTTGTCCAAGCGCTCGCCAGTGGCTTCATCGCGGCTATCGGCAATAAAACGGTAGGCTTGCAGCAAACCGGCAGGACCAACAAACTTGTCAGGGTTCCACCAGAAGCTGGGGCATGAGGTGGAGCAACTTGCGCACAAAATGCACTCGTACAAGCCATTGAGCTCATCGCGCTCTTCAGGGCTTTGCAGACGCTCTTTCTCGGGCGGAACGTTGTCGTTGATCAAGTAAGGCTTGATCGAGTTGTACTGCTTGAAAAACTGCGTCATGTCGACAATCAAGTCGCGCACCACGGGCAGGCCAGGCAGTGGCTTGAGCACAATCGTGCCCTTCAAAGTGAGCATATTGGTCAGGCAAGCCAGTCCATTTTTGCCGTTGATGTTCATCGCATCAGAGCCGCAAACGCCTTCGCGGCATGAGCGGCGGAAGGTGATGCTGGGGTCTTGCGCTTTAAGTTTCATCAAAGCATCAAGCAACATGCGCTCGCTGCCGTCGAGTTCTACCTCGATGGTTTGCATGTACGGCTTGGCATCGGTATCGGGGTCGTAGCGGTAAATTTGGAATTTGCGTAAGGCCATGGTGTTCTCGCTTATTTCGTTGGCTTGTAACTTAGAAGCTGCGCACGGTCAGTGCCACGGATTCGACGGTCAGCGGTTTCATCTGCACTGCTTTGTAGGTCAGTGAGTTGGAGGCACTGTGCCAAAGCGTGTGCTTGTGCCACTCGGCATCGTTACGACCGTTGGGGTACTGAGGTGAATCACTGTAGTCGTCCACTGAGTGCGCGCCGCGACTTTCGTGGCGGGCAGCGGCTGACACGATGGTGGCTTGTGCGGCTTCAATCAAATTCTCCACTTCGAGCGCTTCGATGCGGGCGGTGTTGAAGATTTTGGATTTGTCTTTGAGGTTGATCGCATTGACGCGGTCGCGCATGGCGGCAATTTTGACGACGCCTTCATCCATGCTGGCTTGGGTGCGGAACACGCCGGCGTGCTGTTGCATGATGCTGCGAATGTCGTTGGCCACATCTTGTGAGTATTCGCCGGAGGTGGCGTTGTCCAGGCGGGCGATGCGGGCCATCGTGGCGTCGGCGGCATCGGCTGGCAAGGCTTTGTGCTCGGTATTGGTTTTGTTGAACTCAACAATGTGGTTGCCGGCGGCGCGGCCAAACACCAGCAAGTCCAGCAGTGAGTTAGTGCCCAGGCGGTTGGCGCCGTGCACACTCACGCAAGAGCATTCGCCGACAGCGTACAAACCGTTCACCACAACGCTCTTGTTGTCGGCGTCCTGTGTCACGACTTGGCCGTGAATGTTGGTGGGGATACCGCCCATTTGGTAATGGATGGTGGGCACCACAGGAATGGGCTCTTTGGTGATGTCGACGTTGGCAAAGTTGTGGCCAATCTCAAACACCGAAGGCAGGCGCTTCATGATGGTATCGGCGCCCAAGTGGGTCATGTCGAGGTTGATGTAGTCTTTGTTGGGACCGCAACCACGGCCTTCCTTAATTTCCTGGTCCATGCAGCGCGACACGTAGTCACGCGGGGCCAAGTCTTTATAGGCGGGGGCGTAGCGCTCCATGAAACGTTCGCCATTGCTGTTGCGCAAAATAGCGCCTTCGCCGCGACAGCCTTCGGTCAACAACACGCCAGCGCCATGCACGCCAGTGGGGTGGAATTGCCAGAACTCCATGTCTTCCAAAGGAATGCCTGCACGCGCCGCCATGCCCAAGCCGTCACCGGTGTTGATAAAGGCGTTAGTGGAAGCGGCAAATATACGACCTGCACCGCCCGTGGCGAGCAGGGTGGTTTTGGCTTCAAATATGTGCACATCGCCCGTTTCCATTTCCAGGGCGGTCACGCCGACCACATCGCCTGATTCGTCACGGATCAAGTCCATGGCGAGCCATTCAACGAAGAAGCTGGTTTTTTCCTTGACATTTTGCTGGTACAGAGTGTGCAACATGGCGTGGCCGGTGCGGTCAGCTGCGGCGCAAGCGCGTTGCACAGGCTTTTCGCCGTAGTTGGCGGTGTGGCCACCGAAGGGGCGCTGGTAAATCGTACCGTCTGGGTTGCGGTCAAAAGGCATGCCCATGTGCTCGAGGTCATACACGACTTTAGGCGCTTCGCGGCACATGAACTCAATCGCGTCCTGGTCGCCGAGCCAATCGGAGCCTTTGACCGTGTCGTAGAAGTGGTAGTGCCAGTTGTCTTCAGACATATTGCCCAAAGAGGCGCCAATGCCGCCTTGCGCCGCCACCGTGTGTGAGCGGGTGGGGAACACTTTGGTCAGCACAGCTACATTCAAGCCCGCGCGGGCCAGTTGCAGTGATGCGCGCATGCCGGAGCCACCGGCGCCAACGATAACGACGTCAAATTTACGCTTGGGAAGTTTGGATGTAGCGGTCATGGTTTTATTGAATCTTGGTTGTCGAGGCTCAAACCAAAAGCAGAGCCTAAGAAGGCGTTGAGAAACGCCGCGTTACTTTGTCAAAAATGCTTACAGACGCCAAAGGACTTGAATGCCCCATCCAGCGCAGGAAGTCAGCCAAACCAGAGTGAAGACTTGCAGGCACAGACGCAATCCGACAGGCTTGATGTAGTCCATCCAGATATTGCGAATACCAACCCAGACGTGAAAGAGCAGGGCGAGGATGACGGTGAATGTCAACATCTTCATCCATTGCGCTGAAAAAATGCCCGCCCAGAGGTCATACCCGATTGGGCCTTTGGAGAAGATGACCTGAGCCAGCAACAACAAAGTGAAGAGCGCCATGAGGGCGGCGGTGATGCCCTGGCCCAGCCAGTCACGAACACCATAGTGGGCACCGACAACGATGCGTTTTGAGCCGTAGTTAACAGACATGATGTGCTCTTTCTAATTAGTAAAGGCCAAACAACTTGGCGCCAAGCACCAGCGTCAGGCCGATGCTCAGGGTGAGGGTCACGGCAGCTGATGATTTGCCAAACTCTTTGGTCACGGCGTCATGGCTGAGGTCCATCCACAAATGGCGGATGCCGGCAATAAAGTGGTGCAAGTAGGCCCAAATCAGAGCAAGGGCGACCAACTTCCAAACGGCACCTGGCAAACCCAGCATGCCGACATTGAAGGCCATTTTGAATTTGGCGTAGGAGATTTCAGAGGAGATGGAGGTGTCAAACATCCAAATGATGAAGGGCATCAACAGAAACATGATCACACCGCTGATGCGGTGCAAGATGGAGACGATGCCAGCCAGCGGTAAGCGGTAGCTGGGTAAGTCGGTGAAGGCGTTGATATTGCGAAACTCGGGACGCTTTTTCGCTGCACTTGTCGCTGATTCGGACATACTTGACTTTCTATGTTTGAGTAACCACTTGGTAACTCTGAAAAAACTGGTTAACTCGAAATTCTATTGCAATGCAGCATGAATCCGCACTTGTGATCAAAATGGTCGGGTGTTTTAATAAAAAAAGTGGCTCAGGTCATGCAATTTAAACATGAAGTCTTATTTATGCTCTTCAGGCTGACGCCAGGATTACAAACTATCCAAGTCGGCCAGCATGTCAGTTGCACAGGCGCGTACCTCGCTTCGTTCTTGTGCACTCATTCGCTGTAGATTTTTGACCATCAAGGCGGTACGCGGATTTTTTTCAAACGAGGCTTCATGTTCGTCCAGGAAGTTCCAATACAGGGTGGTCATGGGGCAGGCCTCGGGGCCTGTGCGTAACTCGGGCTTGTAGGTGCATCCCGTGCAGTAGTTGCTCATGCGTTTTACATAGGCACCGCTGGCGATGTAAGGTTTGGACGTGAATCGACCGCCGTTGGCAAATAAGGCCATACCTGCCGTATTGGGCAATTCAACCCATTCCACCGCGTCTACGTAAACCGCCAAATACCAGTCGCAGAGTTGCTGGGGTTGGATTTGCGCCGTGACACCAAACATGCCTGTGACCATCAGGCGCTGTATATGGTGCGAATAGCCATTGTTCAGGGTTTGTGTGATGCACTGGCGCATGCAATTCATGCGGGTTTCGCCAGTCCAGTACCACTTGGGCAAGGCGTTTTGGTGGTTGAAGTGGTTGGCCGTTTTTAGGTCAGGCATATCTAAAAAGTAGACGCCCCGGATAAATTCACGCCAGCCCAGCACTTGGCGAATAAAGCCCTCGACACTGGCCAAATTAAGCCCTCTTACCCGGTAGGCCACCTCCGCAGCCTGAACGACTTCAAGTGGGTTGAGCAGTTTTAAATTCAACGAGCTGGAGAGTAGCGCGTGCCAGCCAAAATCAAGCTGGGTCCACATGGCGTCCTGGTGCGTCCCAAAGTGGGGCAACCGGTGTTCAATGAAATCATGCAGGGCCTCCAGGGCTTGCTCGCGGGTCACTGGCCAGTTGAATTTAGACAATTGACCTGGATGATCGGGAAGCATTTTCTCAACCAAGGCCATGACGGACCGGGTTATGGTGTCCTGCGCGAAAGTCAGCGTGGGTGGCAGGTCTTTGGGGCCGGATTTGCCGAATCCCTTGCGGTTTTCAGCATCGAAATTCCATTGGCCGCCGACCGGTTGGCCATCTTTCATCAGGACCTTGTACTGCTGGCGCATGGTGCGGTAGAAGTACTCCATGCGCAGGCTGGCAGACTTGCCCGCCCATTTTCTGAACTGCGGCAGGCTGCAAAGAAAGTGTCTGTCTTCGCGCCAAATTATTGATAGTTTTTTGCCTGAAGAGCTTTGCTGTTGTGCTTGAGTAGCTATTGAATCAATAGCTTTTTCCAGCGCTTGACGAATCCGTTGGTCGCCGGGTTCTACGCCGATAATCTGCTGTGGATGCAATCTCTGCACGGTTGCCGTCAACCCGTCAGCCAAGGTGTTGTCTTTTTCTTTGTCCAGAGCGCGGTAATTGACCTGCCAACCGCGTTGCGCCAGCATGGCTGAAAAATGGCGCATGGCCGATAAAAACAAGGTGGTCCGTGCTTTGTGTGACCACACATGGGTGCTTTCTTCAAGCGACTCAATCATCAGGATCTGGTCTTGCAAGGGGTCAAAACCGTCAAACGCGGCGCTGGACTCATCTAACTGATCGCCCAAAATCAGAACAATGTGACGACAGGGTTTATTTTGCATACTCATCATTATGCAGATTGACCACAAAGTCTGTTTTTGTCGTAACTTAAGCCTTCAGAATAAAAAATTCAGTCTCAGGAACCCTTGGTTTTAGCGCTAGGGTTTGTGGGCGAGGACTTTTGACTGCGGCAGGCATTGGAGCAGTATTTGACCTCAGCCCAGTTCTTTTCCCAGCTTTTTCGCCAGGTCATCTCGCGACCGCAGGCGACGCAGTTTTTGCTGGGAAGCGCTGCTTTATTACCCTTGAAGCCCAAGGATTAGCCCAAGGTGTTGAAGTAGTGGTGGGTGTCGGTGCGGTAGTATCCGCGTCGCAATTCCATGGGCACGTCTTTGTAGGTGTAGGCGATGCGTTCAACGCTGAGAAGCGGCGTGCCCCGCTCTATCTTTAATAGCTGCTCACGCCCGTCAATAGCGGGTTCCGCGCGTATTTTTTCTTCAGCGCGGACCATGCGGACATTAAACTCGGTCTCAAACAAAGCGTACATTGGCCCCTGGTAATTGGCCAGTCGTTCGGCGGTCAGGCCTTTGAAGGGGGCGGCGGGCAGCCAGATGTCTTCCAAAATAGTTGGAGAACCTGCAAAACTCAACACACGACGCACTTGCAGCACCGTATCTCCGGTGCGCAGCGCCAGGGCGCGGGCCACATCGGCACTGGCGCGGGCGCGTCGGCACTCCACAATATCGCGCTGAGCGGGGCCTTCGCTGCCGGGCGTTCCGGTGTCGGGCACCAATTTAAGGAAGCGAAACTGGGCCTGCTGCGTGGCGTGGGTGGCCACAAAGGTGCCTTTGCCTTGCCGGCGGTCCAGCAGGTTTTCAGACGCCAATTCGTCAATCGCCTTGCGAACGGTGCCTTGGCTGAC
>Ga0114974_10002201_pt1 | contig 15030 bp, 15 predicted proteins | sample S_130206_EF_Meta_FD_87318 | JGI IMG/M metagenome (GOLD analysis project Ga0114974, IMG submission 87318) | Freshwater microbial communities from Lake Simoncouche, Canada to study carbon cycling - S_130206_EF_MetaG | ecosystem: Environmental > Aquatic > Freshwater > Lake | place: Lake...
ACCCTGTTGAAGATGGTTGAGAAGGCCGATATCGTTCTTGTCAATGTGACTGGCCGGGTGCAGCGGAAACTCGCCATCGACCATGCCGCCCTATCTGCCGCCAATCCGGCCTTGATCCATGACTCGATTACGGGCTTTGGGCTCGCTGGCGAAAGGGCCGAGATGCCTTGCTATGACCTTATCGCTGAAGGCTATTCCGGTGTGATGGACATGACCGGCGAGCCCGATGGTCCGCCGCAGAAGGTAGGAACGCCGGCTGCTGATTTGCTTGCCGGCGAAGATGCCGCACTGGCAGCGCTTGCCGCGATGGTTCGCCGCCAACGGACGGGTAAAGGCGCGGCGATCGACATTTCGCTGGTCGAAAGCATGACGCGCTTCATGGCTCCGCGGTTGATGCCGCACTTGGGGTCCGGCGAACCTGTGCGCCGTTCTGGTGGGCGTGACAGCGTGATCGCAATCTATCAGCCCTTTGAGACGGCTGATCTGCCGCTTACATTAGGCCTCGGCAATGACGGTATCTGGCAACGGTTTTGGGACGCTCTGGGGGATGCCGAATTCGCCAAGAACCCTGACTATGCAACTAACGCCCTGCGCCGCCAGCACCGCGCCGACATTGTCAACGTGATCGCAGGCCGCCTCGTTGAGCGTCCGCGCGATGAATGGCTCGCCCTCTTCACGACCGCCCGCGTGCCAGCAGGTCCAATCTACAGACTGGACGAAATCGGCGCCGATGCGGCGCTGCGCCGTCGCGGTTTTCTCTACGCGCTGGACCGAGACGGCTTGCGCGTGCCGCAAGTAGGGCTGGGCATCCAGTTCGATGGCCAGAGCGAGGCCGCAAACCATCCGCCACCGCGCATGGGCGAAGACAACGCAGCTGTGCTCGGTGACTGGCTGGGCCTTGCATCCAACGAAATTGAAGCAATGTCACGTACAGGCATAATCTGAAGGAGCATCCGATGAAATACCAAGAAATTCTTTACAGCGAAGACGGGCCAATCGGGACGCTTACCCTCAACCGCCCCCATGATGGGAATATGTTCACCGAAACAATGTGCCATGAAATTCGCGACTGCATCAATGAAGTGCGCCGCGAAACCCGCACGCGGGTGCTCGTAATAACGGGCGCTGGGGACAAGTTCTTCTGCATCGGTGGGCGCAAAGACGGTATGCAGGATTCGCGGTTGTACGCCGGCGTGCTGCCAACGCTGGAAATGTATGAAAGCATTGATCGCCTTCAGAAGCCGGTTGTCGCCTGCGTCAACGGGTTTGCAGTTGGTGGTGGCAACGTATTGCAGATGGTCTGCGATTTGACCATCGCCAAGGAAAGCGCCGTGTTCCGTCAAGTCGGTCCAATGATGGGCAGTTTCGATGCCGGCTATGGCACATGGTATCTTGAAGACCTAATCGGCAAGAAGCGGGCGAAGGATATGTGGTTCCGCAACCCCAAGCTCTCAGCAAAGGAAGCTGAGGCGATCGGGTTGATCAACCAGGTCGTACCTGACGCAGACTTATCCGAGGCCACACGGGCTTATGCCTTGGAAATCGCTGATCGCGGCGCGTTTGCCCTTGCCAGCATTAAGGCAGCCTTCGGCGCACGCCATGGCGGCGTAAGCGGACTTTCGCGCGTTTCCCACGACTTGCTGCTGCCGGGCTATCTGCGAAGCGAAGAGGCAAAGGAACTGTCCGCGTCGTTCGCGGAGCGGCGGAAGCCGGACAGTTCGAAGTTCGGCTGCTAGACGCAGGACAGGCGCCGTGCATCGGCTACTCACCCTTCATCACCCCGCCGAAGCGCGACGTTATTACGCGTCTGGTCTTTGGCAGGATGACACACTCTACAACCTCGCTGCGCATTGGGCGGCGGAGCGGGGTGAGGGCGCGGCAGTGCGTGATCATCACCGTCGCCTCTCGTGGCGCGAACTTTTAGCTGAGGCTGATCGGGTCGCCGCCGCATTGCACCAATGTGGACTGACAGCGGGAGACCGAGTATCGGTTTGGATGAGCAACCGGATAGAGGCTATTGCCATCTTCCTAGCCTGTTCCCGAAATGGCTATGTCTTCAACACGTCGCTTCATGCCACCTATGGCGCTAGCGAAGTTGCCACCTTACTTGACCAGGTTTCATCGCGTGCCCTGTTTGCCGAGGTAGGCCATGGCGCCGGTGGTGCGCGCGACGACATATTCGCCATGGCTCGGTCGCAGACAGAAATGCGCGCGATTTTCGCTCTGCCGCGGCGCAATGATGATGCCTCCGGTTTGCCCGCGACGGCCTACCCTGTCGGGGTAGGGGCTGCGTTACCTCCAGTTTCTAGCGACCCGGATCAGGTGGTCTACCTCGCCTTTACATCGGGCACCACCGGAGCGCCTAAGGCTGTGATGCACAGCAACAATACCCTGTTAGCGAATGCCCGCGCAATGGTCTCAGACTGGGGTTTCAGTCAGGAAACGGTATTGCTCACGCTCAGCCAGATGAGCCACCATATCGGCACCGTTGCCCTTTGCCAGGCGCTAGTCGGCGGGTTTGAGCTGGTACTGAACGACGTAACGGCGGGGCAACACCCGATCGAATGGATCGAACAGACCAATGCCACCTATGTCATGGGGGTCCCTACCCACGCCATGGATATCCTTGCTGCACTTGCAGATCGTGGCCAGGCCGGCCTTGGAGAGGTTAAAGTCTTCTATCTAGCTGGGGCGCCCATTCCGCGCGTCACCGCCCAATCCCTGCTGGATCAAGGGATAACTCCACAGAACGTATACGGGATGACCGAAAACGGATCGCACCAGTATACCTTGCCCAATGATGACGTGAACACCATCACCAGCACCTGCGGCAAGGCTTGCGCTGCCTACGAGATTGCTATCTTCGACCAGAATGACCGTGACGTCGCCGTTGCTAATGGTGAAATTGGTGAAATCGCTGGTCGCGGGGCGATGCGGATGCTTGGCTATTTCAACAATCAGGCATCGACCGAGGGGGCGTTCAATGCCGACGGCTGGTTTCTCAGCGGTGACCTTGGCAGGGTTAACGAACAGGGTAATTTGGAGATCGTCGGCCGCAGTAAGGACATCATCATTCGGGGCGGGCATAACATTCACCCGGCGCGGATTGAGGATCTGGCGATGCGCCACCCGGCCGTCACGAAGGCGGCGGCGGTGCCCGTTGCCGACGAAAGGCTTGGTGAAAAGGTCTGCCTTGTAGTCACTGGCACCGAACCGATCGACGGCGGCGCGCTGCTCGAGTTCCTCGCCGAGGAAGGCCTTTCAAAATATGACATGCCGGAATTTTTTGGACAAACTGAGCGGCTACCGCTTGGGCCTACCGGTAAGGTCCTTAAGCGGGAACTGGTTCAATGGTTGCGAGCCGGAACGCTCGCTCCCCAGACCGTGCGCTGGCGCACAAGTGGAGTTAATCTATGAGTGTTGACCTGACTTATCGTGACCGGACGGCAATCCTCACCCTTTCGCGTCCTGATGCGCTTAATGCGCTGAATTTCGGTATGATAGAAAGCGTAAGCGAGGCTCTGGATGCAGTGGCGCGATCCGACGCGCGGGCGCTGGTCATCACCGGCGCAGGCGATCGCGCCTTTTGCGCAGGGGCTGATATTACCGAACTGACCGAACGCACACTTTCGGCGCAGAAGGCTGGGGCGGAACTTGGCCAGCGCGTTTTCTCCAAACTTGACACGCTGCCGATCCCGTCAATTGCTGCGATCAGCGGCTTCGCTTTGGGCGGTGGCTGCGAATTAGCGCTAAGCTGCAGCTTCCGTCTTGCCACCCCCCGCGCGCGCTTTGGGTTACCGGAAGTCAAGCTGGGTTTGATCCCAGGCTATGGCGGCACCCAGCGCCTGCCGCGCCTCGTCGGCGAGAGCAGGGCACTGGAGATAATTCTCACAGGGCGGATGGTTGGTGCAGAAGAGGCACTCGCAATCGGCCTCGTCAATCGCCTCGTGGAGGGCGACCTGCTTGAGGCTGCAGTAGCCTTCGCTGTCGAACTTGGTGGGTTCAGCTTAGTCGCTAGCGGGCTCGCCCGAGAGGCTGTCCGACGCAGCATGGACTGCCCTTTGCACGAAGGTCTTCAGACTGAAGCCGATCTCTCTACATTGGCCTATCAGACCGCAGATGCGAATGAGGGCATGGCCGCCTTTCTCGAAAAGCGCCCCCCCGTTTTCAAGGACTGCTGATGGACAATCCCTTAGTGATCGTAACAGGCGCCAGTAGAGGTATAGGCGCAGCCATTGCGCAGCATCTGGCCGAGGCGGGCTTCACAGTGGCGTGCCTTTCGCGCAGCGGGGCCCTGCCCACAGCTACGCCAGAGCTCGCTGACCGGTTCATCCCCTATGCCGTCGACGTGACAGACGCAACGGCCATGAGGGCCGTGATCGAGGGTGTGGCAAGCGGCAGGGCGCTAGCTGGCATCGTGAACAATGCCGGACAACATACAGAAGCGCCCTCTGCAGAACTCTCGATTGCTGATTGGAACGCCCAGATAGCGATTAACGCCACGGCCGTGCTGATTGGTTGCCAGGCTGCCTTTCCACACCTGAAGGCGGCGGGGGGACTAATAGTCAACATCGGTTCGTTCTTCGAGAAGATCGGGGTAAAGCGCAACCTAGCCTATTGCGCGTCCAAGGCGGCGGTTGGTGCCATAACCCGTGTTCTCGCCGTTGAATGGGCAAGGCACGCAATCGCTGTGCTTGATGTTGCGCCGGGTTACATAGTTACCGACCTCAACCGTGATACGATACTGGAAGGGCCGTTGCGCGCCTATCTGGAGAAGCGCATTCCTGGTGGTGAGCCAGGCACGGCCGACGACGTCGGACGGCTTGTGGCATCGCTCTACGCTTTAAACCTAAGCTTCCTAAGCGGAGAAACTATCTATATCGACGGTGCACAAGGAGTTGCCCATTGACCGTATTTGATCGTCTCGACAGTTCCCTAAACCTCCCTGAGGACGAGCAGATGGTGCTAGCCAGCGTTCGCTCTTTGGCAAGAGAGCGCATCGCTCCGCGCGCCGCCGAATTTGATCGGACAGGAGAATTTCCGTGGGATAATGTCCATGACATTAATGCCCTTGGCCTGAACATGATGTTTGTGCCCGAGGCCTATGGCGGCATGGGTCTGTCTTACATTTGCTATTTGGCCTGCGTGCGCGAAATTTCCCGCGCTTGTGCAGCCACCGGTATCATCTGGGCAACCAACTTTCATGCGATGAAGCCCCTAATCGAGTTTGGAAATGAAGAGCAGAAAAGTCGTTTCCTGCCTCGCATCGCCGAGGGTGCGCTGGCATCGCTGGCGATTACTGAGCCAGAGGCCGGATCTGACGCCACTGGCATGACAACCGCGTTCCGCCCAGATGGCGATGACATCATCATTGACGGAGGCAAGACCTTTATCACCAATGGCGATGTCGCCGACCTTTACCTGCTGTTTGGCAAGTGGACCCACATTCAAGATCCGCGCAAGGCTATTAGCGTTCTGGTTCTGGAAAAAGGCACCGCAGGCCTTGAGGTCCTGCGCAACGAGGACAAGATGGGCACCCGGGCCTCAAGCACAGCGACCATTCGCTTTAACGAGTGTCGCGTCCCCCGCGCGAACCTTGTCGGCAATCCAGGAGACGGGTTGACGGTGCTATTGGCTTCTCTCAACCGCTCGCGCCCCAGCGTCGCCGCGCATGCGCTCGGCATCGCCCGCGCAGCCTTTGAAGACGCCACAGCCTATATAAACGAGCGCAGCCAATCGGGCCGCAAGATTATAGAGTTTCAGGGTATCCAGTTCCTTCTCGCCGACGTCGCCGCCGAACTGGTTCTTACCGAAAGCTATCTTTGGCAAGTGGGCGCGATGATTGATGCCGGGGCGACCGATTTCGGAATCGAGGCGTCAATCCTGAAGCTGCGCGCGTCAGACGTTGCAATGCGCGCCAGCACCGAAGCCGTCCAGTTGCTTGGCGGTTATGGCTATTGCAAGGATTACCGAGTGGAGCGCCTGATGCGCGACGCCAAGATTACCCAGATTTGGGAGGGTACCAATCAGGTGCATCGCCAGATCATTGGCAGGAGTTTTATTTCGCGATGAGTATTTTCCTATGACAAGAACGGTCGGTGTAGCCGGATGCGGCACTATGGGGGTAGGCATTGCTATCGTCGCGGCACGGGCGGGATTCACCGTACGTGTTTTTGACACCAGCAGCGAGGCCCTAGACCGCGCACATGAGCAGACCGCAGACTTTCTCAAAAAGTCGGTGGCGCGGGGTAAACTCTCGCCGAGTGATCGCGACGCGACACTTGCCCGATTGATCGGCTCTACCCGGATCGCGGATTTGGCCGATTGCGAATTTGTGATTGAGGCAATCTATGAAAACCTAACTGCCAAGCATGATCTGTTCGGCCAGCTTAACCAAGTCTGTCCGCCGGAAACCATCTTTGCCTCAAACACCTCGACAATCTCGATCACGGAGATCGCCGCAGGCTCTGGTCGAGCCGACCGGTTTGTTGGCATGCATTTCTGCTTGCCGGCGCAGTTGATGAGGCTAGTGGAGATGTCTCCGGGTCTGAACACCAGCGATGAAACTTGGAGAGCGGCTTGGGCGTTCTGCGAAGCTCTGGGGCAAAAGCCTGTGGCGACCAGCGACACTCCCGGCTTCGTGCTCAACTATTTCCTAATCCCATATCATAATGACGCTATCCGTTTGGTGGAACAAGGCGTGGCTAGCACAGCGGATATTGATATCGCTATGAAGGCGGCAATGGGCTATCCGATGGGCCCATTTGAGCTGCTTGACCTTGTGGGCGCAGACACGCAGAAACTGCTTTGCGATGCCATGTTCGGACTTACCAACGAAAAGCGAGCAGCTTGTCCACCGCTCATCAGGCGCATGATAGCGGCTGGTCATCTCGGTAAGAAGAGCGGCCGCGGGTTTCACCATTACGGTGACAGCAAGATGTTTGGAGCCTGACAATGCCTGTAAACGTGATCATCACTGGACGGAGCCGTTCATTCCCCAAAGATGTCCCGCCGATGCCAGGCAGTGGGACCGTTCTAGCTGGAACTGCAGCTGCCGATGTGATTTCCGGCGCGGCAAAAGCCTGTCTGGATTTTGTAGCAGTTGAGCTAAATAACGAATGCTTGGGCGACCATATTGGGTTGGATGCCGACCCAATTGCTGCGCGCATTGTGGGCTTTGCACGTTTTAGATTGGGAACAGCCGATCCCAGCAATCTGATTGAACTGGTTTCGATGGATTGGACTGATGAAGATGCCGTCGCTGCGGCGAAGGCGGCCTTCGAAGGCGGCGGGTTTGTGGTGGCATGCTGCGCCGATCGGCCCGGCCGGATTGTCAACCGCTTGATTAGGCCCTATTTCAATGCCGTGCTCCGGCGTCTGGATGATGGACTGGCGTCAGCGGCGGACATGGACAAGACCCTAATGCTGGGCCTTGGCTATCCCGAAGGGCCTAATGCGTTACTTGCGCGAACTGGATTGGCCGATCATCATGAAGTCACTGCAGTCCTAGAAGGCGCGCTTGGTGACAATGATTTCACCCCAGCGCGACGTGCTCAAATTGCCTGGCAGAGGGCTTCGAAGTGACATTGCCACCCTGCACCAAGCATGGCGTCCGCGGCACGGCCGATCCCCGCATATTGGCAGCCCTAGAGGCCAGTTCACGGGTAGCTGGGGTGCACCTAGCCGAACGGATTGAGTCTATGATCGATTTTGACGGCCAGCTTTGGACGACATGGCGATCCTCACAAGATCTCGCCACCGCCGCCAGATATGTCGACCATGCTTGGACTGAGGTCATTTACAACCGCGGGACGCTGCATCTGGTGCGCAGCGACGCGGACTATGATTACCAGGAAGACTGCATGAATGAAGCGCCTTCAGCGTCAGGCCAAGCCGGTGAGGGCTAACGTTCTCTCATTCACTACTGCCGAGATATGATGGACCATGGCATCAACGATTGCCTTGTTGCGAGCGTCCTTAAAATGCGCGACAAAGAGCGAGCGTTTGAATGTCGGACGCAGATTAAGCGCAACAAACCGGCCGTCGTTAAATTCGAGCGCGGCTGTCGATTGCGGCAGGATTGTTGCCATTTGTCCTTCTGCCACGACTTCGCGAATCAAAGGAACGCTGTCGATCTGGACATGCGGCGTAAAACTAATATCTCCCGCGGCCATGTAACTGTCGATCAGGCCCCGCAAGCCATGCGCAGAAGAGGGAACGGCAAGCCTTTGGTCGGCCAGATCGCTGCGAGCGATGGTGCATGTTCCGGCCAATGCGTGGTTATGCTCCACCAGACAGACCATGGGTTCCACCAGCAGTTCGCGCACTTCGAACCGCGTCTTATTGGGTACCGAGTGGACGATACCGATGTCGATATAATCGGAGACCAGCCTTTCATAAATCTCTCCCGTCAGGAGCTGTGTGATAACCAGTTCTACGTCAGGCAATTCCTCCATGAACCGACGCAAAATCTCTGGCATGTAGAGGGTCATAAAGGTAGCAGGCGCAGCCAATCGAACCTGACCGGCAGGCTTGCGTTTGGCAATGTCGAGCTCAGAAATGGCATTACCCATTTCACGCAGTATGGTCTCGGCATGGCGCAGCAGAATCTCGCCGAACGGGGTCAGCGTGACGCCACGACCATTACGATCCAGCAACTGCACGCCAAGCTCATCCTCAAGCTTCGCAATTTGACGGCTAATTACTGGCTGCGGCGCATCCAGCACCCCTTCAGCCCTGCTAAAGCTGCCATGCTTGGCGACATAGAAAAAATACAGCAATCTGCGGGATTCGATGATCGATTTGTGAGACAATTCGGCCAAAAGGCGTACTCCTTGACTGGATTATTTTATCGCCAACCGCTCTTATGGCGTCTACCATATTTTTTCTATATAATACGTCATTTCGCCTATACGATGACCTCGACGATTGCAATTGTGGGACAACCAGGACGTCTCCTAGCGCCCCTTTGGAAAACATATCAATTGGAGAGGCGCTTATGTCTTGCCGCCCCGTAATCATTGGCTGCAGTGCGTTACCGGTAGGTCGCCACCAGACACCTTCCAATGCAGAAGTCCATGTGGTGGAACACGAGCTGCTCGCTCGGCTGGTAGTCGAGGCCATGGCCGATTCAGGTGCCGAGAGGGAGAGGGTTGGGGCAATTGTTGTGGCCCAGCCTCGGCCTTACACGCGCCAACAATATTTCAGCACTTTCATGACCAGCTATCTACGCATTCCCTGCGACGGCATTGTCATGGAGGTCTTGGGCAACGGCCTCACTGGGGCCCTAGCCTTCGACAAGGCTCTGGACGAGGTTGCCTTGGGTCGCACGGAAGTGGCCCTCGCGCTGGGCATAAATATGGAAACAGCTATCAGTGCTCGAGATCACATGATGGAGAGCATGCGCAAGACGGGTGACGTTGATTTTCACGCCCCAGCCGGTTTTACGCCGATTAGCTGGTATGCACTCGACATGCAGCGTTACATGTTTGAATACGGCGTCAGTCGCTCGGAGGTGGCCTCTGTCGCCGTCAAGAACCGTGGCCATGCAGCCCATAATCCACTTGCACAGTTTCGCAAACCGATCACGCTGGAAGAAGTTCTTGCCCAGCGCTCCATCGTTGAACCGCTGGGGCTATACGAAGTACCGCCCAGGGGTGACGGCGCGGCATGCGTTGTGATTGCCAGCGAGCAATACGCGCGACGGCGGGGACTTTCCTATGTCATTATCCGGTCGCGAGCCTTTCACCATGAAGGTGTTCACCAGATAGGGGATGTCCCTGCAGACATGATCGGTTTTACTGCCGCTGCCACAGCGGCTGCAGCCGGATTCGAGGCTGCCGGACTTGGCCCCGATGCTGTCGATTTGGCTGAACTCTACGCGCCCTGCACCATCGTCGAAGTGTTGGCCAGCGAAGCGGCAGGCTTCTTTCCCAAAGGGCTTGGAGCGCATGCCGCTGCCACTGGCATGACATCGTTAGGCGGGAAGATACCTATCGGCACGTCTGGCGGGTTGACTTCGCGAGGCCACCCCTCCTACGCTACGCCGCTTTACAGCGTCGTGGAACTTTTTGACCAGCTACGCGGTCGCGCTGGTCCGCGTCAGGTTGATAGCGCAAGGATTGGGTTCCTTATGAACGAGCTAGGCAATTACAACGCTGCACTTGTGCATGTTCTGGAGGCCGCGAAATGACAATGCCTTTGGTGAAACTGTCTCACAGTCGCCGCTATCCGCCGCGGGCCACGGAGTTCACGCGTGTGTTCTGGGATGCGCTTGCCGAAGGCCGCTTCCTTGTTACCCGTTGCCGAGGATGTCAACGTCACAGCTTTCCTCCAAAGCCAATCTGCCCACATTGCTGGACAGATGTGATCGATTGGGAGGAAATAACAACCGAGGGAAGGATCTATTCGTGGACGCGGGTCCATGCCGGTCCGGCTATTTTCGAGGAAGACTTGCCCTATGCCATCGGGATCGTCGATCTGGATTGTGGTATACGCGTGGCTTGCCCTTTCATTGGCGATGCGGCTTGGCAGTGTGGTATGGCTGTGGAAATGGTAAGTGTCATCTATGCTGACGGCCCCTTTTTCGGCGCACGGCAAAAAGGGGGTTCACATAACAGTTATATGGTTTAAAGTGGTGTTTATACTTTTCAATTGATGCGAAAAAAACAAGGAGAGTTATATGTCAACTGTTATTCAGCAATCCGCAAGCACCGGAGCCCCAAATGCTTCTAACGATCGATCCGGCTTCGCAGTGGCTGACCGCTACATGTCGAAGATCTTTCCGGATGGTTCATCGCTGGTGCGGTGCGAGCAAGTGCCTTGGACGAATTGGGCTATGGAAGGCAGCGAGTTCAAGTTGCTCTACATCAATCGTGCACACAGCATGTTTACGGCGCTTATCCGTATGCGCGGTGGGCTCGAAACACCAGATCACCATCACTTCGGTGAGGCCCATGCCTTTGTTCTCGAGGGCGAGTTTTCCTACGAATATGGTACGATGTTCAAGGGCGACTATATCGTGGAAGCTGGCGGCATTCATCACAAGCCTACCATCGGGCCCGATGGCGCAACTTTCTTCGTCATCTTCTATGCTGGACTGAGTGGCGTCGGCGAGGACGGGCTGCCAACGGGTGAATTCGTCGATTGCGAATGGATGTATCGCACAGCTAAGGCTAACGGAGCGGCTGATCACCTGCCGCCACCGCCGTTCCAAGCGCTGCACGCGAAATAGTCCCAAGGCGTCTGCCGCCTCGAAACCAGATACCCCTCCGGAGACCTGCCATGACCATAAGATGTTCAGCTCTGACTGCCGCCGCGTTTGCCCTGTTGAGTGCCGGTGCAGCCAATGCTGCGGCAGCTTTGGGGGGAGATGAGGCTTCCCAAGGCGCGCATGCCGCCCATGCGTCGGGCACGCCAGCAATACTTTTGCAGCGCCCCGCCGATGCAGCCTTCATGGCAGTTCCAGGGGTACCTTCCTGCACCACTATCGCGCCTTTGCGAGGTAATATGGCAACTGGTGCATCTACCTTGATGGTGCGGATGCGGTCGGGTTGCCTTGTACCCAACCATTGGCATACTCCGACGGAGGAATTGGTAGTGCTGCAAGGCGCCCCGCTTGCGCAAATGAAGGGTGAACGGCCTGTTATCCTGAAGGTTGGATCCTATTCTCAACTACCCAGTGGCCACATTCACCGTTTTCGGTGCACGTCCGTTGAAGACTGCCTAATTTTCATGGTTGCCGACGCACCGTTTGATATCTATTTCGTTAACGAATCGGGGGCTACGCTGACGCCTGAGGCCGCTCTCGCAGCGGCAGCCCTCGATGATGGGTCGGGCTGGTAATCGTTGGGGTTAAAGCTAAGTCTCTGAAACCGGCGGACAGGAACGCTCATCGGGGCGCTGCCTCTCACTGCTAGGAAAAATCGTTGTTTTCGAGATACTGCTCTGCGTATTTTGTCTTCTGGTCCTCGCATCTATATCTGCTAGATCTTTTCTAGTGCGCGCCCGACCCCGCGCGGCATAGAGAGCAATGACACAACCTTTTTAATTCCCTTCTTGTGTGCATCAAAATGTGTCCCAAGGCACGGTGTCAAAGAGGAGCTCAACCTGAGCCGTTCGCAAAATTGATGTCGCTAGCAGCGCCGATCGCGGCAGTACCGAGAAACCCGAGACAGTTATCGCCATCCAGCAACAACCAATAGGCAGGTACGAACATGCCCCCTCTCACCAACCTTCTCGTTCTCGATTTCAGCACCCTTCTTCCCGGTCCGCTTGCAAGCTTGATGCTAGCAGAAGCCGGTGCAACGATCATCAAAATAGAAAGGCCAGGTACCGGCGACGAGATGCGCAGTTACCAACCGCGGCTGGCCGGTAGCAGCATCAATTTCCACATGCTCAATCGCGGCAAGCAAAGTCTCACGCTGAACCTCAAGGATAGCGAGGACCGCGCAAGACTCGACCCACTGCTGGAAAAGGCCGACATCATTCTCGAACAGTTCAGACCGGGGGTCATGTCTCGCCTTGGATTGGGGTTCGAAGATATAGTGGCGAAGAATCCGGGGATAATCTATTGCTCTCTGACTGGGTGGGGCCAGAGCGGCCCCAAGGCCGGCAAGGCGTCACATGATCTCAATTTTATGGCCGAAAGCGGCCTCCTGGGATCATCGGTCGGGACCGACGGCAAGCCAGGTCTTCCACCTGTCCTTGCAGCGGACATAGCTGGCGGCACCTACCCAGCAGTAATCAATATCCTGCTGGCACTCATGCGTAGGCAGCGAACCGGTGAAGGCGCCTATCTCGACCTTTCTATGGCGGATTCGCTCTACACTTTCGCCTACGAAACGCTCGGCGAAGGATTGGGCCTTGCAAAATGGCCGGAGGGTAAGGGTGGCCTCACAACGGGCGGGACTCCCCGTTACCAGATATATCGCACCTCCGACGATCGCTTCATCGCAGCAGCGCCACTGGAGCAGCAGTTCTGGCTAAATTTCTGCCGAATTATTGGGTTGCCTGACGAATTGCGGGACGCCGATCAGGCGCAAGCTGAAACTACCACGAATGCCATTGAAAGCCTGATCGTCCTTCGAACGGCATCGGAATGGATGGCGGCATTTGAAGGCGAGGACGTGTGCTGTTCGCTGATTGAAGATCTGCAGACTGCGGTTTCCCACCCGCAAAACAAACACACAGGGTTGTTCGATCGCACCCTAACTGCGGACGGCGTGAACATCCCTGTTCTCCCATTGCCAATCGCGCCGGTTTTTCGATCGAAGCATGCAATGCGCCCAGCTCCAGCGCTAGGTTCTTACGAAGGCGGAGATGCCGATGCCATCGGGCCATCTCACCACTCCCATCCGGCCGACGACCCGCGTCACTCACTAAAAGCCGAAAGAGGAATGCCTACTTGACAAAGCACACATTTTTTAAACTTCTGACATTTGAAAAATGCGAGGATCTGTCTTACTGAAGCTTATTATCAATATCAGAATAGCCAGCATCGCCAAGCTATTGGGGAGAGCCACAGGCTGCAATCAAGAGGAACCAAAACCAGAGCCCAAAAGAGTGCGCCCATATATTCGATATCGCCTCTCCGAGGCGATAATCAATTCGTTTTAGACAGTGCGATTAAAAATTGAACCGTACATTGACCATTTACGTTCTAGGATCACCTGGTACCGCAGAATTGAACTGTAGGTGTGCAGGGAAAGGGCGGATCAAGAAGCGGACCAATCTTTTACGGCGAAGGTCATTGGATTGGGCCCTGTCCGGCCATACTCGCTATCTAGAGAGGCGATCTCAACCATGTCTGCATGGTCAAGATCAAATGCCAACGCGCCAATGTTCTCTGCAAGGTGCTTCATGCTTGTTGCTTTGGGAATAGCTGACGCACCCAGTTGTGTAAGCCAGCGGAGGATAACCTGTGAAACTGTGCAATCATGCTTGGCAGCAATTTTAATAAGAACCGGCTCGGAAAGCACTGGAACTTCGCCGGTACCGCCGCCGCCGAATGGTGACCAAGCTTGACTTACAATGCCGTGCTGCTTGTGGAATTCATGTAGCATGTGCTGCTGGAACCGCGGGTGCATCTCGATTTGATTAACGGCAGGAACAACGCCAGTTGCTTCAATCAAGCGCACCAACTGCTCTTGGGTGTGGTTCGAAACACCGATCGAACCGATCAACCCCTCGCCTTGTAATTCGATCAGCGCACGCCACGTATCGACGTAAAGATCCTCCATCGGGAGAGGCCAATGGATCAGATATAGATCGATTTGATCAAGTCCGAGCCGATCAAGGCTGCCCGTCAGCGCAGCGCGGGCCTTTAAGCGACCGTGCTCCGTGTTCCACAACTTGGTCGTAACAAACAGGCCCTGCCTCACCACCCCGCACTGGCGAAGACCTTCACCCACTAGCTGCTCATTGCCATAAACAGCGGCGCTGTCGAACAACCGATAACCAGCGCTAACGGCCCGACTTAATACCGCCGCCGTTTCCGATTCTGAGCCGAAGCGCATCAAGCCCAAGCCCAATTGCGGCATCAACCTGCCATCATTCAGTATCAATTGCGCGCTAATGACCATGTTCCTTCCTCAACCTGTCTGTCGTCATAACAATTGGCACTGTTGCCTAGCCTTTCCAGATAAAACAAGTGTTTGTTTACTGAATATGCATCTCGGGTTAGGGGCTCTGCCGTGGGGTCTTATTGTTGCACAAGATTCAGGATACATATCAGGGCTGGGCGAGGCGACTTTCCATTTCGGCGCGCATTATATGCTTTTGCACTTTACCTGTTACCGTCATGGGAAAAGTCTCTACAAAGCGAACATATTTCGGGATTTTATTGTGAGATATTTTTCCGTGGCAGAAGAATTTCAGATCCCCCTCCGTCAGCGTGCTTGTCGAAGTAACCGACACCCACGCGCACAATTCTTCCCCATAATGCGCATCGGCTACTCCGAACACGTGAACATCCATTATCTCCGAATGTGTTCGCAAATATTCTTCGATTTCTTTGGGATAGAGATTTTC
>Ga0114974_10002203_pt1 | contig 15026 bp, 16 predicted proteins | sample S_130206_EF_Meta_FD_87318 | JGI IMG/M metagenome (GOLD analysis project Ga0114974, IMG submission 87318) | Freshwater microbial communities from Lake Simoncouche, Canada to study carbon cycling - S_130206_EF_MetaG | ecosystem: Environmental > Aquatic > Freshwater > Lake | place: Lake...
CAAATGATGGTGGTGTGGTTTCTGTGCAAAATCAGTACTCACCGAAATTCCGCGCAAACACTATTGCGATGCAGCGTTGCACTGAATTAGGTCTCGCTTACCTGCCTTGGTCACCACTGGGTGGCGCTTCGCAGCATGCTGAAGTCGGTTCGCGTTACGTTGACTTCGCTGAAGTGGGTAATGAAATTGATGCAACTGCTCAAGAAGTTGCGCTGGCTTGGTTGTCTCAGCTTTCGCCAGTTGTCATCAATATTCCTGGCGCAACTCGTCCAGCAACCGCTGACTCAATCGTAAAGTCTGCGACTCTGAAACTGTCACCCGAGCAAATGACGCGACTCAGCAACACCGCTCCTGAAACCGCATAACTGTTCCTATACATCACAAATTAGGTTGACTGAAATGACTGAAGCCCGCGAAGGTGATCGCAAGGTATTAATCGTAGGCAGTGGTTTCGGCGGTTTGCGTGCTGCACGTGAGTTAGCAAAAACTGCCGGTATTCACGTGACGCTCATTGACCGCAATCCATATCAGCTCTTCTCGCCGTTGCTCTATCAAGTAGCAACCGGCGGGCTTTCTGAAGATGACATCGCTTACTCGATCCGGGGCGCAATACCTGGTGTGGACTTCCGACGTGGTGATGTTGTGCGAATTGATACTGAACGCAAAAATCTTCGCCTTGAAGATGGTGCAGTCTTGCCATTTGATGAACTAGTTCTAGCTACGGGTAGTACTGGTACGACCTATGGTGTTCCTGGTGTCGAAGAATTTGCATTGCAAATGAAGACAATGACTCAAGGCCGAGAGATTCGTAATCGATTACTTAATGCCTATGAAGAGATTGAAAACGGGCATCGTCCAAAAGAACACTTACGTGTTGTCGTGGTGGGTGGTGGACCAACTGGTGTTGAAGTAACAGGCGCGGTTGCTGAACTCCAGCGGTCGATGAAACGCGAGTTCCCAGATCTTGCAGAGTTCGCATCTGTCACATTGGTTGAAGCAGGACCACGGTTGCTTCCAATGTTCTCTGAGAAATCCAGCACACACGCAAAAAGTGAGCTAGAAGATCTTGGTGCCCGCGTCATGGTTGATGCGGCCGTTGACCGCATGTACCCAACAGATGTGCACTTGAAATCAGGTGTGGTGTTGGGCGCCGGAACTATCGTTTGGGCCGCGGGTGTTGCAGGACATGAGGAGTGGACGACCCTTGGGCTAGCCGACCGAGCAAATCGATTACGTGTCAATGCGAGTTTGGAATTAACCGAAGGCGTGTGGATCATCGGTGACGCAGCGGCACTTGAAGGTTCAGATGGCCGAGCGCTGCCAATGATCGCTCCGGTTGCAATGCAAATGGGTATTCACGTGGGCAAGCAGATCAAAGCGAAGGCGGCGGGAAAACCACTTGCGGATTTCGTCTATAAGGACAAAGGCCAAATGGCCACGATCGGACGCCGGCGGGCAGTTGTTGAGGCCAAAGGCTTGCGCTTACATGGCACCACAGCCTGGCTGGCCTGGCTTGGATTGCACGTGTTTTACCTTGCGGGTGGCCGCAACCGAGTGAGCGTTGTTGCCAACTGGATGTGGAACTACCTCGTTTGGGGCGTGGGTGCGCGACCAGTTGTGATCGAGTAACACGGATTGGCCGGAGCCTCGTGAGTTTCTAGATACCCCCAGTGGGTACTAGAATAGGTTCAAGGAGGTCGCCATGACTGATGCAACCCACAGCAAGGAAGCCCAGAGCAACGCTGCTGTTCTTGTTCGGCTTCGTCGGATCGAAGGTCAAATACGTGGCCTACACCGAATGGTTGACGAAGATGAGCAATGCATGGATGTGCTCACGCAGATCTCTGCAGTTACCAAGGCATTGCAGTCCGTTGCGATCCTGATGCTGGAAGGTCATCTCTCAGAGTGCGTGATGAGTGCCATGAGTGATGACACCGTTGATATGGATGAGAAGTTGCATGAAGTGACAGCGGCAATTGCTCGACTCGTTCGTAGTTAATCCCAAACTTACAGCGCTTCAGTAGGCGTAAGTGATGGGCATGGATGTGGATTGTTCGCGTTGTTACGTCGCTCCTCTTTTGGTTTCGATACTGTGAACATGTGATGCTTTCGATGTTTGTGCTGTGGATAGCGGTGTTCTTCGGAATATTCAAAAAATGGCGGTGGACCCCAGGGTTAGCGATCCTCACGTTGGTGGTCACAGTGATCCTTCTCAAGGCCCACATGACCGACCCAATCCCGTTGAATTTCTAGGTAAGCGGTAGCCATGAACTTTTCAGTTGAACGACAGATAGCTGCTGCCCGATGGATCAACGTGCTTGCACTTCTCGCCTTACTCGGTGTGCTGGCGGGATCCTTACATCTGCAGTTTGGAGTCGGTGAGCAGCCGTGTCCGCTGTGCCTCATTCAGCGCTCGGGGATGATTGGCTTGGCCGTGGGCCCAGTACTGAATTTGCTATGGGGTTTCAAAGCGCGTAATTACGCCATCAGTATTTTGGCGGCCTGCGCGGGAGGGGCTGGAAGTATTAGGCAGATCCTTTTGCACATTGCAGATCCAGCAGATCCGGGTTACGGACCAGAAGTATTTGGTCTGCATCTGTACACCTGGTCGTTTGTGACCTTTGCCGTTGGTGTGATCGGCTGCGCCGTCTTGCTGTTGTGGAACACGCCCTTTACAAGCGGTGATCAAGGTGTCTGTCATGCACCCGGCCGTTTCAGAGCATTGACCTATGCAGTGGTTATTTGGATCTTCTTGGACGCCGTGCTGATTGCGGTCAGCACGATCCCAGAGTGCGGTTTAGGAATGTGTCCGGATAATCCGACAAACATTTCGGGCTTGGGTGATGTTGGTGGGTGGTTACTTATCGCAGCGATGGGTGTTATCTCAGCGCTAGCAGGCGTATTTTTCGACCGTCGCCAGTCACAAAATTCCCACTAAACCCGCAATCCCTCTATCCTCAACAGGTGGATCTTGAGCGCAGTTCGTACCTTCGGGCAATGCGGCAGGCCGTAGATATCGCGAAAATGGGGCCACTCACTGGTGACCTGCCAATTGCGGCTCTCGTTTTAGATGAGTCAGGCGAAGTGATCACCGGGGCGGTGAATCAACGCGAAGCTCTACAAGACCCAACCGCGCACGCTGAAGTATTGGTTTTGCGAGAGGCTGCAGCCTTGCGTGGGCAATGGCGGCTATCTGGATGCACGCTGGTTGTGACTCTTGAGCCATGTCCAATGTGTGCGGGCGCGGCAGTACTTTCGCGCATTGATCGCATTGTTTTTGGTGCCTGGAATGACGAATATGGAGCCTGTGGCTCGTATTGGGATTTACCGCGAGACAAGCGGATGAACCATCGACCTGAGGTCATAGCTGGATTACTCGCAGACGAGTGTGGCAATCTAGTGCGCGATTTCATGGCAGAGCAACGTTTGCAGGAGGACTCATGAGCGGGATGCGTGAAGGTGTTGTGCGGATCGCGCCGCGCCGCTATCGCCGACGTCGGCCAATGTGGCATGTCGTCGTAGCAATTATTGCTGCAATTGTTGTGGTCGTCGGTTTGGTGATCGGAATTGTAAAAATGTTCAGTGGCAGTAATGAACTAGATGCTATTGCGCCGACTCCAAATCCGTCACCATGTGTAACCGTGATGGTGTCCCCGGCTGAATTCCTGCCAGCTGTTTCGCTGGTGCGAGTCAATGTTTACAACGCAACAAAAACACCAGGGCTTGCCGGTTCCACAGCAGAAGTTCTTCGAGCGCGTGGTTTCAATATCAGAAATGTAGGCAATGCTGTCGGGAATCGGCAGGTGCAAGGAACTGGAGAATTGCGTTACGGGCCAACGGGTAAAGCCGCAGCGCAGTTGCTTGCCTATTACTTTCCTGGAGCAGCGCTCATCCCTGATGGGCGAAGCAAACGGGTTGTCGATGTTGTCGTTGGCAGTGGTTTTGTCGCAGTTGTTGATGATGCAACAGTTGCGGCCAAGAAGGCCTCACCAACACCTAGTCCTTCAGGGGCTGGTTGCCCAACACCAACAGCAGCTTCTTGAACTATGCCGGTTGCTTCTGTGGTTCTGGCTGCTTCTGTACTGCCGGCCGCTTAGTTTTCTTCAAGAAGAGCACGAGTACTGGCACCGAGTATGCCCACCACACAACAATTTCTAGCCAGGTGGTTACTGGGCGGAAACTAAAGACGCCCTTAAGTAGTGAGCCGTACCAACTCTCAGGTGGAATAGTTGAGCTGATGTCGAAAGCGACGTTATCTTCACCCGGGAGCAATCCAGCTTCTTGAAATTCATGTACTGCATAGGCAAGTAGGCCAGCTGCGACGACGATGAGGGCAAAGCCAGTCCACCGGAAAAGTTTGCCAAGGTCCAGACTTACAGCACCGCGATAAATGATGACACCGATAATCACTGCAGTGACGAGGCCAAGTAGTGCGCCAATGACTGGTTCACTTGTGCTGCCACTTGAGGAAATTCCTGCGTAAAGGAACAGTGCGGTTTCGAGTCCTTCACGAATCACTGCGACGAACGCGATAATTGCAAGACCCCAACTACCTTTGTTGAGTGCCGAATCTACTTCGCCCTGAAGGTGGCCCTTGATGAAGCGCGCGCGCTTTGCCATCCAGAAAAGCATCCAAGTAATTAAAGCAACAGCAGTGATGCTTGTGGTCCCTGCAAAAATTTGCTCGGCACGTTCGGAGAGCTCATTGCTCGTGATGGCAAGCAGGCCAGCGAATCCCACGGAAAGCGCAATGGCCAGCCCGACTCCTGCCCAGAGGCGAGGGAGAAGATGTTGCTGACCTAGTTTGACCACGTAGGCAATCAAGATGGACACGATCAACGCGGCCTCGATGCCTTCGCGCAGGCCGATCAGGAAATTACTAAACATCTCACTCCTTAGGGAAGCCTTACCTTGCTTCGTAGAGATAAGTTAGGGTCCCCTAAGTTAATTGTCAAGTCTTTGCAGGCAATAGGGGCAAAGGTCCTGATCTGAGGGGGTCCTTTTGTCCCGCGGCCCCGAAAACACAAAGAGCACCCAAGTGAGTGCTCTTTGTATTGGCGGTGGCGGTGGGATTTGAACCCACGGTGAGGTTGCCCCCACACACGCTTTCGAGGCGTGCTCCTTTGGCCGCTCGGACACGCCACCGTGGAAGAGGGTACAAGCAGGAAACGAGGACACCTATTCGCGCCCTCGCGACTTACTCAAGATCAATGTTTAGTGCGGGCGCACGACTTCGAAAACATCAAGATCCCACCACTTGGACATAGGCAGTTCCCGCACGGTTGATTCGGCGGCACTGATGTCATGCGCAAAAATCTCGAGAAATACTGTTCCGCGAGGTAGCGCTAGGTGGATTTCGCCCAATCGGCCCGCATCTTGCAGAGTTTTAGCTACGGCCTGTTCCTGGGGGATCACCGCAGCTATTTCAGCCATATCGGTGTCAGGTTTATAGGTGCAGATGACCATGAATGGGTTCATGGGTTCACCTTATTGACGTATTGACCCATGTGAGGACCTATACGAAAGCCGCCACACGTTGGCGGCTTTCATCTGGCGGAGGATAGGGGATTCGAACCCCTGAGGGGTCACCCCCAACCCGCTTTCCAAGCGAGCGCCATAGGCCACTAGGCGAATCCTCCGTGCAGGAGCCTAGCGACATCTGAGTTCGCGCATTCCTGCTGCCTGCCCCTACAGTTATCGCGACCCCTCGTGCGGCGTCATCTCGCTGAATCTCCCCAGGGCCGGAAGGCAGCAAGGACAGGTGAGCACTGGCGGGTGTGCGGGGGGTCCCTGTTTATCGTCTTGATGTCGGCGCTGCCGCAATAGAGTTATCTCCGTGTCTATGGCCTTGTATCGCACCTATCGCCCGGCAACCCTGGCTGAAGTGGTCGGCCAAGAACATGTCACTGGGCCGCTGACCCGAGCGCTACAAAACGACCTCACCCACCATGCGTATCTCTTTGCTGGCCCTCGTGGCTGCGGTAAGACCTCCACCGCCCGCATCATGGCCCGCTCGCTTCATTGCGAGCAGGGCCCAACGCCCACTCCCTGCGGCGAATGTCAGAGCTGCCTTGATCTGGCTCCTAATGGCGCAGGCTCGATTGACGTCATTGAATTAGATGCAGCTAGTCATGGTGGTGTTGAAGACACACGTGATCTGCGTGAGCGTGCGATGTTCGCGCCAGCTTCGTCGCGCTACAAGGTTTACATCATCGATGAAGCTCACATGGTTACCTCTGCAGGTTTCAATGCGTTACTCAAACTTGTCGAAGAGCCGCCGCCTCACGTGCGCTTTATTTTTGCGACGACCGAAGTCGACAAAGTATTGCCAACTATTCGTTCACGCACGCACAACTACACCTTTCGTTTGGTTTCAGCTCGCGAACTGCAGATTCACTTGGCTTCAATCTGTGATCAAGAGGGTGTGTCCGCAGACCCCGCTGCACTTGCACTCATTGCAAAGGCAGGTGCCGGCAGTGTGCGCGACAGTCTTTCAATCCTTGGCCAGGTGATTGCAGGTTCGGGTCCTGAAGGTGTGACATACGCCGACACTGTGATGCAACTGGGTATGACCGATATGACATTGCTTGATGAAACTGTCGATGCATTAATTGCCCGCGACGGTGCTGAGTTATTTGGCACTATTGAAAAGGTTATGGATGCCGGCCATGAGCCGCGTCGCTTTGTGAGCGATCTTGTTGAACGCCTTCGAGATTTGATTGTGTTGCAGCATGTGCCCGGGGCTGCAGCTGCTGCGCTGATTGATGGACCAGATGAACTCATCGCACGTGAACTTGAACAGTCAAAATTGATTGGTACTGCTGAACTTTCTCGCGCGGCAGACATCGTGAGCGAAGCGCTCGGAGAATTGAAAGGTGCAACTGCGCCACGGCTGCAGCTGGAACTGATGTGTGCTCGGTTATTGCTGCCAGCAATTGATGCTGATGAGCGCGGGCTTCGCGCTCGCCTTGATCAAATAGAGCGTCGTCTTGCCTCTGCTCCGGTTGATGCGATTCTTGCTGCCAAACCGGGCGCCGTTGCACAAGCAGCTTCAACTCAAGGATCGGCACCTCAGGTATCCGAGTTGCCTGTTGCTCGCAAGCTTTCAGATATCGCTCCATCAACAGCAGGCATCATCGTTGACGCTATTTCAGATGATGAACCTGCGCTAGAAGACGTAGCGCCACCAGCAGTGAAAGCTGAACCAGCAGCGGCTTCCAAATCGACTGCAGCACCGAAGATTCCTAAGGCCGGGCCTCCTGCCGTGGTAGCGACGGTTGAAGCCAAGCCAGCAACTGGCCCTATAAGTGGCGCAATTGGTGATGCTCCACCGCTTTCTGATTTTGTAACTATGTGGCCAGCAGTGATGGAAGCAACAAAAACTTATTCACGAGTTGCGTGGATGCTCTTTAACGCTTCTCAACCACTATCTATAGCGAATGGGACCTTGGCCGTTGGTGTGCCAAATGCAGGTCAAGTAAATAATGCTCGTACGAGCGGCCATGATGAACGTCTTCGTCAGGCAATTCTTGATGTGATGCGAGCTGATGTGCGCATCGATGTTGTGCTCGCGCCTAATGCAGTTGCTCCAAGCGACACAGACGGTCCGATATCTACCCCAACAGTTGCTGAGGTTGATGCTCCGAGCCTTGATGATGATGATCAAGATGACGAGTCGGGTGTTGACCTTGCGATTCGTTCACTTGGTGCAACTCAAATCGGTGAGATCGAGCACTGATGTACGAAGGCATCATTCAAGATCTCATTGATGAACTTGGCCGGCTTCCAGGCGTTGGTCCGAAAAGCGCACAGCGCATCGCCTTTCATATTCTTGCCGCGGAGCCAACGGACGTATTGCGGTTGGCTGACGCTTTGCGCGAGGTTAAGGAAAAGGTTCGTTTTTGTTCGGTGTGTGGAAACGTTGCTGAACAAGAAGAATGCAGAATTTGTCGTGATCCTCGTCGGGATCAAACCATTCTTTGCGTTGTCGAAGAATCAAAAGACGTCGTTGCGATTGAGAAAACGCGTGAGTTCAAGGGTCGGTATCACGTACTCGGCGGAGCGATCAGTCCAATCGAAGGCATCGGTCCAGATGACTTACGCATTCGTGAATTAATGGTTCGACTGTCGGATGCTGGAATAGTTGAAATTATTCTGGCGACTGATCCAAATCTTGAAGGCGAAGCAACCGCCACGTATCTGGCTCGTTTAATTTCACCGCTTGGCATTGCCGTGTCACGTCTTGCTAGCGGCCTGCCAGTGGGTGGCGATCTTGAGTATGCAGATGAGGTCACTCTTGGGCGAGCATTTGAGGGCCGGCGCCGGGTTTAGGAGCATCCCCTAGGACTTCCGCTGTTTTGTGAGGCAATAGCCGTCGGAAGGCGCGTGCATTTCTGCGGGTAGACTTGCCGATCGTGTCCTTGATTGTGCAAAAATTTGGTGGCTCAAGCGTTGCAGACGCTGCGAGCGTCAAGCGCGTTGCACGACGCATTGTCGATACAAAGCTAGCCGGAAACGAAGTTGTTGTCGTCGTTTCAGCTATGGGAGACACGACCGATGAGCTCTTGGACTTAGCCAATCAGGTTTCGAGTAACCCTCCTGCTCGCGAAATGGACATGCTCCTGACCTCAGGGGAGCGAATCTCGATGGCTGTTTTGGCGATTGCGATTGCAGACCTCGGAGAAGACGCTCGTTCGTACACGGGGTCCCAAGCGGGTCTGATCACAGATGCGGCTCACGGTGCTGCCCGAATCATTGACGTCACTCCAAGCCGAATCCAAGAGGCACTCACCGCCGGTGCAATTCCAATCGTCGCAGGATTCCAAGGTGTTGCTTTCGATACGAAAGACATCACCACTCTTGGCCGTGGAGGCTCAGACACCACAGCCGTTGCTCTTGCTGCAGCTCTGAAAGCATCGGTATGCGAGATCTATACCGATGTTGATGGGATTTTTAGTGCCGATCCGCGAATCGTGCCAGCTGCCCGACGAGTGCCATTTGTGACCTATGAAGAAATGTTAGAACTCTCAGCCGTTGGGGCCAAGGTTCTTCATCTTCGATGCGTTGAATATGCGAGGCGTTTTGATGTGCCAATCCATGTTCGCTCGTCATTTTCTCAGCTTGATGGCACTTTTGTTGTGTCACCGGAAGTTATCGCCACCGCTATCGCAGAAGGAAAAGCCATGGAACAGCCGATTATTTCAGGTGTCGCTTCAGACGTAAATGATGCGAAAATTACTGTTGTTGGTGTGCCGGATAAGCCAGGTGAAGCGGCTGCGATTTTCCGCGCGCTTGCTGATGCCTCCATCAACATCGACATGATCGTGCAGAACATTTCTGCTGCAGACACTGGCCGAACCGATGTGTCTTTCACTTGCCCTGTTGGCACTTCTAAGAAGGCCCTTGAAGCTCTCGAAGGCAAGCGGTCGGCGATCGGTTTTGAAAACCTGATCATTGACGATCAGGTGGCTAAGGTTTCACTCGTAGGCGCAGGAATGCGTTCACATCCGGGTGTTTCGGCTGATTTCTTCACCGCTCTTGCTGAGGCTGGCATAAACGTTGAAATGATTTCTACTTCCGAGATTCGTATCTCAGTTGTGACTCGCGTAGATGACGCCAAGCGTGCGGTCCAAGCACTGCATACCGCGTTTGGGCTTGACGCTGACGGTGAAGCAGTTGTGTACGGAGGCAGCGGACGATGAGTCGCCCGATGCATGTTGCTGTTGTCGGCGCCACCGGTCAGGTTGGTGCAGTGATGCGTGGTTTGCTCGAACAGCGTGACTTTCCAATTGAGCGGATTCGCTTCATGGCCTCAGCTCGTTCAGCGGGAACAACGCTGCCGTTCCGGGGCAAAGACGTGGTTGTTGAAAATGCTGAAACGGCTGATCTCACCGGTATCGATATCGCATTGTTTTCAGCAGGCGGTTCAACTTCCAAAGCCTTAGCTCCGAAATACGCAGCTGCTGGCGCCGTAGTTATTGATAATTCTTCTGCGTGGCGGATGGATCCTGACGTTCCTTTGGTTGTCAGTGAAGTGAACCCAGAAGCGATAGCGCAGATGCGCAAGGGCATCATCGCGAACCCGAACTGCACCACCATGGCGGCGATGCCAGTGTTGAAGCCGCTGCATCAGGCTGCCGGATTACGCCGGCTTGTCGTGAGCACCTTCCAAGCCGTTTCAGGATCCGGACTAGAAGGCGTGGAAGAACTGGCTACTCAGGTTCGCGCAGTTGTTGATCAAGACATTGAAGCTCTTACTCACAGTGGAAAAGCTGTGCAGTTCCCTGCCCCGGTGAAGTACGTGGCACCAATTGCTTTTGACGTGATTCCGTTTGCGGGCAGCCTTGCTGATGATGGTTCACTTGAGACTGATGAAGAGCAGAAACTACGCAATGAGAGTCGCAAGATTCTTGACATCCCAAACTTGCTTGTTTCTGGAACCTGCGTGCGCGTTCCCGTCTTTACCGGCCACTCACTTTCAATGAACGTCGAGTTTGAGAATGCGATAACCCCAGCTGAAGCGATTGCGCTGCTTACTGTCGCTCCTGGAGTTGAGGTTGTCGATGTGCCAACACCGCTTGCTGCTGCGGGTATTGATCCCTCACTCGTTGGGCGTATCCGTCAAGATCAGTCCGTTGCTGATAACAAGGGTCTTGTGCTGTTTGTGAGCAATGACAATCTTCGTAAAGGTGCAGCTCTCAACGCCGTTCAGATCGCGGAGATCATCGCAGCGTCAAAGCTGCCTTAACCCAACTTCGGTACGGCATAGCCGAAGGCCTCGTAGTCCTTGGCATATGAGGTTGCGACCTTTGCGAGCAATTCTGGCGTGTAATGCTCGTTCATATGCGAACCAGCGTGTGTGGCCTTCTTACAAAAGAAGTCCTCTTTCAATCCGGGTGCGCCAGTGAGCTTGCCAAGTAAGTCCCACGAATTTTCAAGATCTTCAAGGTGGATGAGTTCATTGAACTTGATGAACTCAAGACCGATGTGATCGCTTTGGCGTCGCCAATGTGGATCTTGCTGACGTGAAGGTAGCGCGCACACGACGTCGATGAAGTCTTCGAAAGAAATATCTTGCGGAGAATGCGGAGCACGACCTTGTTCTTGCAGGATGGCAAAAATTGGGTCTGCCTGTGGAAGGCCCTGATTAATTTTTTCTAACCAGCCAGACAGCAAGCGTGAGGCAGGTTCGCGAACGACAGCAAAGCGATTGAACTTTCGGCTGGTGAGGATTTCTTCGAGTTCATCATCAGGAAGCTGATAAGGCTTCACAAACGGTGTTGCATTTTTGCGTTGGTGCGGGTTGTCTTGCACAAGCTCGACAAGTGATTCGTTGAAGCGGGCTGCCTCTAGACCACCTAGTGTGGATTTCATCGTGCCGCAGCCAGCTTTTGGAACCTCGAAGTACACGTACTTGTTGACCAGCGAGATATTCAGATGATTGTTGACTGAACGCCAACCCATGGCCTGTACATACTTTGCGGTGACTTTTCCAAGATCGCGGACGGCAGGACGACGATCCATCGCTGCTCCTCCTTCTACTGGAATGTATTCGACACAGGCACACGTGCGCTGAAAGTTGCTGCAGTCTAACGAAGATTGGCTGAAATTGGAGCAGTAAGGGTGAGCAAGGTAGCTTCGGGTCGGCAAGCAAAACGAAATGGTGCATATGGCGAAGTGCCGCACCCAGCTGACACATGCAGCGGTGCTTGGTGGAATTGCCCGTCAGTACTCAAGACTTCGTATTGTGAAAGTCCTCGGGCCTTGGATCGATCAAGATCGCAGTTCGTGACAAGGGCACCAAACCCCGGAACGCGCAGTTGACCGCCATGGGTGTGGCCAGCGAGCACGAGATCAGCACCGTCGCTAACAAAGCCATCAAGGACGCGAGTGTAAGGAGCATGCACTACACCGATGGCCACATCTGCAGAAATATCAAATGCACCAGCAACTTCTTGATACCGATCGCGTGCGATGTGTGGGTCATCGACCCCGCGCATTTCTAGCGTGCGACCATCAGCAGTAATCATTGCCGAGGTATTTGAAAGATCGTTCCAGCCCATGTCTTGAAGTCCATCAACGAGATCATGCCAAGGCAACATTGGGCGATGCGGCTCGAGTTGTGATGGGCCACTGAAATATTTAGCAGGGTTGATGGGACGCGGAGCGAAGTAATCGTTACTTCCCAAAACGAAGACTCCCGGAATGTCAAAGAGCGGATCTAGGCTCTCGATGACGTGCGGAATTGCATCAACATGTGCCAGAAAGTCACCGGTAACCACAACGACGTCAGGGTTGGTGTTGCGTAACGAACGTAACCAGGTGCGCTTTTTATCCTGGCCTGGAATGAAGTGCAGGTCAGACAGGTGCAAGATGCGCAGGTCGGCCGACCCAGGTGCCAAAGCCGTGATCTCCGTGCGTCGCAGGGTGAATTGTTGGGCTTCCCAATAGGCGTACGCCAGCCCGACAGCACCCACGGCTGCAGTGCGCACCAGTGCTTTTCCAAGACCCATGGGTTGATGGTGACATCCCAAAGGCGTTCCCACCAATTCGTCGGTAGGCCACAATGTGGTCATGACATCACTGAAAGAGCAGTTGCACGCGGATCTGACGACCTCGATGAAGGCGCGTGACGCGCTCACGTCGTCCACCCTTCGGATGGCCCTTACGGCCATCACTAATGAAGAGGTGGCAGGCAAGGAAGCTCGGGTGCTGAGCGATGAGGATGTGCTCACGGTGCTTGGACGTGAGGCGAAGAAGCGCCGAGAGGCCGCTACGGCCTATGACGAGGCCCAGCGCCCGGATTTAGCGGCCAAGGAGCGTGAGGAGCTAGAAATTCTTGGGAAATACCTCCCAGACATGATGACTGAGGATGAAATCCGGGCCATCGTTGAAGCTGCAGTGACGCAGGTGCAAGCCGACGGTGCTAGCGGAGGGGCTGCGCTAGGGGCCGTCATGAAAATCGTGCAGCCCGCGGTGAAGGGGCGCGCTGATGGTGGATTTGTTGCGGCGACCGTGAAAGCCGCTCTTGGCATGAGTTAGCGAACCCCACACCCTCTTGATCGCAAAAGTGAAGTCCTTGGCATCGGATTTCTTGCGGATAACCGCGAATCCGCAGAGTGGGTGAGATAACTTCAGCCCAAGAAAAGTTCACTTCTGGGTAGGAAAATGTGATGAAATTGGCGAGCCCGCGAACGGTGGCCCGGCGCCTGCACGGGATGGCACGACCACCGATAACAATCACCCCGCCACCAACTGGCGTCATTGCCGAATGGAATATCCCGATCACCGCACGAGATGGCATCGTGCTGCGGGCCAACGTCTTTCGTCCGGCCCTGGGTAGCCCCGGTGATTTGTTGCGCGGTGGTGGGCCGGTGCCGGTAATAATGTGCGCGCACCCTTACGACAAAGATGCGCTCCCTCGTAAAGTGCCTTGGGGTTACCTACCTTCACCGCAGTATCGGGTATTTCATCAACCTGAGCCAATAACTTTCTCAGCCTGGACAGGGTGGGAGGGCCCCGACCCCGCGCATTGGGTGGCGCTTGGTTACGCGGTAATGGTCTGTGATCTACGCGGGTTCGGCACCTCAGAGGGCATAGGAACAATGCTTTCAAAACAAGAGGGTGAGGATTACCACGACTTAATTGAGTGGGCCGGCACCCAGCCTTGGTCGAACGGCAAAGTGGGCCTCTTGGGTGTTTCATATTTAGCGCTCTCGCAGTATCGGGCCGCGGCGGAGCAACCACCGCACCTTGCAGCTATTTGCCCGTGGGAAGGCTTCACTGATGTTTACCGAGATTTCGCCAAGCCAGGTGGGGTGCGCGAGCACGGCTTCTTTGCGATGTGGGGGAAGATCACCAATAGATCGGGACGCACCACCGAGGATTTGTATGCGCAGGCGCAGAGCCGGCCAGAGCTTGATGACTGGTGGAAATCTCGGATGCCTGAGCTTTCGCGTATCAACGTACCGATGCTGGTTTGCGGTAGTTTCTCTGATCACTTGCTGCATACCCGTGGATCCTTCGAGGCATTTCGCCGAGTTTCATCGAAACAGAAATGGATCTGGACCCACCGCGGCGGTAAATGGTGCGTGTTCTACGGCGATGAAGCGCAGGCTACGCAACTGCGCTTCTTCGAGCACTTCTTGGCGGGCGCGGATAACGGGTGGGATCAAGTGCCACCGGTGCGCATCGCCATCCACGAAACCGGTGACGCACCCGCTGAGATTCGCATGGCAGCAGAATGGCCGCCTCCTGGTGTCACCTGGGTTTCACTGCACCTTGGCTCTGATGGCCAACTCACTGAAAACCCGAGCACTTCCGACACTTCAATGGCGTTTGTGAATTCGAACGGTTCTTTGAAATTTAGGTGGCAGGTGCAGACGGCGTGCGACCTCATAGGGCCAATGACGTTTAATGCCGATGTCAGCCTCGAGGGCACCACCGATGCGACTTTGTTGGCTGCGGTAAGACTGATTCGCGATGGAATTGAAGTCCCCTTCGAAGGGTCTTATGGTTTCGGCCGCGATGTTGTCACCCATGGCTGGCACCGGCTTGCCCACCGTGAACTCGACTCGGAACTGTCAACCCCTTGGCAACCGGTGCACACTCACGCCAAAGCCGAGCCATTTCGTCCCGGCGAGGTGGTGCCAATTACAGTGGCGCTCTTGCCTTCGGCCACCAGGTTGTTGGCCGGCGATGTCTTGGAACTGGAGCTGCGTTCCCAATGGCTATTCGCGATGAATCCATTCACCGGCCAACTACCAGCTCGCTATGCCACGTCGTCAACCGGTTCGACTCGGTTACACCTAGGTGGCTTGCATTTGGCTGAACTTCGAATTCCCGTGGCTGGGGGCTAACGGTGCTAGCGGAGGGGCTGCGCTGGGGGCCGTCATGAAAATCGTGCAGCCCGCGGTGAAGGGGCGCGCTGATGGTGGATTTGTTGCGGCGACCGTGCAAGCCGCTCTCGGCATGAACTGAAGCCGAGCATTTTATAGTTATAAATGACTAGTTTTATCTAGTTCTTC
>Ga0114974_10002204_pt1 | contig 15024 bp, 15 predicted proteins | sample S_130206_EF_Meta_FD_87318 | JGI IMG/M metagenome (GOLD analysis project Ga0114974, IMG submission 87318) | Freshwater microbial communities from Lake Simoncouche, Canada to study carbon cycling - S_130206_EF_MetaG | ecosystem: Environmental > Aquatic > Freshwater > Lake | place: Lake...
ATCGGCCGCAGTCTGGCTGTCTCTTCGATCAGGGCGATGGGCAGCAGAACCAGGTCTGCCTGATCCCCCGCAATCAGCCTTTGCTGGATGGCGGACACCAGCGCAAAGGTGAACTGCACCCGGTGCCCACTTTCTCTTTCGAACTCGGGCGCCAGACTGCGCAGTATGGTTTGGGGCGCGCCGCCGCTGAAGGTGCGAATATCGGCAGCCCACAGCCCACTGGCCATAGTCGATAAAGCCAGCAGACAGGCCTGCAGCGCCAAGCGCTGGCGCCAGTTGCGCTGATCCGATGCCCATTTCACTGCCTGCATAGCAAACCTTTTTGAGAGAGGTGAGTTCAGTGAGACCATGAAGTCCCATCGAGCGGCGAACACGATCGTGTCGGTGGTAGAACGCGCGGACCATCCGACGACCAAGCGCTGCGCTAACATGGCCGCCGACATCATCCCACAGCGCAGTATCGGCCGAGGTCGCCATCGCCGCTGTGCGACCTGTGCGGTTCTGACTTCTTCCATTCATGATTGGTTGTACTAGGACTTTGCGATGACCCAAGTTTTGATACTGACCGGGGACGGTTGTTCTCCGGACCTGGATTACGCCGTTTTTCGCATGCGTGAAGAAGGCTTGGCGCCGGTGATTGCGGCACCCGCCAAAAAGGCGCTCTACGCGGTCTTCCACCAGCAAGAGGATGGCTGGGATAACGGGATCGAGAGGGCGTGGTATTCGATCTCGGCCGATGCTGCCTTTGACGATGTGGATCCGACGCAGTTCGACGGCCTGCTGATTCCCGGCGGCCGCGCCCCCGTCTATCTGCGAAACAGTGCCCGATGCATCGAATTGGTACGCCACTTTATCGATGCCAAAAAATCCGGTCGCGCCCGTTATATTAGCGGGCCGGTATCAAGTGGCATCGTGGCGACCGCTGTCGGCGCCGAGTGCCTGTCCTGCGGGGAAAATATGCGATGGCTATGATCATGAGTGCAGTCTCCAGACTGCTGGCCCGACTGGCGGCTTTGCTGATGCTGGCGGGCTTTGCCGGGGTGGCCGCCCAATCCTGGCCATCGCGACCGGTCACGCTGATCGTCTCGCAGGCGCCTGGCACCGCACCGGATTTCATTGCCAGAACCCTCTCTGTGCGGATGGGCGAGCGGCTGAAGGTCGGCGTGATCGTCGATAACCGCGGTGGTGCGAGCGGCAACATCGGGGCCGAATACGTGGCGAAGGCGGCGCCCGATGGTTACACGCTTTACCTGGCTCCTTCGTCGTTCATCATGGGCAGTACGATTAGCCGCAACCCGCGCTTCGATCCGATCAAGAGTTTTGCCTCCGTGTTGCCGCTGGCCGATGGCCTGCAGTGCCTGGTTGTGAGTGGCACGTCCCCGATCCGATCGGTCAAGGAGTTGGTGGCGCGCGCCAAGGCGAGTCCGGCGAAACTCTTTTATGCGACGCCGGGAAATGGTACTGCGCACCATTTCATCATGGAGCAATTCAAGATGGAGGCCGGCATGGATCTGGTGCATGTCCCTTACAAGGGTTTGCCTGGCGCCATCGTCGACCTGATTGCCGGCAGGGTGGACGTGATGATGATGACGACTGCGGCGGCGGCGGCGCATGTTCAAAGCGGCCAGTTGCGGATGCTGGCCGTGGTCAGCCCAAGTCGCTCTCCCTTGTCGCCCGACATGCCGACGCTGGCAGAGCAGGGCTATCCGCATGTGCGCGGCGCGAGTTGGTATGGACTGCTCGCGCCGGCGGGTACCCCGTCGGAGGTGTTGGCGCGGCTGAACACCGAGATGAACGCCATCTTGGCCGAGAAGCCGGTGCGGGACGCTTTCGCCAAACAGGGACTGGAGGCCACCGGTGGAGCGGCTTTGCGTCTGGCAGAGGCGATGGCGTCGGAGCGCGAACTGTGGCGCAAAATCGCAGAGCTCACCGGCATCAGCGCTGAGTGAGTTGGCTTTTCCTAACCCTTAATGGAGGATGTATTTATGGAGACGGTAGGTCTTGGTTTGTATTTTGAGGATTTGACGATGGGGCGCAAGTTCCAGACGGTGGGACGCACCATTCAGGATGCGGACATCTGCGCGTTTATAAATGTCATCCACATGACCGAGGTGCTGTTTACCGACATGGAGTTCGTCAGGAAGGAGTCGGACATCAAGGGGCGGCTTGCACCGGGCGCACTGAGTTACTGCTTCGCCGAAGGTTTGCTGACGCAGTCAACGATGCAGCACACCGGATTCGCCTTTTTGAACATGGAACTCAACATAGAAAATCCGGCATTTGCAGGCGACACCATTCATGTCGAATGCGAAGTCATTGAATCACGGCTCTCCAAGAGCAGGCCGGGCCGCGGCCTGGTGCGCACGCGCAACAGGGTGGTCAATCAGAACGGACAGGTGGTGCTCAGTTACACGCCGCTGCGCATGGTGAAGTGCCGCAACAGCGGGCAAGTCCAGTGAGCGCCGTGGCATCGCCGGAGATTGGCATGCGAGGACTGCAGTCCAAGGTGGTTATCGTGACCGGCGGCGCCGGCGGCATCGGGGCTGCCATCTGCGCGCGCTTTTGTGCCGAAGGTGCTTCGGTCGCCATTTTCGACCTTGATGGTGCGGCGGCAGAGTCGCTGGCGGTGAGCCTTCGCGCGAAGTCGCAGTTGGCCAGAGCCTTCGCGGTCGACATCTCCGACCAGCAGCGTGTCCAGGCCGCTGTCGCTCAGGTGGAGCAGGCGCTGGGGCCGGTCGATGTGCTGGTCAACAACGCCGGTTGGGATAGGGCAGGCCCGTTTCTCGATAGCGATGCCGCTCTTTGGCAGAAGATCGTCGCGATCAACCTGATGGGGCCACTGAATATGCACCACGCGGTGCTGCAGGGAATGCGCAGCCGTGGCAGGGGCCGGGTGGTCAACATATCCTCGGATGCCGGCCGGGTGGGGTCCTCTGGTGAATCGGTGTATTCGGCTTGCAAGGGGGGGATCATCGCCTTCTCCAAAACCATGGCCCGCGAGATGGCGCGCAAGCAGATCAATATCAATGTGGTGTGTCCGGGCCCCACCGACACCGCCTTGTTTCAGGACTTTGCCGGAGAAGGCGAGAGCGGGGACAAACTGCGTGGCGCCTTGACCAAGGCGATTCCCTTTGGACGCCTGGGCCAGCCGGTTGATGTGGCGGGCGCGGTGTGTTTTCTTGCCAGCGACGACGCCGCCTTCATTACCGGACAGGTGCTCAGCGTATCGGGCGGTCTGACGATGGCCGGCTAAGCTCCCGCGGACAGCGGTGGCAAAGACCGCGCCTAGCTGGTGCGGGTGTAGTTGATTTCGAGTTGCACATTGAGCAACGCCTGCCGGTTCTCGACCTTTATCGCATGCAGTGCGCGTTGCAGCGCGGCCGGCAAGTCCAGGGGATCGCTCACCCGCTCGCCGTATCCGCCGCTGGCCTCGATGACTTTTTCGAAGTCGGGCGAGGGCTCTAGGCACGACAGCGGCGGATGGCTAGCGCTGGCTGCATGCCCGTCGGGGTACATCGTCATGGTCGAGCGGTGGACCGAGCCCCATCGCATATTGTTGAATATGATAAATAGCACCGGCAAAGCGCAGGCACGGCTGACGAAATGGGTCGGCGTCGGGTTGCCGAACATATAGGTTCCATCGCCAACGGCGGCGATGACGGTGGCGCCCGGTTTGGCCAGCTTTACGCCCAGGGCAGCGCCCATGGCCCAACCCAGTCCCCCCGCCGGGCTGTGGGAAAAATAGTTGGCCGGCGTGACCTGCTGAAGTTCTTCAAGAACCAGCGGATATTCGTTGATCACCACGGTATCGGCGTCGCACAACGCATCGATGCAGCGCGTGACCCACTTGCTGCTCATGGTGGAGGCGGCTTCGGATATCCGGGGTGCGCTCAGGCCGCTCGCGGCGCGGAACTGCGCGACCTGGGTGCGCCTCAGATTGATGCGCAGGTTGAATGCCGGATCGGCGGGGCCGATCATCCGGTCGAGTTCCCGCAAACCACTGCCGATTTCGCCGGTGATGGCCATATCGGCCCGAAAACCGCGGATCGGATAACGCCCATAGAGTGGATCGACCCCCATATGCACGATCTTGCAATCTGCGTTCGGTGCGACTTGGTCCGGTATCCACGGAACATCCGATTCAAGCACCAAGATCAGGTCGGCGTCGCCCAGCAGTTTGGCCGCGTCGAAGCCGCAGTGCATAGGATGGGCGATTGGCAGGCTCAAGTAGCGCGGGCGGTATTGCACAACCGGCAGCGCGAGCCTTTGCGCGATCGCATCCAGCGCCGTGGCCGAGTCCGCATGGCGCCCGGCGTTCGAGGTGATCAACAGCGGGGATCGGGCCTCGCGGATCCATTGGGCCAGTTGTGCAAGCGCCCCGGTGTCGGCCTGCGGAGCCGTGGCGGCAGCGATGCTGGTCGTGGCGCCGGGCTGAGGGCCCTGGCTCGAGGCTGCCAGCACCTCTCGCGGCAGCGTCAGATACACAGGGCCTTTGGGGTCGCTGGTCGCCAGCGCCAGCGCCCGGTCAACGACGGTTTCCAGTTGCAGCGGATGGCGCAGTTCGTAGTCCCATTTCACCAGTTCCCGCACCATGCCCGCCTGGTCGAAAAGCTCCTGCGCCCAATTGATGTAATTGTTGCGGCTGCCTTCCAGGCCGCTTTCCAGTATCGGTGTGCGGCCGGCAGTGAACAGGATCGGTATGTTCTGGCGCGCGGCGTTGTAGATGCCGTTGATGGCGTTGGCGGTTCCCAGCGTGACGTGCACCATCACGGCCTGCACACGCCCGGTCGCCATGTAGTAGCCGTGCGCCATCGCCACCGCGACATTTTCATGCGGAACCAGCAGGGGCCTTGGATAGCGCCGGCTGGATTTTTCCGCCTCGGCCTTGGCGAGCGCTTCTATAAGCGGTGCGAAATCGGTTCCTGCGTTGGCGAACAGATAGTCCACCCCGCGACTGGCCAGCAGCGTCAGATAGATATCGGCGACGCTTTCGGAATTCGGGGTGTGCGCTTGCATGGGCTGCCTTCGGAATGGGTGGGGGCTAGATGGGGTGGGCGGTCACCGGGCGCAGATAGGTGCGTCCAGAACTTCAGCCAAAAGTGGGAACAAATAGATCGTCGACCGGTATCGGCGCAGCGATCAGCGACTGATCGACCAGATAGGTCATCAGCGCCTCGAGCGTCTTGCGGTTCGGCTCGATACCATAAGGCCATGGCTCGCCGTCAAATACCTCGTGAATTTCGTCGATATCGCGCATCAGCCATGGTGTCATGTACCTCAGCGCGCGCGAACTAAACATCTTGCGCAACGCAATCTTTTTAGATTCAACGAAGGCGTCAAACAGGCTGCTCGCTACAAATGGATGGCGCTCGTAGATGTCCTTCTTGATCGCGATGAGGTGCATGATCGGATAGATACCGGTGCGCTTGTAATAGTCCTTTTCGAGTTCGACAAAGTTGGGAAACAGTCGCGTGATGTCGGGATTGTGGCGGATGGCCGCAGGAAGGCTGGTTCCGATGATGGCGTCGATCGCCCCCTCTTCGAGCAGCGTTCCGAGCGACTTGTCGCTGGTGTTGCGTTCGATCGGAACCGGCCGCACCAGGGGCAGTACCGTGGGTTTTCCGTGCGCGCCGGCGCTGTTGATCGCGCCCTCGATCCAGTGAATTTTCGACAAATCAACCTGGTACTCATGTTGCAGCAAGCCGCGGATGAATATGGCTGCGGTCATCGCGTAGAGCGGAACGCCGACGCGCTTTCCCTCTAGGTCTTTGGGCCCGGTTATTGCAGCCCGGCGGTGCATCGAGATAAACCCGTGGCGAAAACTACGCGAGGGAAATACCGGTATGGCGACAAAGGGGCAGTCCCGACCCGCAAATCGCTGCACAAACTCGGTGATCGAATACTCGGCCACATCGAATTCACGGCCGCCCGACATTCGGTCAAACAGGGGCCGGGGAATTTCGATCGGGATGAAATTCAGATCGATTCCAGCGGGCTGTACCTCGCCGGTGTACAGGGCCTGCATGCGGTCGTACAGCGCACAGGCAAATGACAATTGGAGTTTGGACAATGGACTGTTTTCTGTGGTTTGTGTGGCCGCCGCCAAGGCGCCGAAGCCGTTGCAATCGCAAGACCCACAGCCGCATCGTCAAGCGCAAGGGTGCGGCATTCAAGGGGTCCGCGGGGCAGTATACACAGCGCCTCGCCGCTGTTGGCGCGACCGGCGCGAAACCCTGCATCGATGCTGCGGGTTATAGTTGGTGCATGCTCGCGCTGCCTGCCGTTTTCATTGCGGGACGCAAGCTTGGGTAGCGTGTATCTCGCAGCGCCCGCAACGATAATTCGAAAATTCATGGACTACAGCCGCTACACCAGCTTAAATATTTCCCGTCGAGGCGCGCATGGCGACGTGCTTGACATCCAGATGCGCGCCGATGCGCCCGGGGGTAATGGAAAACTGCCGACCTCGGGGCTGCGCGGCCACTGGGAACTAAGCGAAATTTGGCGCGACCTGGGTGCGGATGATTCGGTGCGTTGCGCCGTGCTGCGCGGTGATGGGCTGGGCTTTTCGGGCGGTGGCGATCTGGCGATGGTGCAGGCGATTGCGGATGATTTCGTCGCCCGCGCGCAGGTCTGGAAGGAGGCGCGCGACCTGGTCTACAACATCATTAACTGCGATAAGCCGATCGTCAGCGCGATCCATGGCCCGGCGGTGGGTGCGGGACTGGTTGCCGGACTGCTGGCCGACATATCCATCGCGACCAAGAAGGCCCGCATCGTCGATGGCCATACCCGTCTGGGCGTCGCCGCCGGCGACCATGCGGCGATCGTATGGCCGCTGCTGTGCAGCATGGCCAAGGCCAAGTACTACCTGTTGCTGTGCGAGCCGATCAGCGGCGAAGAAGCCGAACGCATTGGCCTTGTGTCGCTGGCCGTTGAAGACCAGGAGTTGCTGCCCAGAGCTTATGAAATCGCCGACCGGCTCGCGGCAGGTTCGCAAACTGCAATCCGCTGGACCAAGTACGCGCTCAACAACTGGCTGCGGCAGGCCGGCCCGTCTTTCGATACCTCGCTGGCGCTGGAGTTCATGGGCTTCGGCGGGCCCGACGTGCAGGAGGGCATCGCCTCGCTGCGCGAGCGCCGCCCGCCCAAGTTTTAAGCGGATTGCGCAGCCTTGGCGTTGCCTATTGCTCTGGGGTATATCCGGATGAAAAGTTGGATGGGGTGGCATCGCGTGATCGGTTTTCGCACGGGCCGGTGCTTCTATAGCCTGGCCTGCGCGCTGACGCTGATGGCGACGGGCGTCGCGGCGCAGGAGAGCTTTGCGTCACGGCCGATTCAGTTGGTGGTGCCGCAGCCTCCGGGTGGGGTGGCGGATTTGCACGCCCGGCCATTCGCGCTCGCGATGGAGCGCATTCTCAAGCAACCGGTGGTGGTGATCAACAAGGCCGGCGCAGGCGGAACGATGGGAACCCAGTTTGTAGCCAATAGCCGCGCCGACGGGTACACCATGCTGGTGGCGATGCCCGGCTTCTTCATCACCCCTCCGGTCGACGCCCTGTTTGGTCGGCCGATGAAGTTCAGCCCGGAGCAGTTTGCGCCGGTGGCGCGTTTGAGCGCCGAGCCCTTGCTGCTCGTGGTGCATCCGAGCCGACCCTGGAAATCGGTGGCGGACCTGTTGGCGGATGCTAAGCGCAGACCCGGCGACATTTCCTACGGCTCGTCGGGCCTTTACACCAGCTTGCACTTGCAGATGGAAAGTTTCGCCGAGGCGTCCGGTGTCAGCCTCAAGCATGTTCCATATAACGGGGCGGGGCCGGCGCTGGTTGCGCTGCTGGGGGGGCATTTGGATGCGCTGGCGTCGGGCCCGGGGCCGGTCCTGGCCAAGGTCAGGAGCGGCGCCCTGCGCGCGCTGGCCATGTCGGGCGACAAGCGGCTGGCGGAACTGCCCGACGTGCCGACGATGAAAGAGCTCGGGTTCGACATCGTCTACTACCAGCAGGTTGGAATAGTTGTTCGCAAGGGAACGCCGGATAGCATTGTCAAGGCGCTGCGCGATGCGGCCAAGCAGGCGGTGCACGATCCGGCTTTTGAGGCCGCGATGTCCACCATCGGGACATCGGTATCCTATCTGGACGCTGTCGACTACCTTGAGGTGTGGGACAAGGACGCCAGGTCCATTGCGAAGGTGTTGCAGCGCGTCGGTAAGCTGATCGAATGAGCAGCTTGCGGTGCGCGGATGCCAAAGCCAGTCTGAAGCAGAATTAAAAACAGGAGACAGCGAAATGGAAATGGGATTGAAAGGCAAGGTCGCGGTAGTTACCGGTGGCAGCGAGGGCGTTGGAAGGGCGACGGTGATGCGGCTTGCACAAGAGGGGGCAAGGGTCGCGCTATGTGCCCGGCGCGAGGAACTGTTGAACCAGACGGCAGCCGAAATTCGGGCGGCGACCGGGGCGGAACTGCTTCCCATCGTCGCCGACATCGGCAAGGCCGGCGAACCCGAGCGCCTGATCGCTGAAACGGTCAAGCATTTTGGCCGACTCGACATCGTTGTGAACAACGCCGGGCGTGAAGCCGCGAGTCCTTTTGCCGAGGTCGACGACGATGCCTGGCAGTCCGATCTGGACCTGAAGCTTTTTGGCGCTATTCGTGCTATCCGCGCCGCTGTTCCTTACCTGAAGGCCAGTGGCTGTGGGCGCATCGTGAACGTCACCCATGTGGGCGCGAAGACGCCGAGGGCACGCTCGGTTCCGACTTCGGTCAGCCGCGCAGCGGGAATCGCGTTGACCAAGGCGCTGTCCAAGGAATTCGCCGACCAGAAAATTTTGGTCAATACCGTGTGTGTGGGGCTGATCTGGTCCGGACAGTGGGAGAGCCGGCGACTGGCGCAGGCGCCGGATCAGAGTCCGGCAGAATTTGAAAAATGGGTCATGGCCAACCGCGGTGGTGGAACCGGAATTCCGATTGGCCGCATGGGCCGGGCCGAAGAGGTCGCAGACCTGATCGCTTTTTTGGTGTCGGATCGGGGCAGCTATATCACCGGCACGGCGATCAACGTCGACGGCGGCTTGTCCAATGCCGTCTGAGCCGGTCCAGTCCATAACCAGGGAGTTGAAGACATGCCGATTGTGAGCATCATGATGCTGGAGGGGCGCTCGTTGGCGCAGAAGAAGGCGATGTACAAGGCGGTGACGGACGCCCTGGTGGAGTCGCTGGGGGCGCCGCGCGAGTCTGTGCGGATCATCCTCAATGAAACACCGATAGATCACTTCGTGGTCGGCGGCGTCACGCGCGACGAACGCGACCAGTTGCTGGCCGCCAAGGCCAAGCCCTAGAGTGCTTGCGCTGCGAGCAGCAGCGCTTGCGGTATGGTCAGATCGAGCTGTTGCGCCGTGCGCAGGTTGATGAACAATTCGAACCCGGTCGGCTGCTCGATCGGCAGGTTGGCCGGAGCGGCGCCTTTGAGAATCTGGTCGACGTAGTCTGCTGCGCGAAGGTAGTTGTTGCGGATGGGGGACCCATAGGCCATTAGCCCGCCGGCTTGCGCGTATTCGCGGCGAACAAATATGGCCGGCAGGCTATGCCCGATCGCCAGTTCGGCCAGCCGCTTGCGGTCGCCGAAGAACATCGCGCTGGGGACCACGGCGAATCCCGCTATCTTGTCGCGCGCCATCGCAGCCAATGCGCTGTCCAGACCGTCCAAAGCGCCCACTCCGAACACTGCCAGCGACACGCCAAGGCTGTGTGCTGCATCCTGAAACTCTGGAATTGCCAGCTTTCCAGATGGATTGCTCTGATCCCACAAAACGGCCAACTGGCGCGACTGCGGCGCCAACGCGCACAGCAACTCTAGCCGCTTCTTGCTGAGGCCTGCCGCCAGGTCGCTCAGGCCGGTGACGTTGCTGTCGGCCCTGTCCGCGTCCTGGTGCAGCGCCGTACCGACGGACACGCCGGTGGCCATGACGATCGGAATGCGGGTGCTGGCCCTGCGTGCGGCGAAGGCGGCTGGCGTTCCTGCCGTGACGATCGCGTGCACGCGCAGCGCGGCCAGTTCCTGCGCCAGTCGGTCCAGACTGCTTGGATCGCCGTTGGCCCAGCGAAATTCAAAACCGATGTTCTGGCCCTGAACATGGCCTATTTCCGATAGCCGCTGCGCAAACGCCTCCCACAGCCGCACCCGGTCGGCGTCCGGCGAACTGGTGTCCAGAATGCCTAAGCGGGAAAATTGAACCATGTGCGGGAGATGGCGCCGGCTGGCGCAGGGCTGCGTTGCCAGGATTTTAGGCGAGCAGTCGCAACGCAGCAGCGCGCCGGTGCCCCTCCATCCCCTCGGTCGCGCTTTGCCGTATGGCCGGCGGCGCCACCGCCTGTACGCCTTGCTGGTCCATCCACTGGTGCGTGCAGACCTTCACGAAGGAGCCGACCCATAGCCCGCCGGTGTAGCGCGCTGCACGCATGGTGGGCAGCGTGTGGTTGGTGCCGCAGCATTTGTCGGAGTAGACGACGCTGGCGTGGCGGCCGATGAAAAGGGATCCGTAGTTGCGCAGCCTGGCAGCGCTCGCGTGCGGGTCGCGCGTGTGCACCTGCAGGTGCTCTGGCGCGACATGGTCGGCGTAGGCCAGCATCGTCGCCTCGTCGGCGCACAGCGTGATCTCGCCAAAGGCAATCCAGGCCGGCTCGGCCACCTTGGCGGTAGGCAGCGTCTTGAGCTGTTCCTGCACCAGCGTCAGCGTGCGCTGCGCGATGTCGCGGCTGGTGGTAATCAGTCCGACGCGGGTGTGGATATCGTGTTCGGCCTGCGCCAGCAGGTCGGTCGCGAGCATCGCCGGGTCGGCACTGTCGTCGGCCACGATGAATATCTCGCTTGGTCCTGCCAGCTGGTCGATGCCGACCTGGCCGAATACCTGTCGCTTGGCCTCGTTGACATAGGCGTTTCCGGGGCCGACGATCTTGTCGACGGCGGGTACCGAGGCGGTGCCGCAGGCCATGGCTGCGATCGCCTGTGCGCCACCGATGCGAAATATCCGGTCGGCCCCCGAAAGATGGCACCCGGCGATCATCGCCGGGTGCGCATTGGGTGGCAGGCAGGCGAACACCTCCTCGCAGCCGGCGACCTTGGCCGGGACGATGGTCATGACTGGCGCCGACAGGATGGGGTAGCGCCCGCCCGGAACATAGGCGCCGATGCGCTGGATGGGGATGATGCGGTGGCCCAGGTGCACGCCGGGAATCTGCTCGACTTCCAGCGGCAGCATGGTGGCGAGTTGCGCCTGTGCGAAGGCCTTGACCCGGGCGATGGCGAACTCGGTGTCGGCGCGTGTCTGCGGTTCGAGTGCGGCCAGTGCGGCAGCGCGTTCGGCCTGGGTCACTTCGAAGTTTCCACCATCGTACCGGTCGAAGCTGCGCGCGAACTCGCGAACCGCGTCGTCGCCGCGCAGACGCACCTGGGCGATGATGTTGCGAACGACATTTTCGACCGCTCCGGCCGACTGCGTCGCTTCGGTGGCCGGCGATTTGATGAATTCGATGCGGGATAGAAGTTCTTGGATCATGGGTCTGGGTTGGAAAAGCGATGGGGTTAAAGAGCCGTTCAGCCGGCGCCCAGCGCCAGTGCCAAGCGGTAGGTCAGGAAGGACGCAGCGTAGGCCAGCCCAAACAAGTAGGTCGCCATCACCAGGGGCCAGGTCCAGCCGCCGGTTTCACGCTTGACCGTTGCCAGCGTGCTCAGGCACTGCGGGGCGAATACATACCAGGCCAGCAGCGACAGCGCGGTGGCCAGTGACCAGCTCCTGGCGATCAGCGGCGCCAGCGCCTGCGCGGTGTCGCCCGCGGTGGCCGACAGCGCGTAGACGGTACCCAGGGCGCTAACGGCCACTTCCCGGGCTGCGAGTCCAGGAACCAGGGCGATGCTGATCTGCCAGTTAAAGCCCACCGGTGCAAATACCACGGCCAGCGCCTTGCCCAGCATGCCGGCGATGCTGTACTCGATCGGCGCCCCGGTGGCGCCCGGCGGTGGCAGCGGGAAGCTCGCCAGCGCCCACAGCAACACCGTCAGCACCAGGATGATGCCGCCGACCCGGCGCATGAAAATTTCCACCCGCTGCCACAGGCCGATGGCGATATTGCGCGGCGCAGGCCAGTGGTAGCTGGGCAGTTCCATCATCAGCGGTCGTGCCTGGCCACGCGCCGCGAAACGCTTGAGCACCCAGGCGACCGCCAGCGCGCCCAGCACGCCCGCCAGATACAGCCCGAATAGCACCAGCGCCTGCAGCTCCAAGCCTGCGGTCATCGTGCGCGCAGGAATAAAAGCACCGATCAGCAAGGCATAGACCGGCAGGCGCGCCGAGCAGGTCATCATCGGCGCGATCATGATGGTGACCAGGCGGTCGCGCGGGTCCGCAATGGTTCTCGCCGCCATGATGCCGGGAATGGCGCAGGCAAAGCTCGACAGCAGGGGAATGAAGGATCGCCCGGACAGGCCGACGCCGCCCATCAACCGGTCGAGCAGGAAGGCCGCGCGCGGCAGGTAGCCGGACTCTTCGAGGGCGATGATGAAGAAGAACAGGATGATGATCTGCGGCAGGAACACCAGCACGCCTCCAGCGCCCGCGATGATGCCGTCGACCAGCAGGCTGCGCAGCACCCCGGCCGGCACCAGGCGGATGACGAGTTCGGCCAGCGCGGCGGTGCCCGCCTTGATCAGGTCCATCGGCACGCTGGCCCAGGAAAACACCGCCTGAAACACACAGAACAGCACCGCCGCCAGCAGCAGCGGCCCCAGCAACGGATGCAGAACGATGCGGTCGATGCGGTCGCTCGGGGTATGCGGCATCGCGGCGTCCAGACCCAGCCGGCGCAAAATCGACTGCACCGTCGCGTGGTCGCCTTCGTGGTGCAGCCGTTCGGCCGGTGCCTGGGCGCTTTTCCAGTGCGCCCGGTCCGCAAGCCAGTCGCGCAGGGCGCTGGCGCCGCCGGACTGCACCGCAACGGTAGGAACTACCGGTATGCCGATCGCTTGCGACAACGCCTGCGGGTCGACCTCGATCCCGCGGCGCTTGGCCAGGTCGACCATGTTGAGCGCTACTACGCATGGCAGCCCGAGCCGCTGGACGGCCAGCACCAGGTGCAGGTTGCGCCGCAGGTTGGTCGCATCGACGACGCAGACCACCAGATCCGGTCGCTTCTCGCCGGCGGCCCGGCCCTGCAGCACCTCGCAGGTGATGCGCTCGTCAGGCGATCGCGGGTGCAGGCTGTAGGTTCCGGGCAGGTCGAGCACGCGCAGCGCCTTGCCGTCGGGCGTTCGCAACTGCCCCTCCTTGCGTTCGACCGTGACGCCAGCGTAGTTGGCTACTTTTTGGCGGCTTCCAGTGAGCAGGTTGAACAGCGCGGTCTTGCCGCAGTTCGGGTTGCCGACCAAGGCGATCAGCGCTCCGCCGCGGTGGACGTGGACGACCGATTGGCTCACAGGGGCTCGACTTCGACGCAGGCAGCCTCGGCGCGGCGCAGCGCGAAGGTCGAGTCTCCGATGCGCACCACCAGCGGGCCGTCGCGCCACAGTCCGCGCGCGCTCACCTTTACGCTTTCGCCTGGAAGGAAGCCGATTTCCGCCAGCCATCGTTCCCAGTCCAGCGCTCCTCGCGCGGCGCGTACTGCGGTCACCCGGCAGGCCAGCCCGGTCGCGGCGCGCTCAAGGGTCAGTGGGTCATCGGTCCCGGGAGCGCGCGCTGGCGCAGCGACCAAAGGTGCCTGGCCTAGGCGGTACGGGCTTGGCTCTTGATCGGGCATTGGAACTTTATGTAATACGAATTATTCGCATTATCATCCACGCTGGAAAATAGGGCAAACGCCTTACACTAGCGACTTCCCCCCCCAGAATGACGAGCATGAACGCCCCGGTCGACGTTTCTCTTTTCGCGCGCGCGGCAAAACCGCTTGGCAGCTACCGCAAGCATTGGGCTGCGCGCCTGGGCTCGGCCCAATTCCTGCCGATGTCGCGCGCCGAAATGCAGCTGCTGGGCTGGGACAGTTGCGACGTCATTCTGGTCACCGGCGACGCCTACGTCGACCATCCGAGCTTTGGCATGGCGGTGATCGGGCGCATGCTGGAGGGGCAGGGTTTTAGGGTCGGCATCATCGCGCAGCCCGAGTGGGACAGCGCGGCTGCATTCCAGGCGCTGGGCAAGCCGAATTTGTTTTTCGGCGTAACCGCCGGCAACATGGATTCGATGATCAACCGCTACACCGCCGATCGCAAAATCCGTAGCGACGACGCCTATACGCCGGGCGATGTTGGCGGCAAGCGGCCCGATCGCGCCGCGCTGGTGTATTCGCAGCGCTGTCGGGAAGCTTTCAAGGATGTTCCCATCATCCTGGGCGGAATCGAGGGCTCGCTGCGTCGCATTGCGCATTACGACTACTGGCAGGACAAGGTGCGGCGCAGCATCGTCGTCGACGCCAAGTGCGACCTGCTGCTGTACGGCAACGCCGAGCGCGCCATCGTCGAGATCGCGCACCGCCTGGCTGCGCGCGAACCGGTCCACCGCATTACCGATGTGCGCGGAACCGCTTTCGTGCGCCGCAGCGACGACACCACGCGGGAAGGCTGGTTCGAGATCAACTCGACCAGCGTCGATACGCCGGGTCGGATGGAAGCGCATGTCAGTCCGTACATGACGACATCGGAGCAGGCGCAACAACAGGGAAGTAGTTGTGCCAAGGAAGATCGTGCATCCGGCGCAGTAGTTCCCGACGATGGCAGCGCCATGGTGGTGCAGCCGTTGGTGTTCATGCCCAACCCGGCGCTCAAGGGAAAACTCCGGGTGCCGCCGCGCGAACGTTCGGTCATCCGCCTGCCATCGTACGAGCAGGTGCGCGCCGACCCGGTGCTGTACGCGCATGCGAACCGGGTGCTGCACCTGGAGACCAATCCGGGCAACGCGCGCGCGCTGGTGCAGGCACACGGCGAGGGCGTCACCGCACGCGACGTCTGGATCACGCCGCCACCGATACCGTTGACGACCGCGG
>Ga0114974_10002209_pt1 | contig 15005 bp, 15 predicted proteins | sample S_130206_EF_Meta_FD_87318 | JGI IMG/M metagenome (GOLD analysis project Ga0114974, IMG submission 87318) | Freshwater microbial communities from Lake Simoncouche, Canada to study carbon cycling - S_130206_EF_MetaG | ecosystem: Environmental > Aquatic > Freshwater > Lake | place: Lake...
CTGCGCTCATCCGCATGCAGGCCAACGACAAGGCGCTGGAGATGCTGCTCGGTCTCGGGGCGCTGATGCGCGCCACGATCGACCGCCCGCCCGACCACCTGACGCCACTCTCCAACGAAGTGGCGTTCGTGCGCCAGTATCTCGACCTGCAGGCGGCGCGCTTCGGCGACCGTCTCGACGTGCGCATCGACGTCGGTGCAGAGGCCCTGCCGGTGCAGGTGCCGAGCTTCCTGCTGCAGCCGCTGGTCGAGAATGCGCTGCGGCACGGGCTGGCGCGCAAGACCGGCCGGATGACGCTCGACGTCCGCGGCCGCGTCAGCGGCGACACGCTGCTGGTCGAGGTGTGTGACGACGGCGTCGGGCTGCCGCCGGGGTTCGACGTCGCACGCGACGGCGGCACGGGGCTTCGCAACATCCGCAGCCGCCTGCAGCAGCTCTACGGCTCGGCGGCTCAGCTCGGCATCGACGCCGCAGCCGACGGCGGCACGCGCGTCTCGGTCCGCCTCCCGGCCGCGCACGCCGCAGCACTTTCGAAGGTCTCGGCATGAACGGCTTCCGCGTGGTCGTCGTCGACGACGAACCGCTGGCGCGGATGATGGTCGCCAGCCTCGTCAAGCGCGACGCGGAGGTAGACACCGTGGTCGAGTGCGGCGACGCCATGAGCGTGCCGGACGTGCTGGCGCGCGAGCGACCGCACATCCTCTTCCTCGACATCGAAATGCCCGGCATGGACGGCCTCCAGGTAGCCCGGCTCATCGACGAGGCCGGGCCGGTAGTGGTGTTCATCACCGCTTTCAGCCAGTACGCGGCGCGCGCCTTCGACGTGAACGCCGTCGACTACGTGATGAAGCCGTTCTCCGATCAGCGCCTGGCCGATGCGCTCGAGCGCGCCAAGCGCCGCGTCCGCGATCGCCGGCTCGGCGCGCTCGCGGACCAGGCGGCGTCGCTCTCGGCCGACGGCTCGGGCGTGAAGGAGGCGCCGCCGGCGACGGAGGCGGCCGCCGCCCCCTACGCGCCGCGCCTCGCCTTCAAGGTGGGCGACCGCGCCGTGGTGCTGAAGACGGAGGAAATCGTCTGGATCGAAGCTGAGGACTACTACGTCCTCGTTCACTCGACGCGCGGCCGGCATCTCGTGCGCGTACCGCTGGCCTCGCTCGAAGAGCGGCTCGACCCGCAGTGCTTCATCCGCGCGCACCGCGGCGCCATCGTTAACCTGCGCGAGGTGAACGAACTCGACCACAGCGACGGGGCGTGGCTGGTGATGTCCGACGGCTCGCGGGTGCCGGTCAGCCGCTCGAGGCGGCGCACGGTGGAAGAACGCCTGCTCGCTAGGGATGCTCGGTTTCGGTGAGGACGGCCGTGATCAGCACGACGCCGATCGCGGTCAGCAACTCGGCCCACACCGTCGCCGGCACGGCGCTCACGCCCTGCGAGCGCAGGCGCTTCCAGTTGAGACCGCCGAGCACCACCATATCGGCGACCATGGCCACCTTGATCAGCAGCGTGATGCCGTAGCGCGTGTTCACCAGGTTCGACCACGCGCCGATGTAGTGCCAGGCGGCAACCGATCCCGTCACCGCCACCACCGCCACCGATATCATCGCCACCGGCGCAAAGGCGTCGAGCAGCGCCGGGCGCAGCGCCCGCGTCGAGGGTGACGAGAGCAGCAGCACGGCGGCGATGGCGCCGGCCCACGCGCCGGCCGCGGTCATGTGCGCCGAGTGCAGCAGCCATCCCCACGGCAGCGTCGCGGCATGGCCCATCCGCGCCAGTTCGACGCAGACCGCGGTCGACAGCACCGCCACCGAGGCGGCGGCCAGGGTGCGCCGGTCGAACCAGGACCAGAGCGCGCAGCCGAACAGCAACGTCGCCGCCAGCAGTTGCTGGCGCCACGCGTTGCCCCAGCGGCTCTCGAACGCGATGATGCGCAGGTTCTCGAACGACAACGCATCCGGCAGTTCGAACACAGAGACGGTGTGGCCGAACGCCCGGAGCAGCAGGGCGAGCAGCAAGACGCTCGCACCGGCGACCTGCGTCCCCGCCACCCGCGTCGCCGCATCGTCCCACGGCACCGTGCCTCGCAACGCGACGCGCGGCAGCAATACCAGACGTGTGACGGCGCAACCGAACGTCAGCAACACCGCGCCGTAGGCGAGAACCTTCGCGGCAATCTCGAGCCAGTCACCCATCAGTGTGTCGGCCAGGGATTGGCGAAGCGCGGGTCGGTGAGGAACGACTGGTCGGTGAGGCTGTCGAGGAACGCGAGCAGATCGTCGCGTTCCTCTGGCGTCAACGTGAAGCCGGTGAGGAAGCGGCTCTTCAGCGGATTGCGCGACCCATTGCCGCGCTGCGGCCCCAGGCCGATGGTGCGTCCGCCTGCCTGGTAGTGCGACAGCACATCGTCGAGCGTCCGCAGGCTGCCGTCATGCATGTACGGCGCGGTGACGGCGATGTTGCGCAGCGTCGGCGCCTTGAAGCGGCCCATGTCGGCCGGGTCGCCAGTGACGGCATAGACACCGGTGTTCGGCTCGGGATACGCCCCGCGGCCGTCGACGTTGTAGAGCCCCGTATTGTGGAACGCGATCTCCACCGAGGCGCGGCCAACGAAGTCGACCGGCTGCGTGAAGTTGAAGCCAGCGTGGCAGTTGAAGCAGCCGACCCGGTCGGAGAAGAACAGATCCTGGCCGCGGTGCGCGGCCAGCGGAATCGCCTTGTCGTCGAGGGTGGTGCGATAACGGTCGTAGGGCGACCGCCCCGAGAGCAGCGTGCGCTCGAACGAGGCGATGGCGCGGGTGACGTTGGCGACGGCGATCGGCTCGCGCACCCCGGGGAACGCCTCGGGGAACAGCCGCTGGTAGAGCGGTTCATCACGTAGCTTCGCGACCAACGAGGGATCGTCGCTGCGCAGCCCGAGTTCGATCGGGTCGTCGCCGAACATCGGAACGAGCGCCTGATCCTCGAGCCGCCGCATCGTCGGGTTGGCCCAGGTGAGCACTACTGCGTAGGCGACGTTGGCCAGGCTCATCGGCCCGCGCGGATGCGCCGCACCGGTGACGCCGATGCCGCGCCCTTTGTCGTCGGCGAAGGCGCGTGCCTGCTGGTGGCAGGTGGCGCACGAGAAGGTGCCGTCGCTCGACAGCCGCGTGTCGTAGAAGAGGTGCCGCCCCAGTTCCACCTTCACGGCACTCATCGGATTGTCGGCCGGCACGCGTGGCTCCGGGAAGCCCGGAGGCAACGACCACGCGTACGCCGACTGCTGCGCGGGCGCGGAGGCGGGCACCAACACCAGCAGCGGCGCGAGCAGCACCGCCGCGCCGAGGTACCACCGGACGCGAGGTCGGCGCATCGGCTCTCTGCCTACTTCCGCTTCACGGTGAAGGAGAACTCGCCCTTCTGGATGTGGCCGTCCTTGCCGGCGGCGCGCCAGGAGACGACGTAGGCGCCATCGGCCACGTCGCCGCGGAGCGACCCTTTGAGCGACTTCTCCACCGCTTCCACCGAGGCCAGCGTCACTTTCCCGGGCCCCTTGATTTCGAGGTCGCTCACCTTCAGGTCCGGTTCTTCACTGAAGAACAGCTGCACCGTGGCGGGCGGTGCCGCGACAACCGCGTCGGCCGCCGGTTCGCTCTTCTCGAGCTTCATGTGGGCGTCGAGCACGGCGGTGCCAGCAACGAGCAAGGCGACCGCGACGAGGGCGCGTGCGGTGGAACGGAACACTTTCATGACCATACTCCCAGAATGAACCGACCAGGCGTCGGGTAACTGCGTCCTATCGTGACATGAGACGCCCGCTTCACGCTGCCGGTCGCGGCACCGACGCGACTATCGGCTGCATTGCGCGTTGTATGATGCCGCGCATGTCGACTCGCAGCCTCAGCCGTCCCCGCGTCCGACGCCTCCTCACGCTCCTGTCTGTTCCGCTGGCGCTGGCCGCGGTGCTGACCAGCACGGTGAACGTCGGCGCCCAGCAGCCGGGGCTGCGCATCTTCCGCGTCCGCGAAACGGTGGGCATCAGGCGGACGGAGTATCCGGTCAGCGTCTCGGTGCAGCTCCCGAAAGGGGCCCTCACCGATGTATCGCACGCACGCGTCATGAACAACAGCGCGGACGTGCCGGTGCAGTTCACGGCACGCGCCCCGTGGGACGACGGCTCAGTGCAGACGTTGGACATCGACTTCAACGCAAGCCTCGACCCCGAAGAGGATCGGCGTTACGAGCTGCAGTTCGGGCCCTCGGTCACGGCGGCCGCCAAACCGGCGCGCGGCCTCACCCTCGACGACCAGGCCACCGCCATCGTCGTCGGCAACCTCACCTTTGCGAAGAGCGGCAGCCCGCTGCTGACCTCGGCGTCGTATCGCGGCGAAGGAATCGGCAAGGGCCAGAACGGCCTCACCCTCACCGACGCCAACGGCCGGCGTCACGACCTGTCGAAGGCGCAGGGCGCGAACCTCGAAGTGGTGAAGGGCGGGCCGCTGCTGGTCGTGCTGCGCTACACCGCCTCGATCGCCATTGACGAGACGACGAGCATCCCCGTCGAACTGGTGATGGAGATGCCGAACAGCAAGACCTGGCTGAAGACCACGGCCACCGTCACCGACCGTAGCCGCAAGCTGAAGGACATCGCCATCGAACGTCCGTATGCGTGGTCGGCCTTCCCCGTGCTGTGGGACTTCGGCACCGACAGCGGCACCTACGGCGTGTTCCGGACCGCCACCGATTCGGTCACGCTGACCCACACCGTCGGTGTGAGCGGACCGAGCGGTTGGAAAGTCGAGTCGGGCCCGCTGAACCAGCGCCGCGCGATCGAGGTGTCGGCCGGACCGCGCGCGAAGACCACCAACGGCTGGGGACACGTACAAGACGCGGCGTCAGCCGTGGCGTTCGGCTTCGCCCGCTTCGGCCGCGAGACCGGCAGCTACAGCATCGCGCTCTCGGCCGGCGGGCAGTCGACGTTCCGCTTCGCGCCTGCGGCGCCGACCACGCAGCAGCAGGTCGTGCTGTTCGAGCACTTCGTGGCGACGCCGGTGGCCATCGGTGCGGCGACGAACCCGACCGCCATGCTCACGCCGCCGGCGGTGACGGTGGAGCGCTGAGCGCCCCTACGGCACCGACTCTGGCGCCACGCGCGTCTTCGTCGCCTGCTCGAACGCGTAGGCCAGCGCCAGCAACCGCGGTTCGCTGCAGGCCATGCCGGTGAAGCTGATGCCGAACGGCGCGGGCTTCGCGTCGAAGCCGGCCGGGAACGGCGGGGTCGGCGCGTTCGGAATGCGGGCGAACGGCACAATCACCGTCGGATAGCCAGGACGCGCGGCGATGCCGGCGCCGGTGCCGCCCGGGAACAGCAGCGCGTCGAGCCGCTGCGCCTTCATCACCTCGTCGATGCCGTGCTCGCCCGCCAGCCGCAGGTCTTTCGCGCGGTCGGCCTCGTAGCGCGCGCGATCGCCCACCAGATCCAGGGCATCTGAGCTGTCGAGCAGCGACTGCCCGTACTTGATGGCACCGGCGGAGGCGTGCGCCTGGTTCCATTCGCGCAGCGCGGTGAGTGACGCCACGGGACGCAACGCGCCAAGCGTCTCGAGCCAGGCATTGAAGTCGCGCTTCATGCCGTACTGGAACACGGTGGAACAGCCGGCGTTCGCGCCGCGCCGCTCCTCGCTGCAAATCGACCACTGCAGCAGGTTGGCCGACGCGTCGGCGGTCACCACGCTCGGGATGTCGGCCGGATCGACGATGACGGCGCCCTGCGCGCGCAGGACGGCAATCGCCTCGGTCATGGCCGTACGCTGCGCCTCACTCAGGCCGCCACGCGGCTCGGCACTGCCCGGCACCTTCACGGCGTCGTAGTACGCGGCGCGCGGAATGCCGATGCGCGCTCCACGCAAGGCGTCGGCAGCAAGGAAGACGGTGTAGTCGCGGTTCGGCGGCACCTGGCAGGCCTGGGTGGCGCGGTCGTGCGGGTCAGGCGTCGCTCCCTCGAGCGCACCGAGCATGATCGCCGCGTCGCGCACGGTGCGGGCAAGCGGACCGGGGGTGTCCTGATCCGCCGTGATCGGGATGACGCCGTAGCGGCTCACACGCCCCACCGTGGGCTTGATGCCGACCAGCATGTTCTGATTGGCCGGGCTCAGGATCGACCCCGAGGTTTCGGTGCCGACGTTGGCCGCCCAGAAGCTCGCGGCCGTGCCGACGCCGGAACTCGATCCTCCCGTGGCCAGCGCAGGGCGGCCGTCGGCGTCAGGCCGTGGGTCGCGCCTCGGGTCGTACGGGTTGAAGCCGTAGCCGCCCACTGCGTTGTAGTTCGCCGGCATCGGCGTCGGCGCCCCGGCCACCCAGTTGGCCAGCTCGGTCATGCCGGTCTTCGCGATGATGATCGCGCCCGACGCCTTCAGGTTCGTGACCAGCGTCGCCTCGTAGGGCGGCACATAACCGGCGAAGGCGAGCGCGCCGCCGGTCGTCGGCATGTCGGTCGTGTGGATGTTGTCTTTCACCGCCACCGGAATACCGTGCAGCGGACCGCGGAGCCGTCCGGCCGCACGTTCGCGGTCGAGTGCTTCCGCCTCGCGCAGCGCATCGCGGTTGACGTGCAGCGCGGCGTGCAGCAGCTCTTCGTAGGTGGCAATGCGCGCGAGGTACTGCTGCACCAGTGCGACCGACGTGACGCGCTTCGTGTCGAGTGCGATCTGCAGGTCGGCGAGGCTGGCGTCGGTCACCGAAATCGGCGCAGCCGCCACATGTGCCTTCTTCGGCGTCTTCCCCCCGGCCTGGGCCGCGTCCGAGAGAAAGCCATAGGCGGCGATGAAGCAGCCGAGGATGAAGGCGACGACAGGGACAGCGTTCCGAATCATGCGGGTGAGGCGATGTTAGTCCACACGCTGTTGACGGCTCGGCTAGAATCGCCAGACAGGCGTGCGTTTCCCGCTTAACGAGGCTGACATGGCACCGACGAAGACGCCGCTGACGAACCTGACACCGAAGTCGACCGCCGTCAAGAGCGGCAAGAACGACCGTCTCTCGTCCAACGACAGCATCACCCTGGTGCGCGCCGCGAAGCCGGTGCTGAAGAAAGATCTCCCGCCGAACAAGGACGTCAAGGGCGGCAAGAAGGTCGGCTAGGCGCGCGCCTTCTTCTTCCTCTTCGGCGGCAGCAGGTTCATCGAGCCGCGACAGCCCGGTGCGCCGCAGTAGCAGCGCATCGTGTCGGTATCGTGGTCGTAGCGGTAGTCGACCGTCAGTTCCTCGCCCTTCGCAATCGGCCGTGTGCTGTAGTAGAGGATGTGCTGCCTGACGATGCGCGTCTTGAGGTTGGGCTCACACGAGTGGTTGATGTACTCGGCGCCGCTGCCGCCGATGGCGCCGTCGAGGTGCACCTTCTCGGTCAGCTCGAACAGATAGCTCCGCTTTGGATCCCAGCGCCGGCCGCTCTCCCGCCTCGAAATCCGTTCGCCGGTGTACTCGATCACCTTGCGCCCCTTCGCGATCGCATCGTCCGAAAACACCCCGATGCGGTGAATGGCCGAGGCGCGTGCGATGAGCCGATAGGGCGTGGCCCAGGGATTGATTGTGCCGGTGGCGGCGACGCCGTCGTTCGTCACCGCATCGATGCCGGCGAAGATGCGCTCGGCACGGCGCGCGGCGGTCTTCGCGCCTGACGCATCGCCCGTCCGCCGCAGCACCTGCGACAGATTCTCGAGACACACGCCGACGTGCGGATGCTTGGCGCCGAGACCACGTGAGAACAGCGTGACCGCCTTCCGGAATAACACCGCGGCCGCCGTCGGGCGCCGGGTGTCCTTCAGCAGTATCGCCAGGTTGTTGGTGCTGTAGGCGACCGTGGGGTGCGTCGGTCCGAGCACGGCGATCTCGATGGCCTGGGCACGACGGAACATCGCCTCGGCGTCGGCCACCTTCCCGCGCGCATGGAGGACCGCCGCGAGGTTATTGAGGGCAACCGCGACGAGGTGATGCTCGGCACCGTGCTCGGGCTCGAGGATCGTGAGGGCACGGTGGTAGAGCCGCTCGGCTTCGGCGAACTGCCCCTGCCGATCGAGCAGTGCCGCCAGCGCCGTGATGTCGGCCGCCACCGCGGGATGCCGGCTCCCGAGCAGCTTCGTGCGCAGCATGACGGCGTGCCGCGCGAACGGCTCGCCGCGCAGCCAGTTGCCGGCCGCATGTTCGAGCCCGCCGAGGTTGTGGTAGATGTCCGCGGCCTCGTCGCCCTTACCACGTGCGTGCGCTTCGAGGATGGCCAGCGCACGCTGATAGCGCAACCCCGCGTCCATGAAGCGCGCGAGGTAGTGATAGCTCATCGCCAGCAGATTGAGTGGTGCCGCCACCTCGAGATGCGAGGCGCCATGCGTTCGCTCGACGCGCGCCACGATCGATTCGAGCATCGTCGCCGCGTCCTGGTAGCGCCCCTCGGCCATCGCCGCGTGCGCGCGCGCCAGTTCCCCACCTGCCGTGCCTGCCGTCTCTTGTGCCACGCCTAGGTCCCCATCATCGAACGGGCCTGCACCTTCCACGTACCATCGCGCAGCGCCACGAGAAACACCCCGTCATCGGTCGACAGCACCGTGCCGTCGCGACCGATCCGGCTAATCGTCACCGTCAGGTTCACGCCGTTCGCGGTGGTCTGCGCCACCTCCGCCTTATCGACGCGGGTCTGATACCAGGTGCGCTGGCGACCGGGTTCAGATCCCGCCAGAAAGGCCTCGGGCGTCTTCCAGACGTCGACCTGCCCATCGGCGATCCGCACGTGTGGATAGTGGATGGCCGCGGCGGCCGCCCGCGGATCATGCGCGTTCCAGGCCGTGAAGAAGGCGGTGACCGCCCGCAACCCCGCCGCACGGTTCTGGGCCTGCGTCGCGGCGTCGATGGTGCCGGTGCCAGCCGCGAAGCGGGCCAGCACGCCCCACTGTCCGCTGACGTTGGTCACGACGTAGGTGATGGCGCTGGAGGTTTGCGAGGTGCCGTCAGCCGTGAACCGCTGCCAACTGCCGGCGACGTGCACCTTCGAGGCGCTCGCCTGCAGGACGTTGCGCGACACCCACTCGCTGTGATGCCAACCGGTGCGCAGCGTCTGCTCGAAGTTCACGCCGGCGGCGTATTCCGCCGCGGTCTGACTGACCTCGAACGGACCAGCGCCAGGCCGCACATGCGGATAGTGCAGCGAGGTGGCCCACAGGGCGGGACTGCGCGAGTTCCAGGTTTCGAGGTAGCGGTCGAGGGCGAGCATCCCCTCGTGGCCAGGGTCGACGAACGCCTGCGCTGACAGCGTGGCGGCCGCCGACACGAGCGCCGCGCCGAGCAGCAGCGCGCGGACCTGTGGCCGGAGTCTGTCGAGAAGCATGCTGATAGTCTAGGCGCATCGTGCACGACTACCCGCGTGAAGTTCGCACGGGTGACGCGCTCGACTGGCCGGGATACCTGGCCCGGGCCGTGCGGGAGGTCGGTAGCGACGTACCGGCCATACCCGTAATTTGGTACAGCAGGGACCGCCTCAGCCTGACGTCGAGTCCTATAGAATGCCCATATGAAGAAACCATTCGCGGGGCTCGCCGTGGTGGCTCTGGCGTTGGCCTTCTCAGCGGCGCCCCACGCCGCCGGGCAGGCCGCGAGGACCGCTGCCGCGCAGAAGCTTCCGCCGCTCTCTTACGTATGCACCATGCCGGGTGACGAAGATGTGCTCGAGGACCACCCCGGCAATTGTCCCAAGTGCAAGATGACGCTGGTGCCGGTGCGGCTCGACGCGAAGTACTGGTGCCCCGTGCATCAGGCGCTCGAGGTGCACGACGGCCCAGGCACCTGCCGCCGCGACGGACGCGACCTGGTGCAGGTGACGCTCGCGCTCTCCTGGAGTTGCGCCGACGCCGCGGACACGAAGCTGATGGAGCCCGGCAAGTGCGCCGACGGCTCGGCCCGCAAGATCGGCTACGAACTACGCGCGCACGGCGACCACAACCCGCGTCATGGTGGGCAGTTCTTCATGGCGGCCGATGCGTGGCATCACGTCGAAGGCACCTATCCGCAGAACGGCCTCTTCAAGGCGTTCTTCTACGACAACTTCACCAAGCCGTTCGCGGTGCGCGGCAAGGGCATCACCGGCGTGCTGGCCGTCCGCGACGCGAAGGACAAGGAGATCGCCACCGTGCCGCTGACGATCGGCCGTGACGGCACGACGATGGACGCGAAGTTGCCGCCGGCGGCGACCGCGCTGCCGCTGCGTGTGACGCTGAAGATGAAGTTCAGCGCGAAGACGCCCGAGCAGCCGTTCGACTTCCAGTTCAACGAACTGTCGAAGGACACGACGGTTGGCGCCACCGTTGGCCCGACGTCGACCCCGCGGCCCACCGCCGCCCCGGCGGCACCGAAGCCAGCGGCGACTCCGGCCATCGCGGCCGCGGCCCCGCCCGCTCCCACGCAGGCGCCACCCGCCGCCGCGGACAACAACAACGCCGCGCCGCAGTTCCAGCCGCCCGCCGGACAGCCCGACCTCTACGCGGGTGAGATTGCTCCGATGCCGCCGGCGCTCGCCGCCGTGCTGAACGAGGAGGTGCTGCCGAAAGACATCACCGCACTCGTCGCCGAGCTGATGGATCGGGCCGGCCAGATCGACAAGCTGATGAAGGAAGGCAACCTCGCCGAAGTGTGGCTGCCGGCCATGGGCACCAAGACCGTCGCCCTGGTACTGGAGCAGCACTCGAGCGCCTTGCCGGCCGCCAAGCGCGCGCAGGCCATCTCCGCCACCAGGCGCGTCGTCACCTCCGCATGGGAGATCGACGGCTACGGCGACCTCGGCAACCGCACCAAGATCGTCGAAGCCTACAACCGCATGGCGACGGCCGTCGCAGACCTGAAGGCAGCATATGAAGGCGCTCGTTAGCTTCGGCGCGCGTCACGCGCGCATCATCACCTGGGGCACGCTCGGACTGGTCTGGGCCGGTCTCGTGCTGTCGTCCACCTCGACCACCGTGGACGCGCACAAGGCCAAGACGTCGCCGTTCTCGTACAACGTCGACATCTTCCCGCTGCTGCGCGACAACTGCGGCCGCTGCCATGCTGACGGCGGCCCGGCGCCAATGTCGCTCATGACCTACGACAAGGACGGCGGCGCCATCGCCTGGGCCGAGTCGATGCGCGAGATGCTGCTCATCGGCGCCATGCCGCCCTGGTATGCCGACCCGACCGGCCCGGCGGTGCGTAACAACCACAGCCTGTCGCCGCGCGAGCTCGACAAGATCATCACCTGGGCCACCGGCGGTACGCCGCACGGCGACCTGAACATCAAGCTGCCGGCTGTGAGTGCACGCACCGGCTGGGCCGGCGGCAAGCCGGATCTCGAACTGCCGATGCCGCAGCCGTACACGCTCGGCCCTGGCGTGATGCAGGCCTCGAACGAGGTGAGCATCCCGACCAACTTCACCGACGCGAAATGGGTAAAGGCGGCCGACTTGCTGCCGGGCGTCGCCTCGGCGGTGCGTCGCGCCTACATCAGCGTCGACGGCGGCCCCATGCTCCAGATCTGGGAGCCTGGCGACGATGCGGTCGAACCGCCGAGCGGCGCGGCGTTCAAGGTGCCGGCCGGTGCGAAGCTCAAGCTGAAGATCGACTACAAGAAGTCGTGGCAGGACGAGCAGAAGGCGGTCAGCGACAAGAGCGTCATCGGCCTCTACTTCACGGAAGAGCCGCTCTCGGGCAAGTCGATCGAACCCGTCGCGATCGACGGACCGACCGACGCGCCAGGTTCGCCCCGCAGCTTCTCGGGCACGCTCACCAAGGCGGGTCGCGTGGTGGCGCTGCGCGCCATGCTCGACGGTCCCTACGCCTCGGTGGAAGTGACTGCGGTCGCCGCGTCTGGCCGCAGGGTGCCGCTGCTGAAACTGCACAACGCCCGACCGGAATGGCCCCGCCGCTACTGGCTGGTCGACCCGGTGGAACTGCCGGCCAACACGAAGATCGAAGTGACCATGCAGCCCGGCGATCCGGACGTGGGTCCGCTCGGCAAAGCCGAGACGTTCCCTCTGCAGATCAGCCTGGACGTGGTGCCGCAGTAGCGGCGGTCACGCCCAGGCGCTTCGCGGGATGGTGACCATCAGCGATAGAGGTCCTTGATCGCCGGCATGTAGTGCGTGTGGCAGGTGGTGCAGGTGTCGTACAGGTCGCTGCCGACGTCGAACATCGCCTTCGTGTCCTTGCGGTCGATGGCGGCGATCATCTTCTCGCCCTGGCCCATCATCGACTGCACGTTCTTCATCCAGCGGTCGCCGTCCTGCGCGCGCGGCGCCAGCATGAGCAGGTTGCCGGCCTCCACGAGGTTCACGGCTGCCGCCTTCACGGCGATCCAGTCCTCGTCGGTCTTCGGACTGCGTTCCTCGACACCGGCCTCAGTGATGATCGTGCCGGTCGCGCCCCACACGATATCCGCCTGGCGCTCCATGACGAACTCCATCAGGTCCTTGGTCTCGGCAATCGGCTTGAACGGCGGCGCCGGCGGCGCGCTGTTGCAGGCGGCTGCGGTGACGAAGAGCGCGGCGGCAATTACAACTTTACGCATGCAGGCATCTCCCGTGAAGTCGCGCCCATGATAGTCCACGGTCGGCAACGACCAACCGACCAATGACTAACGACCAACCGACCAACGACCAAGCGGTTGACTTCAGTGAAGGCCCGACGCTATAACACGGCACTCCCGACGCGGACACAACTCCCATGTCATTACTTCCGTTCTGCGAGTGGCTGGCCGGCACCTCCGGCAGCATCGCCCTCCACGAATCGCTCTTCATGTATCCGCTCATCGAGTCGATGCATGTCCTCACGCTGTGCCTGTTCGTCGGCATGACGATGATGATGGACCTGCGGCTGACCGGCCTGGCATTGAAGCAGGTGCCGGTGTCCGACGTGGTCGCGCGGTTGCAGCCGTGGATCTTCCTCGGGTTCATCGTGATGGTTATCAGCGGGGTGCTGCTCTTTTACGCCATCCCGGTGCGCTCGTACCAGAACATCTTCTTCCGCGTGAAGGTGGTGTTTCTTGTTCTGGCCGGGCTGAACGCGCTGATGTTCCACAGCGGCATCTTCACGACGGTGTCGAGTTGGGCGAAGGACGCCGAGCCGCCGTCGCGGGCGAAGCTCGCCGGCGTCGCTTCACTGGTCCTCTGGGCCGGCATCATCGTCACCGGGCGCATGATCGCCTACAACTGGTTCGATTGCGACAAGCCGCAGCCCGGCTGGGTCCAGGTCGCCACCGGCTGCTCGTACGACGCGCAGCGATAGGAACTGCTGATGGACCTTCTAGCTCTCTTCCAGTGGTTCGAGGAATCCGGCCTGGGCCGGGCGGTGCGCGAATCCGTCTGGGCCTTCGCGGTCATCGAATCGATTCACCTCATCGCGCTGGTGACGATGGGCGGTGCGGCGCTGATCGTCGACATGCGCTTGCTGAACCTTGGCCTGCGCCAGCGCCCGGTGGCAGAACTGGCCCGCGAGGCGCAGCGGTTTCTCTCGGCCGGACTCGTGCTGCTCATCCTGTCGGGCTCGGCGCTGTTCGCGTCCGAGGCGGTGAAGTGCTACTACAGCACGCCGTTCCGGATAAAGATCATCGCGCTCTTCTTCGCGACGATCTTCACCTACGGCGTCCGCAACCGCGTGGCGCTGGCCGAGGAAGGGCGGGACGGCAGCGCCTCGAAGGCGATTGTGGCCGTGCTGTCGATCGGGCTGTGGTTCACCGTCGCCGCAGCCGGTCGGTGGATCGGGTTCTCGGGCTAGACGACGTCAGGGAGTTGGTCCGGCTGAAGCCGGACACTCCGCGGTGAAGGCGAGGTCCGGCTAAAGCCGGACACTACGCCAGTCCGTGTGACCGCTGTAGTGTCCGGCTTCAGCCGGACCTCGCTAGCGTGGCTGTTCGGTCGGGTCGGCGCCGTCGCGTGGGGCGCCCGTGCCGGACGAGCCCATGAACAACTTGCGGCCGTCGGCGAACGTGATGTTGCGGCCGTTGCCGCGCAGCAGCGAGTGGTCGCGCGTCTGGTAGCCGTCCACGATGATCTCGGTGCAGATCGTGAGTGAGTCGCGGTTGATGCCTCGGCGCAGCAGGGTGTTGGGCGTGCCGCCCTCCACTGCCCACGCTTCCGGCGCACTCACCGTCTTCTTCTCACCAGCGACCGTCACTTCCTTCGCCGCCAGGTGGATCCAGGCGTGCGGATTCACCCACTCGATCTTGGTGACGGCGCCGCGCAGCAGGATCGGGCGGTTCGGATCGAACTCACCGCCGAAGGCATGGTGCGCCACCAGCGGAACGGCTGCGATGGCGCCGAGCACCACTGTTCCGAGCACGACGAAGACTGTCTTGTTCATCAGGTTGCCTTCCTTCCGCACGCATTCTACCGATCCCAGGCCGCTCGTGCGTCGTGCTCCCACTGCCGCGTCCCGCGCGGGATGTGCCGAGGGCGTAGTTGGCGTCATGGCACGCGTAGTCGAACAACCGATCGCCGGTGGCCGGCTTTGGCGACTCGCCTGACCACGGCTGAGACTGGACACCACAATAATTCGGTCAGCGCGGGAGCGGCGTCTTCCGGAACGGTCCGTACATCAGCTCTTCGACGAACTCCACGCACTTGAAGTCCATCAACTGCACTCCCTTGTCGAGGCGGCGATAGAGCGGCATCGAGATCTTCCACGGACGCGTGAAGACGTTCGGGTCTTCGATGGTGGCTTCGTAGGTGAGGACGTCGGGCGCGGTGCGCGTGTAGCGCTCCACCACGTGCAGTTTCTCGGTGTGATGGTTGCCCGCACGGTCGAACCAGGTGTCGGCGTTGAAGCCGGTGACATCGACCACCAGCGTGTCGCCTTCCCACGTGCCGAACGACTGCCCCATCCACGAATCGACCGGCGCCGGTCCCGGGTCGGTCAGGTAGATGTTCCGGACGGCGCCTGCGTACTGGTAGGCGAAGAAGATGGCCTTGTTGCTGTGGAAGATCTGGAACGGGTGCGGCATGTAGGTTGCGCGCGGCACACCCGGC
>Ga0114974_10002210_pt1 | contig 15001 bp, 20 predicted proteins | sample S_130206_EF_Meta_FD_87318 | JGI IMG/M metagenome (GOLD analysis project Ga0114974, IMG submission 87318) | Freshwater microbial communities from Lake Simoncouche, Canada to study carbon cycling - S_130206_EF_MetaG | ecosystem: Environmental > Aquatic > Freshwater > Lake | place: Lake...
AGTGAAAAAATCATAGTAAATATCAGTTACTTACATATAAAAAATGACAACAAACAAATTCACAGTGGTCACCACTTTCAATTCTCAGGGTTACAAAAAGTACGGACAACAAATGATATCAACATTCATGCAAAATTGGCCAAAACAAGTTGAATTGCAGGTCTATGCCGAAGGCTGTGTGGTTGCCGAAACTGGCAGCAATCTCAAAGTTGTTGACCTTGAAGCACTGGTACCAGAACTAGTAGCATTCAAAACTCGCTGGCGGGGAGTGCCCAAGGCCAATGGAGATGTATCCCATGACCCTGTTCGCCGACTTCGAAAAGATGCCGGCAAAGGATTTAAATGGGACGCTGTTCGTTTTGCACACAAGGTTTATGCTATTTTCCACTGTGCAAAAAATGCACAAACACAGTGGTTGATTTGGATGGATGCAGATACCATATGTCACAGCCCTGTTAACACAACAGATTTAGAACGGCTATGTCCTGACAACAAAGATCTGTGCTTCTTGGGGCGTGGCCACAAATATACTGAATGTGGGTTGTACGCAATGAATCTTCAAAGCCATCGCACACAAGATTTCTTAACGCAATTTCAAAAATATTATGATCAAGCTGAACAAGGAATTTTTACCTTGGATGAATGGCACGATAGTTTTGTGTTTGACGCAGTAAAAAAACAGTTGCCGTTGCAAGAATTAGATTGGCCAAGTCATTTGATCACAGGCGAAGGTCATCCATTGATCAACAGCGAATGGGGAGCATACTTGGATCATCTCAAGGGTGCAAGAAAAGATATTGGTCGTAGCAAACTTGTTGATCTCAAAGTTCCAAGAACAGAAGCATATTGGCAATGAACTGGATATTTCTTAACAAGAAAAACTCCGACGAGTACATGGAAATGTTTGCTCGTGGTTTGGACAGCAACACCACCTGTTTAGAAACGTGGCAATATGAAGATAGTATCAGCCCATTGGTATTGCGTGGAATTATGAAACACAAAATTATCAAACGTTGTTGGCAAGATAACCGTGATTTCTGGTACATGGATTCGGGATATTTTGGTAACCGTCCAGACCAGGCCAATCCCAAAGGATGGAAGCGTTGGCATAGAATAGTGCCTAACAATTTACAACACACAACTGTGATACCACGCCCAGATGATCGATGGAGAAAACTAAACCTTACAACAAGACCCTATCAAAAACATTCTAGAGATATACTGATAGTGGCTCCGGATGAAAAACCCTGTGCATTTTATGGTATTACATTGCAATCCTGGTTGAAAGATACCATAGATACGTTGAGGCAACATACTGATCGACCCATACGCATGCGCGAGCGGCCAGTTTCAAGAATGGCACGTAAGACACAAAAACCCGAAGAATGGTTGGCCGATGTGCACGCCGTGGTGACCTTTAATAGTACCGCAGCCACAGAATCAATTTTGGCCGGCGTTCCTGTGTTTTTAACAGGTGCAGCCAATGCTGCCCAGCCAGTTAGTAATTTAAATCTAGATCAAATTGAATCGCCGTGGTTTCCTGATCATGATCAACGACACGCCTGGGCATGTCATTTAGCGTATGGCCAGTTTCACAATGATGAATTAACAAATGGCACCGCAGCCGCAATACTCAAGGAGACTCAAAATGCGTGAACACTATGGATGGCAATTTCCTGATTTCGAAACACACTTGCCACGAATGATTAAAAAAAGTGTGGACAAAGGTTTGCCACCCGAATATCAAATTGCCGTACGACGTCGCAGTATTGAGTTATGTAAAAAACGAGATGTAGCATTGGACATCGGTGCCAACGTGGGATTATGGAGTCGTGATCTTGTGAAAAGTTTTGGCCGTGTGATAGCATTTGAACCTGTTGGTATTTTTAGAGAATGTTTGGAACTTAATGTAACAGGAGATAACTTTGAAGTACGTCCTATTGCATTGGGCGATCAGGATACAATGGGCACAATGATCATTACCGAAGACAATAGTGGACACAGCCATCTTGACCCTGCTACCATGGGCACTGGCAATGTGCAAGTTGTTAGACTTGACAATTTGAACTTTCACAACATAAGTTATATTAAAATTGACTGCGAAGGTTATGAGTACCGCATACTGCAAGGCGCAGAACAAACTATTCGACGTTGCAGTCCTGTCATGGTTATAGAGCAAAAATCGCATGACGCTTACAGCAAACAATACGGACAGTTTGCTGCCATAGAGTTGTTGGAGTCGTGGGGTATGGTCAAATTAGATCAAATTAGAGATGACTGGATTATGGGATGGAATTAAACACAACTGACAACATTGATAAAGGTGCCGAGGATTCTGCTACCTGGGCTCGTAAATGGACCAAAGAACAATATATAGCCAAACACCGATCTAGTTGGGAAATAGCAGATGCTTATCTCAACCAACCAGTAGGAAAATTATTGGACATTGGGTGTGGCTTTGCCTGGGAGAGCCGCTGGTTCAATGAAAAGTATGGCACAGAACTTTGGTTGTTGGATGGTGATGCTAGTACAAATGCTGCCAAGCCTGAGTCAGCCAGTTACGGCAACTGGAACACAGATTCTAGTCAATTAAAGTTTTATCACACATTTGATTTTTTAAATTCAAAACTACAAGAATTAGGTACAAAAAATTACCGCCTGGTAGATGCAAACAATATCAACATACCTAGTGATGTTAAGTTTGATGTTATTACGTCATGGCTCAGTTGCGGACATCACTATCCTGTAAAAACCTACATAGACTTGATGAAAAAACATTCACATGAAAATACTAGAATTATACTAGACATTAGATGCAAAGGCACAGTCACAAACTACATTGGTGTAGATGGATTTGAAGTTGTGAATGTTGTGAGTAACGCAGGCGGTAAAAAACGTGCCACAGTGGAGATAAAGTTGTTATGAGTCCGTATTATTTAGAGTCAGTTCAGCAAGGTACCGAGTTTCAAAAAAACAACAAAAGTTGGGCTGGCTACGATGTGGTCAAGTATCAAAAGAAAATCAAAGACCTAGTTGATCGTTACAATGCAAAAACTATATTAGACTACGGCTGCGGAAAAGGCTTACAGTACAAAGAAAAATTACCATACGGCGGAGGTCCAGGACTTGAGCTGCCGCAAGAGCAATGGAAAACATTTGATGAGTATTTGGGAGTCAAGGTGTATTGCTATGATCCTTGTGTGGAAGGGTTTACAACACTGCCTCCTGCAGGTACAAAATTTGATGGTGTGATCTGCACACAAGTACTGAACAGCATACCAGATGACGACATGCCGTGGGTGCGTGATTTGTTAGAAAGCTATGCAACAAAGTTTTGTTTTGTTGGCATAAATTTTCAACGAGAAGCCAAAGGCAAAAAGACCATGTATGATCCTGAATACTTTAAACAGCCCAGAACTAGAGAATTCTTCCGCAGTTATTTTACTGACTGGAAGGGTAGCAATTTATTCTGGTGGTGGAAAGATCGTGTGCACTATGATAGTTGGATGGACGATCAACTGAATGGTACGTGGAAGGATGTGCCGGCCACCGTTGAAGGTAAGTATCAGTTTGTTGAGGTAAATCACAGATGATTATAGATCCCAAATATCAGGAGCAGTTGGCCACCATGCACAGCCAAGGACAATTTGTTAGAGGTAGTAAACTATTGGGATCAATAAAACCATTTCTAGAGCAATATCAACCCACTAGTGTGTTAGACTTTGGGTGCGGACATGGTGCACTGATGGCCAGTATACAACAGGCCTATCCTGACATGCGTGTGGAAGGATATGATCCTGGAAACCCCAACCATAATCGTATACCCAAACGATCATTTGATGCTGTGGTCAGTGCAGATGTGTTTGAGCACATTGAACCAGGTCATTTGGCAGAAACATTACGCATAATCAGTGACAAGATGATCGTGGCAGGTTGGTTTAGAATTGCATGTTATCCTGCAAAGAAACATCTACCTGATGGTCGCAATGCTCACTTGATTGTGGAATCACCGGATTGGTGGCGAGAACAATTGCTGGCCAACATGGACATCTCAATTGTGTCAGAAGAGATCTCTATAGTTGATAAAAGACAAAAATGGCCTGATGTTGTGGGACACAACTATGATGTTGTGGTAGAAACTAGATAAGGTAAAAACTTTTGATATATGCGGCCTTGTTGAGCATCGTTATCACTCCAATGAGCCGCTGACAAATCATATAACCATTGTTCTCGTGCAAATGTTGCTGGAGATTCAATTTTAGAAATATCCAGGTTGGCTATTTTCCAGCTCACACAACTTGAATCATCTGCAAACACAGGGACACCGGCCAGCACAGCCGCAACACTGGCACTGCTGTTAAAAAACACTGCGGCATGTGCATCTGTTAAATTATCTGTTAGTTTTGTTCTTTCAGGGTCTACAACTAATAAATCATGACGATTTTGATACTTTGCAAAGTCTGAAGCACGGTAATCTCCTGGATGAGGCCGTATTATAATCAGGCGTTGACTGTGTTGTCGTATCTGCTGAATCTTTTGTTCTAACCACTCAAGTGGATTAAGTGTTTTCATAGAAAAACCACCATCACGTTGCATACAAATTAAAATATGGCCCTGTGTGTTTATTTGCGGTGCCTGCATGCTTATGTTTAGAGTTTGGCTAATTTCTAGCCACTTAGCCGGATCACTGTTACGATTAGCATACTCGGCGTGATCATAAAAAGGCCCACCGAGACTGTAGCGCAAGTACTTGCTGTCTTTGTCAATGTATTTCCAGCAACTGGCATCAATGCACATAGTTTGATAACCATATCTATGTTGTTCAGCAATGATTTTCTTGCGTAAGGTTATATTCGGACCACCAGTGTTGGTAGTGGCCCATCCCAGCATTACTGCCAATCTACTGGGTGTGTACACATAGTCTCGTTGAATCTGTACCTGATGTCCCACATGTGCTACTCCCGCGGCAAAACTTTCGAGACATTGACTTTTTCGAGCGTGTTTTTTTACATTGGCCACACTGGAAATGTAAACCACACAATCAAGCATTGTTTAATATGCGCCAGGCTGTGCCGTCTCGCATTTCCACTTCGGTAAATTGGCAGTATGCTATGTGCCGCGCCCAGGCCTCCACTTCTTCTAGGCTGGGTCGCCGTGGGTTTTCTATTTCAGCAAGGTTTTGGCTACAAAGAGGTGCCGCCGCGTTTGGTCCCAGTGTGATTGCTGGTTTACCGTGTAGCAGGGCCTCGCCTGCGGCAATGCTGGAGAATGTGACCAAACAATGCACATCTTGATCCAGTGCCATCTCTATTGTATCATCAACAAGTCTGGCGCTACGACTCTTTTTGGTTCTTACAACAACGGGTCTGTCGGTGTACTTTTTGATTTCTTCTTGTGTGTACGCCAACCAATCGTCAAGTCTGATATCATAGTTGTTTAATAGTTTCTGACTGGGCGGTGCCAAAAGAATGTTTGTGCCGGAACGCATTTTTTTTGGCCTGACATTGGTTTTTTCTAGTCGGTCCCAGGGACGTTCTACAATATCACCAAACCATTGTACATCATTTTTGGTAATTCTGTGATATAGTTTTCTCTTACCGTTGCCAAAGTACCCAGTGTCAATATAGTAGAAATCTCTTCCTGCTGCCTGACAAGCTTCCATTTGTTTGTGTTTGGTGATGCCACGCAACACAACAGGTGTTGGTGTGTGTGTTTCTCGAGCCCAAGTGCTGATCTGCCCCCCAGCACCTTGTACAAAACTTTGTAGTATGGGATCGTACATGTGGTTTTTCCTTTGGTACCTATATTCACTGTCAGTGCTCACTATGTTGTTGACCGGTAGCGCCACCAGTTGTTCACCCAACGTTTTGAGTGTAATGCCGTACGTAAATCCTGCAGGATCCACACGATATTTTAATATATTATTAAATATTTCTCTTATTTCAGGTACCACTTGATCCAACACATGTGGCTCGGGTGGTAGCGGTGTCTCGGGTGGTGGCGGAACGTAGTTGGTTTCGTCTTCAAGTTCCCAGATCATTCTATCAACCTTTGCTGGCAATACTCTGTAAGTATGCGTTCTCTGTGCCACTCATCGCCTTGTGGAGTGTCAGCAAACTCTTGAAAGCACGGTGTGCCTAGAGTATAGTGCAATAATTTAGCGTCCTTGTTGACACCATATTCATCAGGTAACCAATTCCACTCAGGAGGTAACTCACCTATGCGATCATCGTCTAACCACGAGAAGCGGTGGAGCTCACTGCCTGTGGATTTTTGGATGAACTGGGGAGTAAGCTGTCTGTTAGGAAAGCTATTACAATTCCACAGAATAACACTACTCCAATTTTTTCGAGGATAGTCTTCATTTCGTGCTCCTAGGTATTTTACAGGCATACGTGTTTTGTAGTCATGTTTGACTACCATAACATCCTTGTAAGAATCTCGCTGTTCCCAAAGCTCTACAATATCACTACGCACAATCATGTCACCGTCAATGAATATAGCCCAACCTGTGTAATCCATTAAGTGTGGCACAAGGAAACGTGTATAGATAAAATGATTGCTGCCATCTGTGTGTGTTTCTGTATAGTCCTGAAACAAGTTCAGCGCCACCGGCACAATGCTGACAGGTCTGCTGGCATGCCTGATAATGCTGTTGACACAGGTATGATATGCTATGGCTTCTCTGGGATCATAGCCAATGAAAATTGGTATGATATCTTTCATTGACGTTCAATATCCTCTTCAATACATTTATCACCGTATTGAATTTCGATTAATTTAAGTGGCTGGTCAGTTTCATTGCACAGCATGTGCCATTGTCCTTGGCCAATAAAAATATGCTCATGAGGTTTGTAGTGGCCTATTAGATCATGATCACTGCCAGAATCTAGAGTATACACAGCAGCCTCGCCTTCGGCAACAAACCAAAACTCTGCACGTTGTTCATGACGTTGCATGCTCAAACACGTTTTGGGAGTCACTGTTAGTTCTTTGAGTTTGGTATTCGCACCCACTTCGTGCAACACACGATAGTAACCCCAGGCGCGAGTTGTTTTAGGTTTTTTCCAATCTTCTAAAATCCATGAACTAGAGTTGGCTTTGTTGTCTCCGCCTACCCCAAATACAAATTCTACATCATCAAACACCATCTCTGGAATGTTGTCTTTTGTTCTGTCTCCGCCGTTGGCAAAAATAATTTCATCATTGGGATATTTTTCTCGAACTTGACGTATGGCATCACAGCTAGATCCGTCGCTGTCATCAAATGCCATGACTTCATCTACCATGTGCAAGTTACCCAGCACAGTCATACGTTCTTGCCAACTCATAAAAGGACGACCTTTTTTACGAGTAAGCCACGCATCTGAATTTAATCCAACTACTAGGTATTCGCCTAGGTGGTCAGCATGATTGAGATAAGAGATATGTCCAGAATGTATGGGGTCAAAACCACCGGTTACTATAACGATTTTCATAATCATATTTATAGGCTGTGTTAATGGTAAATATGAAATCTTATGCCAATACCACATCATCAAGAACTCACAGTAGATTGTGCTTGCGTAATTCACGGGGACAAATATTCCTGGAACTATGTAGAAAAATTATATTCTATGTTACAACGTAATTTTTCTTATCCAATAAAATTGCATGTGTTCACCGAAGCTGAACGCGAAGTACCGCCCCACATGATCAAACATTCCCTGGATTCATGGCCGGCAGCAAATGGTCCAAAACGAGCTTGGTGGTATAAAATGCAGATGTTTAACCCTGCGCATGTGCCCGGAAGACTACTGTATTTTGATCTTGATGTGCTAATAGTTGACAACTTAGATTGGATGGTGAGTCTACCATCCAATTATTTTTGGACCATTAAAGATTTTAGATCACTGTGGAGAGCAAATTGGACTGGGATAAATTCCAGTGTCATGCTTTGGGATACGCAGAAATTCCAACATGTTTGGAAGAAGTTTTCTCAGAGCGACATGAAAAAAATCATGGACCAGTATCCTGGAGATCAGGACTATATAAGTGTGATGATAGATTTGGTTGACCGAAGATTTATTGATCCTGCGGCAGTGCAAAGCTGGCGTTGGCAAGTCAATGATGGTGGACTAGATATGCAGACACGCACTTATCGTCGCCCGGGTACCGGTGCAACAGTTACTCCTGGACTAAAAATTGTAATTTTTCACGGGCGCCCAAAACCAGACAAAATTCGTGACGAGTTTGTTGTAAAACACTGGAGATAGTAAATACAAGCAAGGTGGCGGCATAAATAACTTTAACAAAGGACAATTACCATGGCTATACGTACGAATCGATTAATTGGAAAAATTTGGGGCAACTCTGGCACAACGGTTGCCGTTGAGTACAACGGGGCAGAAGTTTTTAATGGTACAGTGCCTGTTTTACCTCTTCCACGCACACACAATTTAATTGACCAGGATTTAGATATCATCTGCACCTGGCAAACTGACAGCTCTGTGGCCGGTGATGCAATACCAGTCAAAGTCACAGTGAATGGACTAGGAGAAGATGGTGTTCTCAACTTGTACGCCATTACAATGAACCACATACAGGCTGGTATAACCAAGGCCCTACGCACCGAAGCAGTATGGCCAGGCTACAAACCAGCTTCAATTGAGGAATTTGAAGAAGATACTTTTACATTAAATGAGGAAGAATTCTATGCCAAATACTCAGCACCCAAGGATGGATTGCATCCAGATTCAATCAAGTATGTTAACCGTGAATATGTTATAACTGTTCCAATTGAAAACAATTTCATTCAATCACTGGCAAGAAAAATGCAAGATGCAAAGAAAGATGTTAAAATTAACGGAGTAGAGTTTATTGGTGTTCGTGAACCCGGAGAAGAAGGTAACTTGCCATATGATATAGTTGATGGAGATGTATTGGAGTTTAATTTGTTTGTGTCACCGCCAAGACTTAACCCAACCTATGCAAGCTAATTAATAGATAAGTCTGTCCCAAAACCCTGCAATGCAGGGTTTTTTGTGGCTAAAAAACAACAGGTTGACCAATAATTCGCCATTTGCTACAATAGACGCATACAGACACAAAAGGAGCTCAAATGCGTACATTTACTAAGCAAACACATCTCAACGACGTTGACACCAACGAAATTGGTGAGGGTATTGATGACTTCAATGACCCTGATCTTAACCGGGCTTTTGGCAAGTTCTGTATCATGGACGACCAGGGTGCTTACAATAAATTTCTTGCAGAAGACTTGAATTACTACGATGAAGAAATCAACAACGACACCTGTGTTCTTGTACACGAAACAGTGGTTGAGACTCTCAAGCAAGTGAACCTGGTGTTTAAGAACCTGGGCATTGACCTAGAGTTCAAGAGTGCCGACATGGTGGAGTACACTGCCTTCATGCTCACAGGCAAAGGCGACACCCCTGAGGACATGGCCCACCGTATTCGACGTCTTGTAGCAGGCCAGACTGTCTAAAAATCCAGCACCAAGTGTGGCAAAAAAGCCACACTTTTCTGGTTGACCAGAAATTCTTCATTTCGTATAATACTAGTATTGTAATTAATAAAGGGAGTCAATATGATTAAAGAACACATCAAATTTGATTTAGAAGAGTACAATGAGTTTAAAGAATATCAACCATTGATTATTGAATATGATGATGGTACAGTGCTCGATTCTGATGATTTTGTAGATGTCGATGAAGACCTGGATTATAATATTAATATATTGTATATGAATGATTTTGAATATGAAGATATTCAAGAGATTCTCAATATATCATTATTGCGTATAGCACAATATCTGGCACCGCATGGCGTGCATTTTCCCGAGTTTAGCCAGCCCATCAAGTTTGATCGCAACGGAAAACTCATCTAAAAACTAGTACTTGAGTTTGCAGTTTTTGCCACCAAAACTAGTACTTGAGTACACATTTTTGTCACTATGGGCGTCTAGCGCCCTTAGACGTTGTACAAATGCATCAAAGTACACAAAAAAACAGTGTAAAAACGGTTGACCAGAAATACATCATTTGCTATAATACATACATGTTAAGCAACAAAGGAGCAGAAATGCAAATCACTACAGCGATCAAACACTTGCAAAAAGAAGCAGAATTCCTGGGCATGCCCCTGCTGGAAACCCTGCAATTTATCAAGCAAAATCCTCTGGCCCAACCCCAACGAACCCTGGAAGCTTATCGGGTTTTTGTAGGTGAAGGTGCTAGAATGTTTGCACCGGTTGACCAATAATTCAAAATTTGCTATAATACTTGTATAGAAACTAAAAAAGGAGCTGGCAATGACTCAAGTTGTAATACACAAAGGCACTTATCGCAATCAAAACGTGCGTGGTGTTGCGTTTACTCTTGTTAAAGATTTTACAAAAGGCGCCCGAGGCGGCTTTGTAACTGTAAAAAGCGAAGGCCATTTTGGCGCCGAGTTTGACGTGGTGCGTGTGCGAGTTGACGGCATCGAGGATATTGAAATTGTTGGAGGAGACACTGTGACAGCCCAGACCAAGACTGTAGACTTTAAACAATCAGTGACAGTAGAAACTGAAGAACAAGCAATGGCACGTATCCGTGAGCGTTTTGAGATTCTCACAGAGATGACCAAGGCCGCCACCACAGGTGACATACGGGCTATGATTGTAAGCGGCCCGCCCGGCGTGGGCAAGAGCTTTGGTGTAGAAGCCGAAGTTGACAAGGCCTGTTTGTTTGACAAGATCAGTGGCAAGCGTCTACGTGCCGAGGTAGTCAAGGGTTCGGCCACCCCAATTGGCCTGTATCAAACTTTGTACAAATACAGCGACGCCAATTGTGTGTTGGTGTTTGACGACTGTGACAGCATCTTGCTGGATGACGTTGCACTTAACTTGCTCAAGGGTGCCTTGGACTCAGGCAAGAAGCGCAAGATTTCGTGGTTGTCAGAGAGCAGTACTCTGCGCCGTGAAGGCATCCCAGACAGCTTTGAGTTCCGGGGCAGTGTAATTTTCATCACCAACTTGAAGTTTGACAAGATGAAATCGCAGAAATTGCGGGATCACTTGGATGCATTGCAGAGTCGTTGTCACTATCTGGACTTGACCTTGGACACCATGCGTGACAAGATCCTGCGCATCAAGCAGATTGCCAAAGATGGTGTGTTGTTTTCAGACTACGAGTTCTCTGAGATGCAACAAGATGACATCATTGATTTTATGAACACCAACCAAGCTCGCCTGCGTGAGATGAGCCTGCGCATGGCTCTTAAAATTGCAGACTTGGTGAAAAGCTTCCCTGCAAAATGGAGACTGATGGCCGAGTCAACTTGCATGAAGAGTGCCTAATTTTGTAAAGGAAATACTATGTTTGAAAAATTTGCAGTTTGGTTTGGAACGTATCGCAAACCTATTGGTTACACAATTGGTGGTATCAATGTGCTGAGTGGACTACAGTACTTTGCGCAAGGTAACACCGCACAAGGTTGGTTATTTTTTATGATTGGATACATCATACTCCTTGACACCTGGGACAACTAAATGATACAGTACATTGCCAATCGAGATCGCACAATCGTTTATCCCTGGGAACCAGGCCTGGTAGAATGGTTACAGGAAAATTATCCTTATTCTGGATATCAAGTATTTGAATTAGAGCACGCCTAATCAGTTTACCAAATCGCCATTATCAGACTAGCTCCTGGGCGATTTGTTTAGAGGTACCCGTTAAACGGTACCTCTTTTTTTTGGCAGTTGTTTTGTAAATAAATAATCAATGACGTCAATATTATTTAACGGTGCATGCTTTGCCAAAGGCACAGGGTTAGATCTTGAAGAGCTGAACCCGCAATTATGGACCAATCAGCTAGCAACCAAATACTTCAATTCCCCAACAATCACTAATTTGGCAATTGCCGGCCAATCCAACAATCGAATTTTTGTCGAAACACTAAGTAAGTTGACCCAACAACACTACGATGTGGTGTTTATAGAGTGGGCTCCTGCTAGATTAATAAATGTCAATGTGGGACTGGAACAGTACAGCACTTTAAGTTTGCTTCAAAACGAAGGTTCAATTAATTTGAATTCAGGCAACATTGTTGCATCTGAGTGGCTAGCTAATATTGGGACTTGTTTAAAAAAAATACAAAATCTACATTGGATAATATTAGACATAGTCAAGTATGCAAACATACTGATTGAATTACAGGTGCGTAATCGAAAATCAAAAATATTTTTTGTAAACTCGCACAGAACTTGGCCCACAAATTATTTTGAATTTATTGACTACAGTGTTCCTTCAGATCTTGATCCTTTTTATCGTAAACTATTGGAAACAGATCAGCGCAGTGACCAAGACATCCGTGCTCTATACAACATGATACACCAACAGTATGCACAAGCAGTATGCACAAGCAGGCGGCATACAAAAAGACTATTGGTTGAATCTCTACAACCCTTTGCACAACATGAGAGTTGATGTAGCACCCAATGATTTGAAACACCAGCATCCGGGACTAAAGAGTCAACAAGTATTTGTTGAACTACTTGGACAGAACTTGGAAAAAAACGTACAATTAAACCAATGACTTTTTGCTATGCCCCATGGAGTAACATTGACATTGACAGTCAGGGCGAAATAACACCCTGTTGCAAGTTCAACAACTCAGCGTATCCAGACGCTGCCAACAATATCAAAACGCATGCTCTAGTAGATTATCGACAAAGCAATACATTGGCACAAGTAAAACAAGATTTTCTCAATCACAAATGGCCCCGGGGCTGTGATCGTTGTCGCATTGAAGAAGAAAACAACATAAAAAGCAAACGTCAATTGGATTACGAACGTTGGCAACAGCATTACCGTGATTATGATATTGAGCAGTCAAAAATTTTAACTGCCAGCATAGCATTTGGAAACACTTGCAACTTGACTTGTATCACCTGTGGGCCCATGGCATCAAGTCGCTGGCAAGCTGAATACAAAAAAATCTACAACATTGATGTGCCCCCAAACCATTTTTACAAGCAGGGATTTGTCAACGACTTTCTTACAAATGCTCCGGACCTAATACACATTGACATTCCGGGAGGAGAGCCGTTGTTGAGTGGAGTGCCTTTGCAACATCAAATTTTACAAAGATACATCGACAGCGGTCAAGCCAAAACTTTAAGTCTGCATTATACAACCAATGGTACTATTTTTCCGGACCCCACCTGGTGGGAGTTGTGGTCGCATTTTCAAGAAATTGATTTGCAACTAAGCATTGATGGTGTTGGTGATCAATACGAGTACATACGGTTTCCGGCAGTGTGGCAGCACACTGTGGCAAATGTTAAACAGTATGTGGAACACGCACAGAGAATTGACAACTTTGGACTCAGTGTGTCAAAAACTGTGAGTGCCTTTAACATAGCCTACTTGCCAGAATTTTTTGAGTGGTGTAACAAAATAGGATTGCCCAAGCCTTGGTTGGGTCGGGTACATTCGCCGCCGCATTTTAGAGCTTCGGTATGGTCTGGCGAAGCCAAACAATACATAATATCAAAGTTGTTGAAGAGTCCGTATCTTGACACACGCACCTGGGCCAGGATGTTGGCCAATGTTGATGACAGCAAGCACTTTGCTGAGTTTGTGCAACGAACTCGACAGCACGACCAATACCGGAATATCAGCTTTGTTGACACTTTTCCAGAAATGGCCAAATATTTTTCTTGACTTTGTGTAAAAAGTCCTGTACAATTAACAAATATGAAAACAGCGACTATTATTATAAAAGACGAAGTCAACATCAAAATAGAAGGACTTGATCTTGAATCTCGTAAAAAACTAGTAACCAAGTTCAAGTACGATATTCCCTATGCCAGGTATTTGCCAGCAGTTCGTCTAGGCCGCTGGGACGGAAAAGTTGCCTACTTTCAATTGGGAGGCAGCACTTATGTAAATTTATTGCCTGACATCATTCCCATGCTTGAGCAAATGAACTATGATATTGAGCTGAATGATCAACGAGAGTATTCTACTACATTTGAATTTTCTCTGGCTTCTGAAGATACATTTGCTGACAAATGCTGGCCCAAAGGACATCCGCAACAAGGACAGCCCATCAAGTTGCGCGATTATCAAGTTGACATTATCAACAGCTTCCTGCAAAATCCACAATGCATACAGGAAGTGGCCACAGGGGCGGGTAAAACAATTATGACTGCGGCTCTGTCCTGGCACGTGGGACATCATGGACGCAGTATTGTCATTGTTCCCAATAAAAGCCTGGTTACTCAAACAGAAAAAGACTATGTTAATTTAGACCTTGACGTGGGTGTTTATTACGGCGATCGCAAAGAGTGGGGCCGCCAACATACTATATGCACCTGGCAGAGTCTCAACGTGTTGTTAAAAAATACCAAAGCCGGTGTTGGTGATTGCACTATACAAGAGTTTATCGAAGGTGTAGTGTGCGTCATGGTTGACGAAGTGCATATGGCCAAGGCAGATGCATTAAAAACTTTGTTGACCGGGGTCATGAGTCAGATTCCCATACGCTGGGGATTGACTGGAACTATACCCAAAGAAAAGTTTGAAAGCCAAAGCTTGTTGGTGAGTCTTGGCCCAGTCATTGGCAAGCTCACTGCCAATGAACTGCAACAACAGGGAGTGCTGGCACAGTGTCATGTCAACGTGGTGCAATTGATGGATCACGTTGAGTTTAGCAATTACCAAAGTGAATTAAAATACTTGTTGGAAGAAACTGGCAGACTAGATACAATTGCCAGTTTGATTCGGCAAGTCAATGAAACAGGCAACACATTGGTGCTGGTGGATCGAGTAGCGGCTGGACAAGCCCTGGTTGAACGCTTGGGCGAACGTGCTGTGTTTGTGAGTGGTGCAACCAAAGCCAAAGATAGGCAGGATGAATATGATGAAGTGGCAGAATCTAGTGACAAGATTATTGTGGCGACTTATGGTGTGGCCGCTGTGGGTATTAATATCCCCCGTATTTTTAA
>Ga0114974_10002212_pt1 | contig 14988 bp, 12 predicted proteins | sample S_130206_EF_Meta_FD_87318 | JGI IMG/M metagenome (GOLD analysis project Ga0114974, IMG submission 87318) | Freshwater microbial communities from Lake Simoncouche, Canada to study carbon cycling - S_130206_EF_MetaG | ecosystem: Environmental > Aquatic > Freshwater > Lake | place: Lake...
CAATCGAAATGTTATTTGTTTGCTTTCCGCACGTTGTTCTTCAGTTAGTTCCGAGACACCAAAATAAAATCGGCCTAAATAATCATGTATTGATGATGTCGGCAAATCATATCCAATCAATCGAGCAATCAATCTAACATGATATGAATCAAAATCCATTTCAACTAATGCTCCATTTTCAAACCTGCTACAAAAGGCTGTTCTTGTGCCATCTTCTTTGTTCATTGCAGCAAAGTTAAATCCTCGATATGCATTGCTAGGCCGGCCTGTCATTGTATAATAATTATACTGCGAATAAACTCGATTATCTTTAATTAATGCTGGCATTCTAAACGTATCATTAACTTGTAGGCCCGCACTTTCTATTTCTGCAAACGTTTCCGGATATGTTGAATTGAATTGCAAATATGATTGAGTTAATTTTGAATTCACACACATTGGCCAAGCATATTTTCTAATCTTTTGACACATTGCCAAATGTTGCATTATTGGAATAAGTGCATTTATATTTGAAAGTGCTGTGTGCCGTCTCCAATAAAATTGATGTGCTGGTGTATGATAATGAGTTTCGTCATATGCTTCATTATATGTGTACCACCACAATGTTTTAACATCCCATACGGCATTGTTTCCGCCTATTTGAAGCCATTGTTTTTTGTCATATACAAAGATATCAGTCAGATCCATGAATTGTTGTAGATGTTCAGTAAAGCCCCTTAGCTGTTCAGTATGTTGAATAGGCACAATGCGTTCTATTGCATCTTCAGTGTATACATATATACATGTTACTTTATTCACAGCGGCATGGAGAAGTGGATCTGCTAATATTGGAACTAGCAAAGTTTTTCGTCCTTTTATGTATGTGAATAATGTATTCAATTCCGATTCTGAGTCCACTATCATACATTAATATAATAATGATAAAATTTTAAGAATCCAATGTTATGAATTGATATCTTTTGGAATTACAAAATCAGAGTCTGAATAATATTGTATTGGATTTGTTAATATCAATGATATTCCGGGTAATTCCATTTCTGCTTTTCGTATTTCTTGAAAATTTTTTTCAATTACACCTAGCGCTAATACACCATTTTGCATTGCATCATGCAAATTGCCAGTTATATACCATGTAATTTTTTTAGCGGTCCATATATATGAATCAATTTCTTGTATTACCCATTTATCATATTGTGGCTCATCAATTTCAGTAATTACATATTCATTTGTTTTTTTCAAGAAATATCTAGTAATGAATCCAGTAGCTTTGTCTTGTTCTGTAATTACGGGTTGTATAGGTTGTGGATTATCAAATTTGGTTTGAACCGTTTTTAATTGTTTATATACATGATTGTCTGTTGCATGCAAAACTAATGGCATTAATTTTTTTGAAGTTTTTGCGTTCCATTTGGATTCTGAATAAATTTCACCTGTAGTATATGTATGATATGGCCCAATGAACTCAACTCCATCATCAGTCATCCATTGCGACCCAGTTGTATACAAGTTAAGTGTTATTTGGTTAGGTGTATAATGTAAACGATTTCTCATATTATTCTTTTATTCGAATCCTAGGATTACATTTAATTTTAGTTGTCCATTCGCCTTCATTAGAAACTGTATGTTCTATTCCTAAGACTGTAAATACAAATGAATCTGTATATCTTTTTGGTAATCCGTTAAAGTTTAGCACGTCTCCAAATTTAAATCCATTAATACCATCAATTGTAAATTCCAAGTCCATTGGAAAAATTGATTTATTGTTTCCAATTGATTTTACAATATCATCAGTAAAATATGTAACATATTTTTCTAGTATTTGTTTTGAATCTTTAATAATTTGTTCATCGTTTTCTGGTTTCTTTGCAATTTTTTCTTTTTGCTCTGCTAAAGCATATACTGCTTGATGGTGTTCTAACTCCCAATCTTTTGCTAGTTGTATTCTTGTTTCTGCATCGGCATATATATATGGATTATATGTAGTTACACGTTGAGTTCCTGTTTTATTAGAATCAATTCCAAATACCATATTTTTAACACTGTTTGGAACATTTGATGTTAATGAAAACTCTCTAACAACCGACGCTCCTGTTTTAGTTGCAAAAACCGGTAATACAAATTCTAATGCAGGTGCATTACCCGTAGTTACATAATTTGTATCATAATAAATTAAAGCATCAAAGATTGTTGGGTGTTGTATTAATGCCATGATTATTGCATTTCCGGTATTTTCAGCAATTTCGCGAGATAGTTCAATTAAAAAATTGTTAATTGATGGATTTTTTTTGGTTTCAATTTTTTCAATAAGAGTTCGAATTAATTCTAAGTCAATGTATATTCTAGACGGTAATGAATATGAAGAGTTTTCAGCTACAACTGAAAACCCATCTGTTTTAATATCTGCTTTTTTAATATTAGGAAACATTTGTAATGATACATCTGGTGTAGTAGGCGGTGTCAGCCGGTCTTTTGCTGGGATATCAAATTTATATGTATCATGCAATAAATCAGTCTTTCCGCGCCAAAGTAAAATTTTACATGGAGTTGCTGAAACTAATCGTTCATAATAATTGCTTTTGCATACAACATCATCACAATGGATTCTGGCGCCAACTGCTGTTGTTAATTTTGTGTTAATATGTTGTATTAAATATCCTAATGATACCATACGAGTTGTGCTTGAATTTATATTTCCAATTACATATGGTTTTCCTACTAGTATGCTTTGATCTGTTGTATTTGCTACTAGATGTTCAAAATCATTTATACCTTTTTCTTCGTATGTTTTTTTGATTGCATTTACTTCGTCACTTAATGAAGTATATAAACTTGTTACTTGATTTGTAGGTTGGGTTCCTGTTGGCGTATCACTAGGTTTATTATCTACATAAACTAGTATGTCTGCATATGTATTGCTTGTTCCAATTAATTCAAATGTTAATTCTAATGTTCCGTCAGAATTATACGTGTATGAAAATGTTGTAATTCGTCCTTGAAAATACAATTCATTTATTTTTCGCAAACTTGTAGCATCAGTGTTTGGATACAATGTTTTTAAGAAATCAGTTGATGGTAATCCATCATCTTCTAAGATTCCCTCTGTAAGCAATGCACTTGCTGGGTGTATTATTGCAATTTTAACGTAACGACCCGGTTTACAATATATTGCTTCCATGCCGAAATCGCCGTCCATATCAGTTGTAGCATCTGGTACTAATATAGTAACACTTGCTTTATTGATATATGATTTAGATTGGTCATTTATTGCAATGCTTAATCCAGTTATAACCGGTGGTATTCTATTAGCAGGTCTTAATTTATCATTCAAGAATCCAGTTTCACCACTTGGCATATATGCTCCTGCACGAACGGTTGTTCCGCCTAAAGTTCCAAATTTAGGCATAGCTTTTGTATCTGCAGTTGGTTTTGTATCATATGCTTCAATTAGAACATTTGCTATTTTACTAACCATGTAATCTATTGCAGCAGTAGTACGATTTGTTGTGCCGGCGGTGCCGCGGGCTATTAATTCTTTTTGTACCGTTTTGTTTACTTGCGAATAAAATATTGTACTCATCTAGTTTTGTTTGTTTGTTCAGTTTGTTGTTGTATTGTATCTTTGGATGGAATTCTTAATCTGCTATTTGCTGGTACATATAACGATCCTTTGCCTAATCCATTTGCTGCAGCAATTATATACCAAAGAGTTTGATCATTATAAAATTTATAAGCCAATAAATCTAGTCGTTCTATAGATCTTGTTTGTATGTATACATCGGAAGTATTTGCTTCAGGTGTAGGTGTTATTATGGTTGATAGTTTTCTTTTTTCATTACTGTCTTTAATTGCAGATGCTGTTTCGTATCTATTCATAATTAGTTCCTTTTATTTTTACGTAAAACCCGCATTATTCTATTTTGGTTTTGTTTTCTTGTTGTTTATCTGCTGCTTGTCTTAAAAGTTCATCACTCATTGCAGTTGATCCAAAATCACTTAACCAATTATCTCCACCTTCAATTGATGATGCGTCTTTATTGAACTGTTTAGCCAATGTATACATTTTGCCTTTTTTCTCAGGAAGATAATCTGTAATTACATTTAATCCTAATGACACTGTAATTTTGTGTGGTGCTTGCATCATTGTAGGATCATCTTCAATGTTGATCTCCCATGTTGTATCGCCATCTGCAAATGTATATGACAATGAATTTATAAGTACGGGTTGTTGAACTAATAAGTCTCCAATTGTCATACGCATCCATGGTGATTTCATTGCAATTGTCCCGGTACCATATTCGGGTGCTGTATATGATGCTAATGCATTTAATTTTCGATATATAGGTTTCATTTCATCCCGGCTAGTTGCAAATACAGTAAATGATATATTTACTTCACGTGAATAACCAGTATACGTATAATTAGGATCCGCTCGACCAATCATGGCAACTGATGACCAACTTGGTGAATGTGTATCAGTAAATGAATCAATAATTGCACGAAATACAATTATATCATCAATTTCTTCAGACATACCATTTTGTAGTTTTGGTCCTGTAAAATAAAATTTAATAAAATCTCTAGTTAAATCAGTTGCAGCTACAAATTTGTTCCATTTTTCAGCTCCTGGAAATAATGGAGATTTCCATTGATATGCCTGAGATAATTTTCTTTGACTATAATCAATAACAGTAATTTTATCCCCGCGGAATTCCGTTGCCTTTTCTATAAGATTATCTGTAGGCAACCATTTCCCTTTTGACGGTTTGCCGTTGTCATCTTTTCCAATTTCTACTTTCCATCTTGTTGCAACATGACTTCTTGATGTAAAATCTCGATGTGCTGCGTTTGGTTCGCCATGGTTTCCCCAACCATATATGGATTCAATGTTAAATACTTGATAAGCGCCGCCCGGTAATGCTGACGCAGCTGCATACGCCGCTCCAATTATGCTTCCTTTAACATCTTTATTTGCAATGCCTCGAGTTGCAGCAGACGCACCATCTAATCTAACAGTGTTAACATTAAACGTATATCCTTTAAAAGATCTAAAATCTTTGTATTTGCCTGGCCAATTTGCAATTTGGTCTAGTCTAGTAAATGGCATTATTGAATATGGCTGTCCCATGTTTTCACTGCGGTTATCTAAAATACCATCCAATGTTTTTATTTTGAATAAAGAAGATACTGCTGGTTGAACAAATTGCTGAGTTATAGGATTTCCAAGGCCGGATGCAGCTCCAAGTATTGCGTTTTTAGCAACATTTGCAAATATAGCTCCTGGTGCAACATTTCCTATATTGCCAATAATATCTATTCGATTTGGATATGTGTATCCGCTCGGGTTTGCAGAGTCATTGTCAAAATTAGCATATACAGTTTTTATATTTTTTTTTTTGTCATATGCTGCAGTGTTGCTTACAATTATAGGTTTTTCTGCTTGTATTGGATGTAATGCTGTGCCGGAGGTTGTTGAGCCTAGACCAATACTATCTTGTAAATATACAGTGTTTGGCGTTGCATAATTTCCGGAGCCTCCCAATGAAAACAATGTAAAGCCGTACGGCGCGTTATATGAATATGGCATAGTTTTCCTTGTTAAGCATTAAGTCGTTGACCTTGTCGTATTGTTAATTGAGATTGTATTTTATCTCCATCAAATGTATTTGTTACGTGAAAACTCATTGCTTGTAATGCGGCAATTAATGCAGCTGTATCAGTACCGCCTTGTGTTGTAATATTATTTGTTACGGAACCTTGATTTGGTGCAGTTTCTCTAGCAGTTGGCGTGTCTTGATTTGATATAGCATCTCTAGCATTTGGCATTGCTAATATATCATCTTTAGGGTTTAATTCAAATGAACCAAATGCTCCGGAAATTACGTTTCCTCCGCTAGCGGGAATAAAAACGTCGTTGCCGGTGGGGGTTGTAGTGGCAACGGGCCCGGTATATCCTGGCGCTACCTGGCCGCCGGCGCCTAATGTTTTTAAGTTGTTAAAAAATTCTTTAGTTGTTGCAAAAAATCCTCCTGCTCCCATTAACGCGTCTACTATTGTGCTGTCCTTTAATGCCTTTATAACGTCATCTGATATAGACAATGCGTTATTCATGCTAGAATCTAGTTTGTCAGCTAAGTCCATTACTTGTGTTACTTGATCCGTTGTTTGGCTTAAATTTTTGGCTGCAGCTATTTGTGATTTATCTATTGCCTTTTCTGATTCAGGCCGCCGATCGGCTAAAAATTGTTCTTTTTCTGTTAACTTGAACTCGGCTTCTCCCGCTGCTTTTCTACGGGCAGTTTCTTTTTCTAGTACAGCATCAATTTCTTTCTGTAAAAATAATTTTTTCTCGTCAGCATCCATGTCAGCTTTGCCGGCGGCACGTCGCGCTTTATTTTCGGTTTCTATTTGTTCTAGTTTTGTGGTTGCAACAGCTGCTTCTAATTTGTTATTTTGCTTAAGATTAGCATACATTTCTAATAACTCAGAGTTTGAAAACCCTAATGCTTCTGCTGACTTTTGTAAAAGAAATGGATTATCTTTCATTGCTTCACCATTTGCTAACAAATATTTTGTTATTTCTTGAGTAAGTGCAGCACCATCGCCTTTTAATCTAGCTTCTTGTATTGCTGCAACATTTAAATCTTTAGCACCTAATATTTGTAATTCTATTTCATTTCCAATGGCTTGTTCTACATCTAAGAATCCGGTACCGGTAGCTAATACTTTACCTAATTCAACGCCTAATTTTTTAGCGCCTAATACTGCGGCTGATAAATTGCCTATACCTTGTTTGCCGAATACAGCTGCTGTTTCTGCATCTAGGCTACCTATGCCTTCGGTAATGTCAGCAAATGCACCTTCATATGTTCCCCGTAGGCCGGAAGAGTATAGAGCAATTTCTTCGTTTAATGTATCAAAATTATCGGTTGATTTTCGTGATAATAATGCTTGATTTCGAATAAATCCTCGAGTTACGTCGGCACTTAATCCTAATTTATTTTGTAATATTTCGGCTTGTGCAAGAATTTTTTTGCCAAACTCTCCTGCTTTTGCTAAATATGCTGCTTGCCCCGGGAACAATTTTTTTAATTCTCCAGCATATGTTTTTAATTTATCAGTGTTAACGCCTAACGAAATGCCTACTTTATCAAATTGTTGACTTAATTGTGCTGCGCGCATTGTAGTTACGCCGAATGATTCTGATAATTTTCTATTCTGTTTTTCTAGAATATTAACTTTTTCATAGGCATCAGTTACTGCGTCTGTAAGCATTTTAAACCCAGACGCACGAACTATATCATCGCCGCCTTTAGCAAATGTTGCATATAAGTCTTTTGCTTGCTTACTTAATATATCAAACGCATCAGATCCGGCGCCTTGCCGCGGCTGTCGTTTTAATCTAGCAATAAGATGTATTTGATTATTCATAAATCATTCCATTTAATATAAATATTTACAATGGAGATTTCACGATAGTTGGCTTTTTAGGTTTAGCTTGATTTTGTTTTTCTCGAGCTGCTGCTGCTTCGTCTTGCATTTTATTTATTTTTGATATCCAAAATCGTCTAATATGCACCGGCATTGTATACAATGTTTGCCAATCCCAACGGCCTGCACCGTACCATAACAAATTAAAAAGACTGTCATGTAACGTTACGCGGTCTTCTGGTTTAAAACCAAAAAAAGTCGGTGTTAATAGGAAACCCTGCAGAGAAGGTGCCTCCGTCTTCACCTTCAAAGTCATATTTTAATTCTAAATCTGGAATATTAGATGTTACGTGTGTTCTAAATTTTTTCGAGTCGCGCGCTAAAAATTCATATCGAATGAAATTTTTAATATGTTCTGCGGTTCTAACATCATTAACTTGTGTAATTGTATGTTCTAAAAATTCAGATAATTTTAAATTTTCTCCGTCGCCTGTAGATAAAAATCTAAATTTCAACGGTGTTCCATTGTCTAGAACATAATCAAACTCACCGGAGTCATCAGAATGTAATACAAATGGAGTTGTTATTAGTTTTGTTAAATCTACTACACGATTCAATTTAGTACCAGTTTTTGGATCAACAACTACTACTGGATAATCTTTTCCATAACTTACAATGCGTGCTGAAATAATTAATCCGTTTTTATCAATTTTAGAAATAGTAGAATAATCAACCGGAGTAGTAATCAATGCTTCAAGCAATTTGTCTAATACAACGCCTTCTCGCATATATGATGTATCAGTTAAAATATCTTCATCATATGCGGTCATGTATCGCATTTCAATTTTACCGGAACGCAATGGATGATCTTTAGGATATACCATACCGTTACTTACCAACGAAAATATTTCCGAAGGCATACTTTGTTGTTTTTGTGATTCGTACTGCTGTTTTGCTAGTTGAATTATTGTTTGATCTGAAACTCTATCTGTCATTCCTGCCATGTTTATCCTTTATAACTTTATTATAAATATGTAGAACATAAAAAATGGGAGCAATTTGCCCCCATTAATGATTCTAATATTTTATAGATTAATATTGATGTATTGCGTAATCAAATTTCAATGTTAATTCAATTGTCATTGCTTCTTCTGTTCCCCAATCCATTTGTCCAAAATTTGCATCTGAAATAAATGTTCCCTTTAATGTCCAGTTTTCAATTTTTTCGCCTAAGGCAGACAAAGCATAAAATTCAATGTCACGTTTGTAATCAGATGAATATCCGTCACGACCTGTTAATGATTCGTGATGAAAACGTATCCATTCCATTACTGCTTGTGCGCCTTCACTTGTAATTGGGTCATACAATGTAATTGATAAATCACTCCAACGAGACTTGCCTTTAACTTTTCGGTCAATATTGATATGATCTAAAACAATTTCACCGTTAGTAATTGTAGGTCGTGCTGCAGCCTTAATTAAATATGCTGGAATATTTGTTCCTGCAATTTGCATAATAAATCGGTTAGCATATTTTGGTTCCCACGAAAATGCACTAGTGAATAAATCACTTTGACTAATATCTGGTAATGTTGGCGTTAATGGCATTTTTTTCTTCCTTATTTGTTTTATATAAATATGAAGTAAGTAAAAAAGGTAGAACCTAAGTCCTACCTTTCTTTTAAATATTTATTCTACTATTCAGGGAAGCTTGCTCCGGTTGGTTGAATATTGAAATCTAAAATAATAAATTCAGCCGTACGAGTTGGTTGAATAAGTATTTGTCCGTATAAAATATTTTGGTCAATCATATCTGCTGTGTTATTTGATTGATCCATAATCACTTTAAATTGGTAAATACCTTGTTTAGCTTTTACTTGATCTAAATATGGATTAACTATGCTCAAGAATCTTAATCTAGTTGCATCTGTGTTTTGTTCAAATACCAAATAACGAGTTGATGATGCAATAAATTTCTTAACTGTGATCAATAATCGACGTACATTTACGCGGTCTAATGCACTTGGTCGAGCCTGTAAAGTCTTTTGACCCCAAATCACTTGTCCTTCGTTAGGGAAGTTCGCAATAGGATTAACACGGGCCTCATACAATGAATCACGCATTGTTTGTGATAAATTCATATACGTATCAGATACACTTGTTAAACCACCTCTTGTTAAACCTGCTGGTGCATACCATGGTGCAGCTACTGCATCATTAAATGCTAATACTCCCGGAACTACTACTGATGGCGGTACCCATAATGGAACATTTTTAGCTGGGTTTAAAATTCTTACCCAAGGCCAATAAGTTGAAGTATAATTGCTATCTAAAGTTGTTGCTTGAGCTACAACCGTACTTACAGAATCTGTTAATTCATTTAAATCCATCACATAAAATGTATCTTGACGAGTTTCACACAAATTGCGTGCTGCACTTGTTATTACACTGTGCAGACTGTCAATAATACCCGGTGTAATTAACATGTTCATATCATAATAATCAGTGTTTGCTAACAATGCAAATGCTTTATTATATGATGTTGTTCCACTTGTACCAGTCCCGGAGCAATCAAATCCAAATGTATTTGCCGCCGTAATATTTTCGCCGGAAAATTTAGCTAAGTTTGGACGAGTGCCATCAAAACCTCCTTGGAAACCAACAATAAATTTACGTGTTGATAATGCAACATTTGTTGTAAATGTTCCAGCAGTCAATGCAGTTTCTAGTGACCCTGAATATGGTGTTGCTGTTGGGAAAGCTGCAGCTGCATCTTGTGATACATTTCCAAGATAGAAATCAGAATTGCTTCCTGTATTAGCACCTGTTGTTGGAACCGGAGCTAAATAATTTAAATTGTTTAAATTGGTAAAATCAAATCCAAAATAATTGTTTGAGTAATATGATGTTTGTACTTGTGATGTTGCATATGATGTTGCATTCAAACTCAATGACCCAGACATTAATGGAATTGGTGCATTCATTGCACGGAAACCAAATGGTACCAATGTTTTTGCATTAGTTGCATTAGATACTCCAGCATCAACTGCTACTCGAATGAAACGAGACATGTTTGGATAATCTCCATTAACAATCAAGTTACCTGCAGTATCAATTGTGCTATATCTATCACCAATTACGCGACCAATATATTTTGATGAGTTTGGATCTAAATTAACATTGTTAAATGTTTCAATAATATCCGGTTGGCGGTCTGTATCGTTAGATGAATATGGAGAATTTGCAATATTTGCAGTATTTACTCGACGAACTTCAATTGTAAATGTTCCATATCCATTTGGATCAGCAACTTCTTCAGCAGTTCTTATATTTCTAATACCAACTTTAACTTCAGTGTTAACTGACGTGCCATGTGATATTGTATAAAATTGAAATAAATTTTTAACAGTTGTGCCAATTTTTTGTGAGGTGATCATGGGTGTTGCTGCAGCCTGGAATCCTTGTGCAAATGCATAACTTGATGCTGATGCTAATTCCATGGTAACAGCGCCTAGGTTGTTAAACAATTCAGATGCATTAGCATTTTCATATTGTACATATACTGGATAATCTACTGATTTAGGAGATGATCCAAATTTCTTTTGTATGTAATTGTTTGTTGATGATACTAAGGAACAACTAATTGCTGATGTTGCATCAGATGCATATGATGTAAATCCAGGAATGGTTGTTGTGCCATATGATCCTGAAACTTTGATTGTGAATGAACCTGAACCTAAATTGCTTAATACTGATTTTTCAAATAAATTTGTTGCTGCAGCATATGTTACCGGATTAGTTGGATGAAGCACGTGAGTTACACACGAAACAGGAGATATTGCATTATTACCTCCAGCATAAAATGTTTGTATAGAAGCAGATGTTATAAATAATGAATTTCCTGCGGCACCGGCTGTACTTGCAGATACTATCAGATTATTACCAGATAATGAAGCGCTACTTGCAATAGTTGCATTTGCATAAAAGTTTGGATTAGATGAAATTACACCAGAAGATGTAGCATTATTAAATACGTTTTGGACCGATGAGCCAGAAAGGATTACATTTACTCCACTAAAAGAAGCAGTATATGCTGTTGTAACGGCACTAGTTAAACTAAGTGATAAAGATGCTGTGGTTGCAAGGGCAGAACTTCCTGATTTAGCAATAATTGCTAAAGCTCCATTTGCTAATGTATACCCATCTTCATACAATAATCTTGTTACTGTAATTACATTTCCATTCTTCAAATAGTCTTGAACAACGAATGGTACATATGAATCATCTGTATATGATCCAAATATTGCCGTAAAATCGCCGTACGAAGTTATTTGTGTAGGAATTAGTGCAGGACCTTTTACTGTTGGTCCTACAATTGCTGCACCGATTTGTGCAATGCCGCCAGCTAAAAACGATTGATCTACTTCATTTGTAAATACGCCTGCTGAAACTATTCTTTCTGCCATTAATATACTCCTTGTTTTATTTTATTATAAATATGATTGTTTAGTGTCAAACATCATGCAGTTGGAGTAAAAGTTCCTTCGGCAATATCAATTTGGCCTTCGCCATAACGCTCACGCATTTTTTCTAGCAATGCAGATTCCTGTTTTTGTAGGTTTTCAAATTGATCTAAATAGCGTTGTTTTTCTAAATCAATTGTTTTTAATCTAGATTCCGTTGCATATTGTTCTAATACAATGTTTCCTAGAATGTTTGTATTCTTTGCAAATTCTTCACGTAATTGTTGAATTTCATCTAGATGTTCCGTGTCCAGTTTTTTGGTCATAACTTGTTTCCTTTTTATTTTAATATATGTAATTTATCATGATAATCCAAGTATTATGTATGGTTTAAGTTATTTCCATATAAGATAATAGTGTGTCAGAACCACTTTGAAATGGTGTACTAATTTTTAGTGAATCACCGGTCTGTAATGCTATTGTATCTGATATAGGTTGAAATGATGTTTGAACCGGAACTGTTGATCCTGAAATTAAATAAAAATTAGTAGCAGATCCACTCTTGCTTAAAATAACATCTATAGTAACTCCACTAGAAGATACATTTGCAATGTATAAACTTTTTACAAGAGTAGTTGTACCTAAGGGTGTTGTGTAAATTGTTGTAGAACCACTTGCGTTAAGTTTGTTTGCGTTTATTTTGTAAGTATTAGCCATTATTTTGTATATTGTTTGTTTCGATTAATAAAGGTTTAGATAGTCCCATTGTGTATACTTCAGGATACCATTCTATTTGAAAAAATTCATAAGCTTCTTGTTCTGTGTCAAACCAATACCATCCATCTATTGGATAGGTATAAGTATCTTTTTCTTCTTTTAACAGTTTGTATTGGTCATAAGGCCCGAATACATAATTAGGGCCATATATCACTATTCCGCTTGGGTCTACTTTATAAAATCCTGGTGTATCCATATTCTTTATTTATTATAAATATTCTAATGTGTTTATATTCTTTATTTAATACAATTATCCTGTTACAGCCCATCCTTTTTGTGTTGCAATTGAGGGATTATCATTTGCTGCGCCCCAGTTACCAGTAACTGTAATGGTTTTTGCTGTTCCTGTTGCAGATGCATTAGTATAAATTTCATCTAATGCTGTTGAATCTAAATTATTGTTTGAAACATCAAAACTAGCATTCATTCCCGTAGCGCGCATTCTTTTTAAGTTATTTCCACCAAAGGCACCAATAGTTGTACTTGAAGTCATATTTAATGCTGGGATTTCAATCATAGTACCGTTGCTGAACATTCCAGTAAAAGTAGTTCCACGAGATGTATCTATTAATGGAATATTTTTTAGTGATGAGCAGTTGCTGAAAAAATTAGTAAAATCAGTTACTCGAGATGTATTAAAACCACCAACAGTTGTTAATGAGGTGCAACTTGCAAACATACCACTTACAGATGTAGCTGCTGAAAGGTCTAAATAGGGTACTGATATTAATGATGGACAACTATTAAACATGTTAGATACTGTAGTACATTTAGATAAATTAAAAAATGGTACATCTGTAAGTGTATTACAACTAGAAAACATATATTGCGTATTAGTAGCTTCTCCTAAATCATAAGCAGGAGCTTTTAATAATGCAGAACAACCATTAAACATAAAACCAAAATCTGTTCCTTTAGATGTGTTAAAAAATGGAAATTCTCGTATATATACACCGCTAAACATACTATTAAAATTAGTTCCATTAGAAGTTTCAAGTGGTGGAATAGATGTTAAATTGTTACAACTAGAAAACATATAACTAAAATTTGTATTTCTAGCAAAATTTAATTGTGGTACAGATGTTAAGGTAGTGCAATTGTAAAATAATGAGCTTGCGTTGGTCACATTTATTGTATCAAACGGTAGTATATTTACTAAACGTCTACATTGTTGAAACATTGCTTGTATATTTGATAAATTTCGTGTATTTGTAAATCTTGGGGAAATTTTAATTGCAGTATTGTTAAACATAAAACTAGTGTTTGTACATGCTGCAAGATCCATTGTTAATGGTACTGATTCTAATTGGTAGCAGTTGTTGAATATTGAACTAAAATTTGTAACTTTTGAAGTACTACCAATAAATTTAACTTGTTTTAAATTGCAGCAATTTTGAAATGTGCTAGAAAAATTAGTGTTATTACTAGTATTTATGGGTGGAAGTGTTGGTAGACAATAACAATTAGAAAATGTACTTGAATAATTTGTACTAGCACTACTAAATGTAGCGGCTATTGATTGTAGATTATAACATGCATTAAAAGTGGAGGTCCAAGTTGTTACTTTTTGAGAATTTAATAGTGTTATTGTTCTAAGATTAAGGCAATTGTTAAATGTTGAGGTAGCATTTGTTGCGTTAGTCCAATCTAATGGAGGTAGTTTTCTTAAATTAGCGCAACTTTGAAACATGGTGGTAAAATTACTACCGCTTGTTGTATAAAGAGATACAACTTCTACTAAACTATTACAATTAAGAAATGTGCTAGTAAAATCTGTTATTCTATTTGACCCAGAATACTCAAATCTTTCTAACTCCTTTGGTATTAAGTAAGAAGTGCCACTAGCTCCTACCAATAGTGTTTGAACTTGATCACCGGCCATTTTAATTGATCTCCAACCACTAGTTCCTCCGTTAACTAAGGATCCTGTTGGTGGTGTTGGTCGAGTGGTAAGAGTAACAGAACTAAAACTTGTAGCACTGCCTGATAAGGTTACATTAATTAACGCTGGTTTGTATAACTCAGTAACTGAGCATATAGAGCTTGTTAAGGCTGCAAATGAAGCAGTTGTATATTGTTTTGACCCAGTTACAGCTGAATTATAATTGTTTGAAGTACCATCCCCCCAATCAACTGTATATCCTCCACCTCCATTTGTTGTAATTTGTAACCCAACGAAATTTGAGTTATTGTTATAAACACCATACCATGCCACTATTTGATTATTAGATACTGCAGGTAATGGTGGCAAACCACCGCTTATGTTAATTGAGGGTGCAGTTGAAAAGCGTGATGATCCAGATGTAACAGATATTGTTGA
>Ga0114974_10002213_pt1 | contig 14986 bp, 16 predicted proteins | sample S_130206_EF_Meta_FD_87318 | JGI IMG/M metagenome (GOLD analysis project Ga0114974, IMG submission 87318) | Freshwater microbial communities from Lake Simoncouche, Canada to study carbon cycling - S_130206_EF_MetaG | ecosystem: Environmental > Aquatic > Freshwater > Lake | place: Lake...
AGCTTGCAGTCCCTTGGGATTGGCGACCAAGACCTGACGCAGTGGCTGCGCGACGAGACAGTCCGGATTGCTGAGTATTTCTACGTAGAGTACAAAGCAGAAACCCTGAACTTGTACCCCAACAACATCACGGCGTTCAATAACACGCCTGATGACAAGCAACTGAAATCGCTTTATGGCAAGCCGCTGAAAAACCGGGTTGTGCAGCGGGAGAAAGTTTGCTGGGTCAAGACCAACGGCTACGAGGTGCTGGAGAAGCGCGATTGGGCGGGTAAGTACATCCCCATCGTGCGGGTGGTAGGCAATGAGTTTGAGGTTGACGGGCAGATTTATGTCTCTGGTCTGGTACGAAATGCCAAGGACGCCCAGCGGATGTACAACTATTGGGTAAGCCAAGAAGCAGAGATGTTGGCCTTGGCACCCAAGGCTCCGTTCATTGGCTACGGTGGGCAGTTTGAAGGGTACGAAACCCAGTGGAAGACTGCCAATACGACCAACTGGCCGTATCTGGAAATCAATCCAGACGTTACGGACGGTGCTGGCGCTACCTTGCCACTGCCCCAACGCGCCCAGCCCCCAATGGCCTCTACTGGCCTTTTGCAAGCCAAATCAGGGGCATCTGAGGACATCAAAGCAGCAACAGGGCAGTACAACGCTAGTCTTGGCATGGGCGGCAACGAGCGCAGCGGCAAGGCTATCCTAGCCCGTCAACGCGAGGGTGACGTTGGCACTTACCACTATGTTGACAACCTGGCCCGTGCCATTCGGTACGTAACCCGGCAACTGGTGGACATGATTCCCAAAATCTACGACACCCAGCGCGTTGCGCGGATTATTGGCGAGGATGGTGAAACCAACATGGCGCGGATCGACCCGTCGCAGCCCGAGCCGGTCAAGAAGATTGTTGACCAGCAAGGCATTGAGATTGCCAAGATTTACAACCCCAATGTTGGCAAGTACGATGTAGTGGTAACCACCGGCCCGAGTTACAGCACCAAACGGGTGGAGACTCGGGAAGAGATGGCAAACTTGTTGCAAGGCAACCCGCAACTGTGGGCTGTGGCTGGTGACCTGTTTGTCAAGAACATGGACTGGCCTGGTGCTGATGAGTTGGCTAAACGGCTGGCTAAGACCATCGACCCCAAACTGATGGGCGACGAGAACGACCCGGCCTTACAAGCTGCCAATATGCAGATGCAGGCAATGGGGCAGGAAATGCAGCAGATGCAAGAAATGCTGCAAAACGTCCAAAATTCAATGGAAGCGCAAGACCTGCAAATTAAGCAGTTTGATTCTGAGGTCAAGGCGTATGATGCTGAAACCAAGCGTATGACCGCTATGTCAGCAGCCATGACGCCAGAACAGGTGCAAGAGGTGGTACTAGGTACAATCCACGGCATGATTACCAGCGGCGACCTAATCAACGAAATGCCAGGGCGAGATGTTGGTATGCCAGATATGGAAATGCAACCACAAGGGATGCCGCAATGAAAGGTAACGAATTTGTTGGGATGCTGTTTCTGGCGCGTGATGTAGCGCACAGCGTTCACCTAAATACCCGCAGCTTTAGCAAGCACACGGCGCTCAATATTTTTTACGAGCGTATTGTTGGTGCTGCTGACGACTTTGCTGAAACCTATCAAGGTCGGTATGGCCTAATGGGCCAGATTACGTTGGGCAGCAACAAAAAGACTGCCAACATCATTGAGTTTCTTCAAGGTCAGTTGGACGAGATTGAAAAAGTACGCTATGAAGTGTGCGATAAATCTGACACTTCGCTTCAACAGTTGATTGACAACATCGTTGAAATTTATCTGCGTACCCTCTACAAACTGAGGTTCTTGGCATGAGTACCCTAGCCCCAACGCCCAAGCTGCAATTCTTTGACGCTAACGGCGCACCGTTGGTGGGCGGGAAGTTGTACACATATGCTGCTGGTTCAACCACACCATTAGCGTCCTACACCGACAGCACGGGCAACACCGCCAACACTAACCCAGTCATTTTAGACAGTCGTGGAGAGGCCAATGTGTGGCTCAGTGGGGCTATTTATAAGTTTGCTCTGTACGACAGTACCAACGTGCTAATTTGGACGGTAGACAACATTAACGGCAGCACCTTTGCCTCTAATGCAACGGGTGACGGAACAACAACTGCTTTCTCGGTAGTCAACGGTTTTACTGCCATCTACATCAACGGCGTCTATCAGAACCGCAATACCTACACCGTAACCAGCGGCACGGTAACTTTTACTGAAGCACCACCCGACACATCCATCATTGAAGTTGTTTACAACTAGGAATCGCCATGTTAAAAGTAGCAAATTCAGTCATTAACGCCAGCCAGATCAAAACGCCAATCACGTTTGTTGGTGACGTTACCCTGTCCACAGGCAACCTTGTTATCGGCACTTCTGGAAAAGGCATCGACTTTTCTGCCACACCGGGCACAGGCACAAGCGAGTTGCTGGCTGATTATGAAGAAGGTACTTGGACGCCAACTGACGCAAGCGGTGCGGGTCTTGTATTTACACAGGAATATGCAACTTATACAAAAGTGGGCCGTTTGGTAACTTTGAATTTTAGAATAGCATTTCCAGTTACGGTTAATGCTTCTGATGTTTTAATTGGCGGTTTGCCATTTGCAGCAGCAGTGGCTGGATCGGGTTCAAGAATTGCAAATATTGCTTCTTTTATCTCTGGAAAAACAACCCCAACAACAGGTTTAATTGTCTCAGACACTGAATTTAGATTGTACGATTACGCATTAGCCAGATATACAAACGTAGGTTTGACTGGCGCACAGGTGTTGGCGTTGTTTTCATACATTGTCTAAGGAAACACCATGTCTTTGACTAAAGTATCGTACTCCATGATAGAGGGTGCGCCAATAAATGTACTTGACTTTATTCCTCTAGCAGAACGCGCTGCAATTCAAGCAGGAACATCAACATTTGATTGCACATCAGCAATTCAAGACGTAATTAACACAAATGCTGGTTCAGTCTACTGGCCTGCTGGTGTGTATTTGTGCGACCCTATTCAAATCACAAATCCAGATTGCAGCACAATGACTTGGGTTGGCGAGGGTTCTGGCTACAACGGAACTCTTGGAGCCAATGCAGGAAATATAGCAACCATTCGTTGCCGCACTGCTGGCGCTGTGTTTTTTGAATTTGACACAGTGCATCGTTTCCAGATGACGAACATTGGGTTTGATGGTGACGGTCTTTGCGACATTGTTTACAAACTAAAACAGAACTGCACATTTCACACCTATGATGGTTGCTCGTTTGTAAACGCCAAGGCAACTACCGGTATTGTTGTTCAGCTTGGTGATGTTGTTAACAGTCAAGTTGATTGGACAACCTTTAATCAATGCCTATGGCAAAACACCAAGAGCGCAAGACACGCTAATAGCGTCGTGACTACAGGCACAAACACCATAAACAATACTTTTTTTTGTTGCAGGTTTCTTGGCGCAAATACTCATGTGCTTTTTCAAGGTGGAAGTCAAACTAACGTAATTGAAAATTGCGACATTCAGGCTTATGACACCGCCGCAATTGAATCCGCTGGAAACTCAAGTTACACAATTCGCGGAAATTACACTGAGTCGAATACCGGAACATATTTTTTCATAGAAAGTTCGGTTGTTTATTCAACCAGTGGCGGTGTGCTTTCAACTATTGAAAATAACCTTCTCAATTCTGCAAATACATTGATTAGTGTGAGTGCAAACAAGGAAGTTGTTATTCGCAACAACCGAATGGGATCAAACATTACTGTCACAGCGCCAACAAGCGCAACTTTGTATTACATTGCCCAAATCTACAACAACCAGTTTGCATCAGTTGTTTCTGACCCAGGAAATACGGCTGCTCAATGGAACAATGCAATTGGTGGCACTGGTCTTGGCCCTGATTTTGGTCAGTTAATTGCGGTGGGTGTTGGAGATATGCCAGCGGCTGCGTCGGGCTACCGTAGGGCAAAAAAGCCCATTCAGCTTGGTGCTACATCGTTTTATGATGGGTCTGTGTCGAGTAACTATGACACGGTTAATGGTGAGGCTTACGTTGCTGCGTCATATGGAAATAGTTTGACGTTTGGAACTGTCTCCGGATACACCCGCCTTAACGCATCAACTGCTGTTGCAGCAGCTTCTGGTAGTGTATTGACGATAAAGAGCGTTGGGTTTAGTGGGGCAAATTTGTCTTTTGAACCGGGTACAAACAACGAGATTACTTTAGGCCGCGCTGGTTTCCGTTGGTCTGAAGTATTTGCAACTAACGGCACAATCAACACATCTGATGCAAGAGAGAAGCAACAGATTAGGACTTTGCTTGACTCAGAAAAAGCTGTTGCGTTGAAATGCAAAGGTCTTCTTCGCGCTTTTAAATGGAACGAGGCTGTTGAGAAAAAAGGCACAAAGGCTCGCATTCACTTTGGCATCGTTGCTCAAGAACTGGCGGAAGCATTTAGGTCAGAGAACTTGAATCCTGATGACTACGGTATGTTTTGCTACGACGAGTGGGAAGATCAATACGAAGAGTCATACAAACTTGCCAAAGCTGGCAACGCTTACGGCGTTCGCTACGATGAACTTTTAGTATTTATTATTGCATCACTTTAAGGAAACATCATGTTAGAAAAAGTTATTTCGGTTGATCTGATTGAGGCTCTTGAAAACGGCTCCGTGCAAGTCCGCACTAAAACCGCCATCATGGAAGACGGTAAGCAAATCAGCGGCACGTTCCACCGCCACGTTATTGCTCCTGGCGATGACTACAGCGCCGAGGATGCCCGAGTAAAGGCTATCTGCAAAGCAACGCATACGGCTGCTGTGGTGACTGCTTACAAGGCGGCACAGGCTGCTGCTACGCCATAATCAGGCACGAGCCGCTGAATAACCTTGAAAGACAAACATGACTGATACCACTGCGTTCATCCAAAACGGCGCTACAACGGCTATTACCGCAAATTCTAGCGCACCTACCGCCGTACAAATTCCACCTAACTTTACGGCATCCACGCCGCCCCGCAACCAATATCGGGTGGTAAATGTTGGTTCAGTCACGGCGTTTTTAGGGGCTGGTGCAACTGCCGCAATTGCCGGGACTAACGCTGCGGCAGTCACTACAACCGGCAATGCCATGCCCATTGTGGCTGGCGCTGTGGAAGTGTTTAGCTTCCCACCAACTTGGTATTTCACCGCAACTGCGGCTTCTTCTTGTGTGCTTTACATAACGCCGGGGGAAGGTCTATAATATTTGTACTGGCCCAATGACCAGGGATTCTCAGGAATCAAAATGTCAGATGAAGAGCAATCAGCGGAATTAGCCCCCGCGTCGGAACTGGAAGCCACGGCGGCCACACCAGAACCTGTAGTTGAAACGCCGGAAGTAGCAAGCAAGACCTTCACACAAGAAGAACTTGACGCAGCTATTGGAAAAAGACTTGCGAGAGAACAGCGAAAGTGGGAACGAGAGCGACAGCCTGCGCCAGCAGTGGCAGTGGACTTACCGCCGCAAGATCAGTTTGAGTCGGTTGATGCTTATGCAGAAGCCAAGGCTTATAAGCTGATTGAGCAACGGGAAATCCAGAAACAGCAAGCTGAGATTCTTGACAGCTACCATGAGCGTGAAGAAACGGCTCGGAACAAGTACAGCGACTTTGAACAAGTTGCCTACAACCCGAACCTGAAAATCACAACCGTGATGGCACAGACGATTCAATCGTCGGACATTGGGCCTGACTTGGTTTATCACCTTGGCTCAAATCCGAAAGAGGCAGATCGTATTTCTCGGCTTTCACCTATTTTGCAGGCCAAAGAACTTGGACGACTTGAGGCTAAGTTAGCCGATAACCCCGTTCAAAAGCGCACTTCTGGTGCGCCTGAACCGATTTCACCAGTCACCGCCCGAGGGGTGGGTTCTGGGTCTTATGACACGACTGATCCAAGGTCTACCAAGACCATGACGACCAGCCAGTGGATTGAGGCTGACAGAGCGCGACAAATGAAAGCGTTGCAGGCGCGTAAGTTTTAATTTATTTTCTAAGGAAAAATCGTGGCTAATAGCATTCTTACCATTGACATGATCACCCGGAAGGCTCTCGAAATCCTCGAGAACAACCTGGTGATTACCCGCAACGTGAACCGACAGTACGATGACAGCTTCGCTGTTAACGGTGCCAAAATCGGCTCTACACTGCGTATCCGCCTGCCTGACCGGGCACTGGTGACCGACGGTGCCGCCCTGCAAGTTCAGGACGACAACGAGCAGTTCACAACCCTGACTGTGGCAAGCCAGAAACACATCGGCGTGAACTTCACAACCGCTGAACTGACCCTGCAATTGGATGACTTTGCAGAACGGGTTCTCAAGCCCCGTATCTCTCAGTTGGCCTCCAGCATTGACGCTGACGTTGCTAACGCTTACAAGTCGATCTACGCGACTGTTGGCACTCCTGGCACGACCCCAGCTACCTCTTTGGTTCTGTTGCAAGCGCAGCAAAAACTGAACGAGAACGCTGCTGTAATGTCCCCGCGCTACGCTACCGTCAATCCTGCCGCTAACGCTGGTCTGGTTGAAGGCATGAAGGGCTTGTTTAACCCCACCGATACCGTGTCACGCCAGTTCAAGAACGGCATGATGGGTACTGGTGTGCTTGGGTTTGATGAAGTCAACATGAGCCAATCCATCAAGGTTCACACCACTGGTACACGGTCTACGACTGACACAATCTTGGTTAACGGTGCTGTTAGCACCCAAGGCCAATCTACGATCAGCATTGACGGCGGTACTGGTTCTGCAACCGTTGTGACTGGTGATGTGTTTACCATTGCCGGTGTGTACGCAGTTAACCCACAAACCCGTGAGTCCACTGGTTCTTTGCAACAGTTTGTTTGTACCGCTACAAATACCGCATCCAGCGGTTCATGGACTAGCATTGCAATCAGCCCAGCAATCTACACCAGCGCCAGCGCCTTGGCTACCGTTGACAGCTTCCCTGCTGACAACGCTGCCGTGACGTTTGTTGGTACTGCTTCTACTGGCTATCCGCAAAATTTGGTTTACCACAAGGACGCAATAACATTTGCTACGGCTGACCTCCTCATGCCCCAGGGGGTTGATATGGCTGCTCGCGCAAACCATAACGGTATCTCGCTTCGTGTGGTTCGCCAGTACGATATTAACAATGACCGTATGCCTTGCCGTATTGACGTTTTGTACGGTTTTGGCACTATTCGTCCTCAGATGGCTTGCCGTCTGTGGGGCTAAATTGAATGGGGCTTCGGCCCCTTTCTTCGTAACATCTTTCAAAGGAAATTATCATGGCTCTCCCTAATTCTGGCGGTGGGTATCAGTTTACTGATGGCAACACCAACGAAATCATTATGGGCGTTCAAGCAGCGCCCCAGACCGCAACTGCTACGGCCACACTGACCGCAGCGCAAATTACTGGTGGTCTTTTGGTAGCTACTGCTGGCACTGGCGCCGTAAGTTATACGATGCCTACGGCAGCAGCAATTGACGCTGTGTTTGTTAACGCAAAGGTCAACAGCACCTTTGAACTAAAAGTCGTTAACTTGGGCACTTCATCTGGTATTGTCACTATGGTTGTTGGTACCGGCATTACTGCGGTTGGCAACTTGCTTATCGCAATTACCGGCAGTGCGGCTGGTGTTGGTGGCGCAGCGCAGTTCTTGTTCCGCAAGACCGGCGATGCTGCTTACACCGTGTATCGGGTTGCTTAAACCAAATAGGGGCTTCGGCCCCTAAAAGGACATACCATGCCCAATACCCAACCAATCGGCGTTGCTTACGCCGACCCGGAATTTACTACCTGCTACGCAAGCCAAGAAATTGGCTACTCTACGGCTGCTCAAGGCACCGTAACGCAAGCAACAGACAAAGGCACAGGGGTAACTCTGAACAAGTCTGCTGGGCGCATTACGATGAACAATGCAGCTTTGGCTGGAGCCACCGCTGTTTCGTTTATTCTGACCAATAGTTTGATTTCAACCAATGACGTAATTATCGTGAATGTTGGAAGCAATACCACTGGTAGTGCTGCTGGTGCTTACACGACTTACGTTTCCTATCTAGCTGCTGGTTCTTGCTTGATCACATTGCGAAATCTGACTGCTGCCACTTCGTATTCTGAAGCTGTCATCATCAACTTTGCAATCATTCACAGCGCATCGTAAAAATGGTCATCTATCTACGTCACCCGGTTCACGGTACGAAAGTGGCTTGCGCTGAAGAGGAAGCTGTTTACGACGAAAAAAATGGCTGGGTGAGGTATGATTTAGGTGACGTTGAGCCACCTGCCACGGTAAACGAAATGAGGCGTCCCCGTGGCAGGCCGCGAGTTGAGGTTGCTGAATTAGGAGCGTAAATGAGTACCACATCTGCTGGCGACCAGATAAACGGGGCCATGCGCCTGATTGGGATGCTGGCAGAGGGTGAGACACCTTCAGCGGCGGCATCTCAAGACGCGCTGTCGGCGCTTAACCAGATGATCGACTCATGGAACACTGAGCGACTGTCAATATTCAGCACTCAGGATCAGGTGTTTACCTGGCCTGCAAGTGTTAAAAGCCGCACTCTAGGCCCATCTGGTGATTTTGTTGGCAACAGGCCAATCTTGATTGACGATGCCACCTACTTCAGGGACGCTGCCACCAATGTCAGCTACGGCATCAAGATCATCAACCAACAGCAGTACGATGGGATTGCAGTCAAGACAGTGACTAGCACTTATCCACAGGTGCTGTGGATAAATATGTCGTACCCCGACATTGAGATGTACGTCTACCCGGTGCCTTTACGTCCGCTGGAATGGCACTTTATTTCAGTTGAAGAGCTGCATCAACCGGCAACGCTGGCGACTACGCTGTCGTTCCCACCAGGCTACTTGCGAGCCTTTAGGTTCAATTTGGCCTGTGAGATTGCCGCTGAGTTTGGCGTCGAGCCAAGTCCCCAAGTCTCGCGGATTGCCATGACCTCCAAGCGCAACATCAAGCGCATCAACAACCCTGATGATGTGATGGCAATGCCGTACGGCATAGTTGCCAATCGTCAACGGTACAACATCTACGCTGGGAACTTTTAATTATGACTACCGTTGCCATTTCTGCTCTGCCCGTTGCTACTGTTATCAACGCCGCCGATATTGTTCCTATCGTCCAAGCTGGCACAACCAAGAGCATCAGCAAGACCTTGCTGTTTACTAGCCCTACGATGGTCACGCCAGCTTTGGGGACGGTTGCCAGTGGCGTCATTTCGGCCTGCACATCGACCAGCATGGTCATGGTGACACCAGTAATTGGTGCAGCCACCGGAACAAGTCTAGCGGTAACGGGTGCAGTCACATCATCGGGAACGGCAGGCGTTGGCTACGCAACAGGCGCTGGCGGTGCTGTAACTCAAATAACCAGCCGCACCACAGGAGTGACGCTAAACAAAACAACCGGGTCTATCACTTTGGTGAGTGCAGCAGGATCACCTACTCTTGCATCTTTTACAGTTACAAATAGCACAGTTGCCGCAACCGATGTAATCATTATCAATCAAAAATCAGGCACTGATTTATATGAAATAGCTATTACCGCAGTGGCAGCAGGTAGTTTCCGAGTTTCATTCTTTTCACTTGTTGGTACAACAACTGAGCAACCGGTTTTCAACTTTGCCGTCATCAAGGCTGTAGCTGCGTAATGCACACGCCCATCCTTGGTTCGGCTTATGTTGCGCGTAGCATCAATGCTGCGAATAACAGGATGGTCAACCTGTTCCCCGAAGCCATTCCAGCAGGAGGGTTAGAGGCTGGGTTTCTGAACCGCGCCCCAGGGCTGGAGTTTCTGCAATCTGTAGGCACTGGCCCCATCCGGGCGCTGTGGGCGCACCAGACCAACGGCAGCGACTTCTATGTCGTGTCAGGCCAAGAGGTCTACAAACTGACTGGCATGACGGCTACACCGACTTTGCTTGGCACAGTGTCAGGCACCGGCCCGGTATCTATTGCTGACAACGGCACACAGATTTTCTTTGCCTGCAATCCAGACGGCTACATCTACAACGAAACCACCAACGTATTTGCAAAGATTACAGACCCAGACTTTGCTGGTGCTGTGACGGTGGCCTACCTTGACGGTTACTTTGTCTTCAACCAGCCAAACAGCCAGATCATTTGGGTATCGCAGCTACTGGACGGAACCTCAGTTGACCCGCTGGATTTTGCATCTGCTGAAGGCTCACCTGACGGTGTGGTAGGGCTTATTGCTGACCACCGCCAACTGTGGGTGTTTGGTACTGACTCGGTAGAGGTCTGGTATGACGCAGGCACTGCTGACTTCCCTTTGCAGCGCATTCAGGGCGCGTTTAACGAGATTGGCTGCATCTCTGCATACTCCATAGCCAAACTTGACAATGGCCTGTTCTGGCTAGGTACAGACGCCCGTGGACAGGGCATCGTCTACCGCGCCAACGGCTACACCGGAACTCGGGTTTCTACTCATGCCGTTGAGTACGCTATTGCTCAATACGGCAACATCTCGGACGCCATTGCCTACACGTACCAGCAGGAAGGCCATGCCTTCTATGTGTTGTCATTCCCATCAGGCAACGCTACTTGGGTTTACGATGTAGCTACTGAAGCATGGCACGAACGCGCTGGGTTTGATAACGGCCTATTTATGCGGCACCGCAGCAATTGCCAATGCAACTTTGGCGGCAACATCATTGTTGGCGACTTTGAGAACGGCAACATCTACAAGTTCAATCTAGACATTTTTGCTGACAACGGCGGCATTCAAAAGTGGTTGCGTTCTTGGAGGGCGCTGCCGCCGGGTCAGAACAACTTCAAGCGCACTGCCCACCATACCCTGCAACTCAACGCTGAGACAGGCGTAGGGCTTGGCGTCACGCCGGGTCAAACTGCGGACGGAATACTGACAGAATTGCTTAACGTCCCACCGGCAGGGCCAAGTTATCAACTGATTGCTGAGTTTGATTGGGAATACCTAGCAACTGAATCTGGCAGTGAACTTACAACTGAATCTGGCGACGGTTTTGAATCCTTGGTGACCTTTGCTTACAGTGGCCCAAATATTGATGGTGCTGAGATCGTTACTGAGGAATTTCCCGCAACACCGGGCTATGACCCGCAATGTATGCTGCGCTGGAGCGATGACGGGGGCCATACTTGGTCAAACGAGCATTGGGCCAGCATGGGCAAGATTGGTGAGTACGGCTACCGCACGTTCTGGCGTCGGCTGGGCATGACGCTCAAGCTGCGCGACCGGGTATACGAAATCAGTGGCACTGACCCGGTAAAGGTCAGCATCATGGGCGCTGAGTTGGTGCTGAGTCCAACAAAGGCTTGATGTGGCAACCACCAACAGCAACATCACTCAAATCCCCGCGCCTCGCGTTCCATTGTTGAACGCGCAGACGGGCGCTGTGTCAATGGAGTGGTTTCTCTGGTTCAACAACGTCTACACCATTACGGGCGGTGGCATTGGAATCACGCCCGTCATCAACGGTGGCACGGGGCTAGGAACTATCCCAACCAACGGCCAACTGCTGATTGGCAATGGCACGGGCTATGCCCTGCACACTCTGACCGCCAGCACCGGCATTACGGTGACCAATGGGCTAGGCACTATCACAGTGACCAACAGCCTGCCAGATCGAACTGTGGTGCTGACGGGCGCAGGCACAACGGTAGTGACCGGGACGTATCCCAACTTCACTATCACCAGCAATGATGCGTTTGTCGGCACGGTAACGAGCGTTAGTTGGACGGGCGGTATTGTGTCGGTGGCTACACCAACCACAACGCCAGCGTTTACGGTTGCAGGCACTTCTGGCGGCGTACCGTACTTTTCTAGCGGCACAACTTGGGCGTCATCTGGCGCACTGACTGCAAACAGGCTGGTGCTTGGCGGCGGTGCTGGGGCTGCGCCTACGGTGCTGGGCAGTTTGGGGACAACCACCACGGTTTTGCACGGCAATGCAGCCGGTGCGCCGACCTTTGGGGCGGTGTCGCTAACTGCGGATGTATCTGGTATCCTCCCTGTAGCCAATGGCGGGAATGGACTAGGCGCGGCCTATACGGTGGCAACCCTGCCAGCAGCCGGTACGCAAGGCCGCAGATCGTGGGTGACTGATGCCTTAGCACCAGTATTTCTAGCTGCACCTGTTGGTGGCGGTGCGGTGGTTTGCCCGGTGTTTGACAACGGCACAGCCTGGGTGGTTGGGTAACAAGGAGAACGATTATGGGTTGGGGTCAAGTATTAGGCGCTGCGGCGGGATATTATTTTGGTGGGCCAGCAGGCGCTGCTGCGGGCGCTGCCCTTGGTGGCGGTCTTGAAGAAGCCACTGGCGGTGGCACAACGGGTGCTATTCAACAGGCCACTAATGCAGCTAACGCTCAATCTTCCGAAGCATTGGCACTGCAAAGGCGGATGTACGAGGAAGGCGTTGCTAGACAACAACCAAGATTGGCAGCAGGTAATAATGCACTAGCGCAGATGCAAAGTGGCGCGTTTGCACAACCAGCGGCGTTTAGGTTTGGCGCGGGTGACTACCAAGCTGACCCAGGCTATGCGTTTAGGCTTGCAGAAGGCCAAAGGGCAATTGACCGACAAGCAGCAGCCCGTGGCGGTCTGATCTCTGGCGGTGCTTTACGAGCAGCTACGCGCTATGGGCAGGACATGGGATCGCAAGAATACGGCAACGCCTACAACCGCGCTTTAACAGGCTACAACGCTGACGTAGCGCGTTCCAACACTGGCTACAACCGTTTGGCGGGGCTTGCTGATGTAGGCCAAACAGCAGGCACTCAAATCGGCACTGCCGGTCAAAACTACGCGACTAACGCTGGGAATTTAATGACCAACCAAGGCGACACCTCGGCTAACGCTATGTTGGCGTCTGAACGCGCTAGGCAATCGGCTTACGGGAACATTGGAAAAGCGTTTGGCTCTGGTGGGTTTGACAGCCTAGTCAGTGGTTTCTATGGCCCCGGTCAGTACAACCAAAGAATGGGCGTTAACTTTACCGACCCATATAACTACGGTTAAGGACAAATCATGGCACTTAATTTTGGAGTTCTTGACCAAGGTGGCCCCTCAAATTTCTTTGAGGGCTACTCGCAAGGCCAAGAGAAAATGCAGGCCAATGCAATGGCCCAGCAAAAGGCCGCGCAAGCCCAGCAAGAGTTTGGTATGCGCCAGCAGGAGTTTGCCGCTGGGCAGGCGGATAAGCAACGGATTGCCAACACCGCTATAGTCACGCAGAGGACGGCCGCTGCGCGTGACGCAATACTTAACGCTCGTACACCGGATGAGGCTAGAGCGATTGAGAAAGCACAACACGCTGACCCTTACCTTGGCCCAATTAGGAGGCAGTTTGGTAGCCTAGAAGCAGACTTGGCTGATATTCCAAACGAACCTACTGCGTTTGACCAGTGGAAACAAAAACAAGCAATGGGCGCGGAAGCGTTCCTAAAGCAACAAGCGTCTGAACAAGGGTTTCAAAACCTTTTGGCAAAAGTTAAGGGCGGCCCATCTGGTATGGCTGCTGCGCCTGCTGGCCTTCAGCCTAGTGGCGCGATAACATCTCCAGTACGCACCAACCAAATGATGCCAAACCAAAATCAGGCTAACGCAATGGTTGCGCCTGCAATTGGCGGCAGAACACCTCAAGAAATAGCTCGTGAGATTGACACTCTTAGCGAATCATCTGACCCCCGCGCAAGAGCAATGGTAGCCCGGTTATCAAAAGAATATGAGGCATCTCTAAAAGTTGCCAATCCTACGATGTCGGATCGTTTTGTTCCAGTGGGACGGTTGGTGTTTGACCGTCAGACGCAGCAATACATTTCACCATCACAAGCGCAGTTGGCGCAATCGCAAGAACGCTCTGCTACGACAGCGCCGGGCGGTAAGCCCCCTATTGGGTATCGTTTTACGCCTACTGGTGATCTAGAGCCTATTCCCGGCGGCCCAGCAGCGCGGGCAACGGAAATTAAACCACTGACCGCAGCGCAAGAAACCAAGCGTCGAGACACACTTGGAAAAGAATTTAAACTTGCCCAAGGTGCTTTGCAAACAACTCAAGATGTTCTTGATTCCATAGCGTTTGTAAAGTCTGAGCCGGGTTTGTCTCGCGCAACTGGATTTACGGGTATGTTGCCATCTTTTCCTGAAGGCGCAGCCGCATCTGCCGACGTAAGATTAGCCAACTTAAAAGGCAAAGTTACCGCGCTTGGTAAAGCGGCGGCGGCAGCTAGCGGCGCTATTGGGTCAATTGCTACCGTAGAATGGAAAATTCTTGCGGATCAAATTGCAAATATTGACCCTGTAAAAGGAACAGGGCCGCTTTTAAGTCAGTTAGATTTAGTTGAGCAGCAAGCAAAAGTTGCCATGAATAAAATTCAAGATGCCTACCAACGGCAATTTGGCGAAGATTTTGAAAGGTTTCCTCAGTTTTCTGATCTTCCTCCGCCAAAATCAGCAATTAAGGCAAAAACGCCTGCGGCTGCTGCGGCTCCACAAGGTACTGGCGGGTTCAAATATCTTGGTAAAGAAAGCAAATAATGGCTACTAAATACCGTGTTCAAGGCCCGGATGGCGCGGTTCATGTGTTTGAAGGGCCAGATGATGCAACGCCTGCTCAAGTTGAATCGTTTGCTGCTCAGACATTTGGCGCTGCACCAGCACAGCCTAAATCTCTAGTAGAACAAATACCGGGCTACGGCGGGCCAGTTCCTGCGGCCACGGCCCGGCAAGACTCTGCACCAACCCGTAGACAAGCAATTGCGGAATTCATAGCGCCTACTGTTGAAGCTTTGGGTGCTGTTGGCGGTGGCACGTTAGGCATACCCGCTGGCCCTGCGGGCATGGTTCTTGGGTCTGGCGCTGGTTATGCAGGCGCTAAAGAACTTATGCGTCTGGCCGCAGGCAACGCTGCGCCCGA
>Ga0114974_10002216_pt1 | contig 14984 bp, 15 predicted proteins | sample S_130206_EF_Meta_FD_87318 | JGI IMG/M metagenome (GOLD analysis project Ga0114974, IMG submission 87318) | Freshwater microbial communities from Lake Simoncouche, Canada to study carbon cycling - S_130206_EF_MetaG | ecosystem: Environmental > Aquatic > Freshwater > Lake | place: Lake...
CCGATGATGGCCAGCAGCTGCACCGCGACCAGCGACAGGCCGATGCGCAGGACCACGGCGGCGATCAGACCCAGCAGGATGACCTTCTTGCGCATCTCGGCGGGGACGCGGGTCGCGGCCAGGCCGATCACCACGGCGTTGTCGCCCGCCAGCACCACGTCGATCATCAGGACCTGGCCCAGGGCGCCCAGCCAGCTCGGATTGAAGATGTCGAACAAGAAGATCTCCCGTGGTGACTCAGCGCGGGCCGGTCTGCCGGAGCGCTTCGCCCAGCACCATTGCTGCGGCTTGCGTCACATTCAAGGCGCGCGCCCCCGGCTGCATCGGAATCACCAACCGGGCGTCGGCGGCGGCGTGGACGGCATCGGGCACCCCGGCGCTTTCCCGCCCCACCAGCAGGGTGTCACCGGCACGGAAGGTGAATTCCAAATAGGGCTGGGCTCCCTTGGTGGTCAGGAGAATTAGTCTTGAGGGATTTGGCCCGCCTTCGCGGGCCGGGCCTGGCTCGCGCTCGGCCTGGAACCGGTCCCAGCTGGAAAAGCGCCGCATATTGGCCAGATCGAGGTAATCCATGCCCGCCCGGCGCATTCCCTTGTCGGTCAGAAGAAACCCACAGGGCTCGATAATATCGACGGGGACGCCCAGGCAGGCCCCCAGCCGCAGCAGGGAACCCGCATTCTTGGGAATATCGGGCTCAAACAGGGCCAGGCGCATCAAAACCCCTCATGATTTGCGGGATTGCTGCAAGGCACGGGCAGAAAAGGCATTTTCTGCGTCATCGTGCCGCAAGACCCCTGAAAACCGACTCTCTATTTTACCGGCTCAAGAAAGCAAGGTACCGGGGGGAAACGGGTCGGCGCGTCACCGCGTCATTACCGTTTTCACATCCCGGTGTGGCAATAGATTTCGCAAGTCAGTTCTGAAGGGTGATCCCAGTGGCAGGTACGACAAGTGACGCGGCGACGCGACGCGACTTTATCTACGTGGCGTCTGGCGCGATGGGCGCTGTCGCGGCGGGTGCTGTCGTCTGGCCCCTGATCCAGCAGATGAACCCCAGCGCTGCAGCGCTGGCTCTGGCCACCACCGAGACGGACATCGGCGCCATCCAGCCGGGCCAGCAGGTGATCATCAAGCATCGCGGCCAGCCGCTGTTCGTGCGCCGCCGCACACCGGAAGAAATCAAGTCGGCCCAGGCCGTCGATGTCGCGGCGCTGCCCGATGGCCTGGCGCGCAACGCCGGCAAGGATGCGGCGCTGCCCGCGTCCGATGCCAACCGCACCATCAAGGCCGAATGGCTGGTGGTGAGCGGCGTCTGCACCCATCTGGGTTGCACCCCCACAGTTTCCACGCCGTCGGCGCCGGAAGGCGAATATGGCGGCTGGCTCTGCCACTGTCATGGCTCGGCCTATGATACGTCCGGCCGCATCCGCAAGGGACCGGCCCCGGAAAACCTGCACGTTCCGGTCTATTCGTTCATGTCCGATACACGCATCAAGGTCGGTTAAGGAGCACACATATGTCCGGTCCTTCGACCTACAATCCCAAGTCCGGTATCGAGAAGTGGCTCGACCAGCGCCTGCCGCTGCCGCGCTTTATGCATGACACCATCCTCACCTTCCCGACGCCCAGGAACCTGAACTTCTGGTACACCTTCGGCGGTATCCTGACCTTCTGCCTTGGCGTGCAGATCATCACCGGCATCGTGCTGGCGATGCATTATGTCGCCAATGCCGGCCTCGCCTTCGACTCGGTCGAGAAGATCATGCGCGACGTAAATTACGGTTGGCTGATCCGCTATGTGCACGCCAATGGCGCGTCGATGTTCTTCCTTGCCGTCTACATCCACATGTTCCGCGGCATCTATTACGGCTCGTACAAGGCTCCGCGCGAGATCATCTGGATCCTGGGCGTGCTGATCTACCTGCTGATGACCGCCACGGCCTTCTTCGGTTACGTGCTGCCCTGGGGCCAGATGTCCTTCTGGGGCGCCACCGTCATCACCAATCTGTTCAGCGCCATTCCTGTGATCGGCCCGGGCATTGCCACCTGGCTGTGGGGCGACTTCGCCGTCGGCGACGCCACCCTGAACCGGTTCTTCTCGTTGCATTACCTGCTGCCCTTCATCATCGCGGGCGTGGTCGGTCTGCACATCTGGGCGCTGCACGTGCCCGGCAACAACAACCCACTGGGCATCGACGTGAAGAGCCCGCAGGACACGGTGCCCTTCCATCCGTACTACACGGTGAAGGACGCCTTTGTCCTGGTGCTGTTTATCATCGTCTTCGCCGGCTTCGTCTTCTTCGAGCCGGAGTTCTTCGGCAGCCCAGACAACAACATTCCGGCCAACCCGCTGGTGACGCCGCCCGACATCGTGCCGGAATGGTACCTACTGCCCTTCTACGCGATGCTGCGTTCGGTGCCGGACAAGCTCCTGGGCGTGCTGGTGATGGGTGCTGCGATCGTCTCACTGGCGGTGCTGCCTTGGACCGATACCAGCCGCGTGCGCTCCAACCGCTTCCGTCCGACCATGAAGTGGTTCTTCTGGTTCTTCGTGGTGGCCTGCGTGACGCTGGGCTATTGCGGCAGCCAGCCGGTCGACGCGACCATCGCCGGAATTCCGGCGGTCTGGATCGCCCGCCTGGCGTCGCTCTACTACTTCGCCTTCATCTACCCGATCATGTTCTTCGTCGGGCTGTTTGAAACGCCCAAGCCGCTTCCCGCGTCCATTGCCCAATCCGTGCTCGGCGACAAGCCGGCCGCTGCCGAGTGAGACACACCATGCGCCTTGCTCTTCGTATTATCCTGGCAGCCGGTCTGGCCGTTGGCCTTACCGGTGCCGTCTCCGCGCAGGAAATCGACACCCACGCGCGGGCGCCCAAGCATGTCGAGTACAAGTTTGAGGGCCCGTTCGGAAAGTATGACCGTGCGGCGCTGCAGCGCGGCTACCAGGTCTACAAGGAAGTCTGCGCCGCCTGTCACAGCCTGAAGCAGATCGCCTTCCGCAACCTGATGGACCATGGCGGTCCGGAATTCTCAGAAGCCCAGGCCCGTGCGCTGGCGGCTGCCGCCAAGGTGCCGGCCGGCCCGAACGACAAGGGCGAGACCCACAATGACAGCGGCGAAGTGCTGACGCGCAGCGCCGTGCTGGCAGATTACTTCCCGGCCCCCTTCCCGAACGAAGAGGCCGCCCGCACCGCCAATGCCGGCGCGCTGCCGCCGGACCTGTCACTGATGGTCAAGGCCCGCCATCACGGCGCTGCCTATGTCTATTCGCTGCTCACCAGCTATGGCGAGAAGCCGCCGGCCGGTTTCGCCGTGGCGAAGGGCAAGTACTACAACCCGTATTTCGCGGGCTGGAACATCGGCATGCCGCAGCCGGTCACCAACAATGGCGTCTCCTATAGCGACGGCACCAAGGCCTCGATCGAACAACAGGCGCACGACGTCGTGACTTTCCTGGCCTGGGCAGCGGAGCCCAAGATGGAACAGCGCAAGCAGATGGGTTTTGCGGTGCTGATCTTCCTGCTGGCCTTTGCCGGCGTGCTGGGCCTAGTCTACAAGAAGGTCAAGGGCGAGTACGCGCTGAAATAAAATGCCATCCCGCGCAGGCGGCGATGCAGTGATGCAAGGCGCGGATAACCTCCGCGCCTTGTTTTTTGGACGCGCGGTCTGGCGCGAACCGCTTCTCACTTCGCGGGACCGACGCTCCTTGTTTGCTTTGGGGGGTGTGTTAAAACGCCCCGCAACCTCCCAGCCCCTGAAGAATCATGGCCCGGACAGTTCTCGGAATCATCGGCGGTTCCGGCGTCTATGACATCGAGGGCCTGGAAAATGCCCGCTGGCAGGCCGTCGCCAGCCCGTGGGGCGAACCCTCCGACCAGCTCCTTACCGGCACGCTGCACGGCGTCGATATGGTCTTCCTGCCGCGCCATGGCCGCGGCCACATCCAGACCCCCAGCAGCATCAATTATCGCGCCAATATCGACGCCCTCAAACGCATCGGCGTCACCGACGTTATTTCTGTCTCGGCCTGCGGCTCGCTGAAGGAAGAGCTGCCGCCCGGCACCTTCCTGATGGCCGACCAGTTCATCGACCGCACCTTCGGGAGGCAGACCAGCTTTTTCGGCCCCGGCTTCGTGGCGCATGTGCCGATGGCGCATCCGGTCTGCCCGCGCCTGTCCGATGCGCTGACGCTGGCAGCGCGTGAGCAGAAGATCAGCCACGACCAGGGCGGCACCCACATCACCATCGAAGGTCCGCAATTCTCCACCATGGCGGAAAGCGAACTCTATCGCGCCTGGGGCTGCAGCGTCATCGGCATGACGGCGATGCCGGAAGTCAAACTGGCCCGCGAGGCCGAGCTACCCTATGCCATCGTCGCCATGGTGACCGACTATGACTGCTGGCACCCCGATCATGACAGCGTCACCGTCGATGCCGTTGTGAAAGTGATGAAGGGCAATGGCGCCAATGCCCGCAAACTGATCGCCGCCGTGGCGGTCAAGCTGGGACCGGAACGCACACCTTCGCCGCTGGGCGTGGAAACCATGCTCGACATGGCGGTGATGACGGCGCCGGAAAGGCGCGATCCTGTCCTGATGGCGAAACTCGACGCGGTCGCTGGCCGCATCCTCAAAAAGTAAGCGGAGCAGCATCATGGATTTCAAGGACGCCATCCGCACCATCCCGAACTATCCCAAGGACGGGATCATGTTCCGGGATATCACCACGCTCCTGGGAAATCCGCGCGCTTTCCGCCGCGCGGTGGACGAGCTGGTGCAGCCCTGGGCCGGTATCAAGGTCGACAAGGTGGCGGGGCTGGAAGCGCGTGGCTTCATCCTGGGCGGCGCCGTGGCGCACCAGCTTTCCACCGGCTTCGTGCCGATCCGCAAGAAGGGCAAGCTGCCCTTCAGTGTGATCGGCGAGGATTACGCGCTGGAATATGGCCAGGACCGGGTCGAAATCCACACCGACGCGATCAAGCCGGGCGACAATGTCCTGCTGATCGACGACCTGATCGCCACCGGTGGCACGGCGCTGGCGGGCATCCGGCTGATGGAGCGGGCGGGCGCCAAGGTGATCGGCTGTTCCTTCGTCATCGATCTGCCGGAACTGGGCGGCGCCGACAGGCTTCGCGCCGGCGGCCATCAGGTTCATTCGCTCGTGGCGTTTGAAGGTCACTGACCTTGAAGCTCTATTCGAACACCGCTTCGCCGTTTGGCCGCAAGTGCAAGGTGATTGCGCACGAGCTGGGTGTGAAGCTGGAAATCATTCGCACCTTGCCGGTACAGGACCCGGAATTTCGCCGCGTCAATCCGCTGGGCAAGATTCCCGCGCTGGTGCTGGATGACGGCTCGGTGCTCTTCGACTCTCCGGTGATCTGCGAATATCTGGACCGCAAAGGCGGCGGCAAATTCTTCCCCGCCGACACGATCTGGAAGGCCGCCACCAACCGCTGGAAATCGCTGGGGTTGCAGGCGTTGGGCGACGGCATTTCCGACGCTGCCGTGGCGTATGTGATGCTGGGCCGCGAGCCCACGCCGCCGGAAGCCACCCGCGCCCGCCAACTGGCGGCGATCGAGGCCGGGCTGGACGCGGCGGAGCGCGCGAAGCTTCAGGACCCAGCCACCATTGGCGAAATCAGCATCGCCTGTGCCCTGGGCTATGTCGAATTCCGCTTCCCGGAACTTGATTGGAAGAGTTCCCGCCCAAAATTGGCAGCGTGGTACGCGCAGTTCTCGCAGCGGCCCTCCATGCTGGCGACGATTGCGGCCCAGCCTTAGAGACGGGTGGCGTAGAATGAAAATCAACGGCAAGCATTACCGCTCGGTCTGGGCCATCGGCGAAGATGCCTTTGGCATTATCGATCAGACCAAACTGCCACATGCCTTCGTCACCATGACCATCCGTACCCCGGACGAGGCGGCGCATGCCATCGTCGCGATGCAGACCCGCGGCGCGCCGCTGATTGGCGCAGTGGGTGCCTATGGCCTGGCGCTGGCGGTGCGCGACGTCGCCTCCGACGACGCCGTTAACAGGATGGTGGAGATGCTGGCGGAAACCCGGCCCACCGCCATCAACCTGAAATGGGCGCTGTGGCGCATGCGTGGCGCGCTGTTGAACCAGCCTCATGGCAAGCGGGTGCAGCTTGCCTGGGAAGAGGCGCAGAAGATCGCTGACGAAGACGTGGCGATGAGCGAAGCCATCGGCGCCAACGGCCTGAAGATCATCCAGGACATCGCGGCGAAAAAGCCGGGCGAGACGGTCAACATTCTGACCCATTGCAATGCCGGCTGGCTGGCGACGGTGGATTACGGCACCGCGCTGGCGCCGATCTACATGGCGCATGACGCGGGCATCAAGCTGCATGTCTGGGTGGACGAAACCCGTCCACGCAACCAGGGCGCGGCGCTGACGGCGTTCGAGCTGGGCAGCCACGGCGTGCCACATGCCATCCTGGTCGATAATGCCGGCGGCCATTTCATGCAGGCGGGGCAGGTGGACATGGTGATCGTCGGCACCGACCGCGTCACCGCCAATGGCGATGTCGCCAACAAGATCGGCACCTACCTGAAGGCGCTGGCGGCGCGGGATAACGGCATTCCCTTCTATGTCGCGCTGCCGTCTTCGACCATCGACTGGACGCTGGAATCAGGCCGCGACATTCCCATCGAGGAACGCTCTTCCGATGAAGTGCTGAAAATGTCGGGCCGCCTGCCGGACGGTTCCGTGACCATCGTGGAAATCGCCGCCCCTGGTTCGGGCGCGGCCAATCCTGGCTTCGACGTGACGCCGGCGCGGCTAGTCACCGGCTTCATCACCGAACGCGGCACTTGCGCCGCCACCCCCGAAGGCTTGCGTAGCCTGTTTCCGGAAGAGAAATAGGATGCAAAGCCGCTGGTCCGATGCGGAAGCCCGCCAATATGTCGCTGACTATGCGGCGAAGGGTGTGAACGAGGATCTGGCGCTGCGTGTCTATACCACCCGGCTGCTGGGGCGCGATCCGGCGCTGGTGCTGCATGGCGGCGGCAATACCTCGGTGAAGACCACCGTTCCCGACATGCTGGGCGATGCGGTGCCGGTGCTGTGCGTGAAGGGCAGCGGCTGGGACATGGGCGAGATCGAACCTGCGGGTCTTCCGGCGGTGCGACTGGAGCCCCTGCGCCGCTTGCGGACGCTGAACGCCCTGTCCGACGAAGACATGGTCAACCAGCAGCGCATCAACCTGCTGGATGCGGCCGCACCCAATCCGTCGGTGGAAACACTCCTGCACGCCTTCCTGCCCAACAAATATATCGACCATGTCCATTCCACCGCCGTGCTGGCCCTGATTGACCAGTCGGATGGCGAGGCGCTGGCCCGCGCCGTCTATGGCGAGCGCGTCGCCTATGTGCCTTACGTCATGCCGGGTTTCGCGCTGGCCAAGGCCGTGGCCGATATCTTCGACAAGCATCCCAAGGTCGAGGGGCTTGTGCTGCTGCAGCATGGCATCTTCACCATGGGCGACACCGCCGAGCAGGCGTACGGCCGCATGATTGAATTTGTGACGCTGGCAGAAGAGCGTCTGCAGCAGAACCGCAAGGCGCTGGCGCCGGCGGTATTGCCATCGGCGCTGGCGAAGCTGCCGGACATTGCGCCGATCCTGCGCGGCATGATGGCAATTCAGAAGGATGCCAATGCGGGCACCGCCAAGCGGCAGATACTAGAATTCCGCACTACTCCGGCGATCCTGGCCTATGTGAACGGCAAGGATGTCGCCCGCTACAGCCAGGTCGGCGTGGTGACGCCGGACCACACCATTCGCACCAAGAACTGGCCGCTGCTGGTGCCCGCGCCGGAAGCCGGAAAGCTGGACGCTTGGGCCGTCGATGTGAAGGCGGCGCTGGACGCCTATGTGGCGCGCTATCACGCTTATTTTGCGGCAAACAATGCGAAAAGCCCGCTCAAGAAGACCGAACTGGATGCAGCGCCGCGCGTCATCCTGGTGCCGGGCATCGGCCTGTTCGGCGCCGGTGCGACGTCGAAGGACGCCGCCATCGCCGCCGACATCGCTGAAAATACCGTGCAGGTCATCACCGACGCCGAGGCCATCGGTGAATACCGCCCCATCGGCGAATACGAGATGTTCGAGATGGAATACTGGTCGCTGGAACAGGCCAAGCTGGGCAAGACGGTGGAAAAGCCGCTGGCCCGGCAGGTCGCGGTTATTACCGGCGGTGGTTCTGGCATCGGCCTGGCGACGGCCAAGGCGATGGCTCGCCAAGGCGCGGAAGTTGCCGTACTGGACCGTGACGCGCAAGCCGCCCAGGCGGCGGCCAAGGCGATTGGGGCCACGGCGCTTGGCGTCATCTGTGATGTCACCGACGCTGCCAGCGTGAAGACGGCATTCGATGCCGTGGTGTCGAAGTTCGGCGGCGTCGATATCGTCGTCTCCAATGCCGGTGCGGCCTGGCAGGGCACCATTGGCACGGTGGATGACAAGACGTTGCGCAAATCGTTCGAGCTGAATTTCTGGGCGCACCAGTCGGTGGCGCAGAACGCCACCCGCATCATGCTGCAGCAAGGCACCTTTGGCTGCCTGCTGTTCAACACGTCCAAGCAGGCGGTCAATCCGGGCAAGGATTTCGGGCCTTATGGCCTGCCCAAGGCGGCGACCCTGTTCCTGGTCAAGCAGTATGCGCTGGATCATGGCAAGGACGGCATCCGCTCCAACGCGGTCAATGCCGACCGCATCCGCAGCGGACTCCTCACCGACGAGATGGTGGCCAAGCGGTCTGCAGCGCGCGGCGTGTCCGAAGCCGACTATATGGCGGGCAATCTGCTGAAGCGCGAAGTCACCGTCGAAGACGTGGCCGATGCCTTCGTCTATCTCGCCACCGCCGCTAAGACCACGGCGGCAGTTGTCACCGTCGATGGCGGTAACATCGAGGCTTCTCTTCGCTAACACGGCGCAAAAGGCGCGCCCCGGAAATTACGTATTAAACCGGAAGTGCATGACGTCGCCATCGGCGACGACATATTCCTTGCCTTCCAGCCGGAACTTGCCCGCCTCGCGCGCGCCGGCTTCGCCCTTGCCCGCGACATAGTCGGGATAGGCGATGGTTTCGGCGCGGATATAGCCCTTTTCGAAATCGGTATGAATCACGCCCGCCGCCTGCGGCCCCTTGGAGCCGCGCGTCACGGTCCAGGCACGGGCTTCCTTCGGCCCCACGGTGAAGAAGGTCAGCAGGCCCAGCAATTCGTAACCGGCGCGGATCAGCTTGTTCAGGCCGGGTTCTTCCAGCCCCAGCGATTCCAGGAAGTCGCCGCGTTCGGCGGCGGGCATCTGGGCGATCTCTTCCTCGATCTTGGCCGAGATCACCACGCTATGCGCGCCTTGCGACTTGGCCATCGCTTCGGCGCGGGCGGAAATGAAATTGCCGCTGGCGGCGGAGCCTTCCTCGACATTCAGCACATACAGAACCGGCTTGGCCGTCATCAGGCCAAGCTGCGAATAGGGCGCGCGCTCTTCCGGGGCCAGTTCGGCCACGCGCGCGGGCTTGCCGTCACGCAGCAGCACCAGCGCCTTGGTCATCAGGGCCAGCGCTTCCTTGGCTTCCTTCTCGCCGCTATTGGCTTTCTTCTCCAGCGGTTTCACGCGCTTTTCCAGGCTGTCCAGGTCGGCCAGCATCAGCTCGGTTTCCACCGTCTCGGCATCGGCGATGGGGTCGATCTTGTTTTCGACGTGGGTGATGTCGTCATCCTCGAAGCAGCGCAGCACGTGCACGACCGCATCGACCTCACGGATATTGGCGAGGAACTGGTTGCCCAGGCCTTCGCCCTTGGAGGCGCCGCGCACCAGGCCCGCGATATCGACGAAGGTGATGCGGGTGGGGATGATCTCCTGCGAACCGGCGATTCCGGCCAGCGTTTCCAGCCGGGGATCGGGCACCGCCACATCGCCGACATTTGGTTCAATCGTGCAAAATGGATAGTTGGCCGCCTGCGCCGCCGCCGTCTGGGTCAGGGCGTTGAACAGGGTGGACTTGCCGACATTGGGCAGCCCCACGATTCCGCATTTGAAGCCCATTACTCTTTTTCTTTCTTCGGTGGCTTGTCTGATTTTGGGGGCGCCGTCAGCAGCGCCACCTTGCTCATGAACCCGGTATCGTCATCGCGCGCCAGCAGCGGGGCGGCCTGCACCATCGCGTCCACCAGCGGCTTCAGCCAGTCGATGTCGTCGCGATCGAAATTCGCCAGCACATGGTTCGTCACCAGGTGCTTTTCGCCGGGATGGCCAACGCCCAGTCGCACCCGGCGATAGTCCGGCCCCAGCGTCGCAGTGATGGAGCGCAGGCCATTCTGCCCGGCATCGCCGCCGCCGGTCTTCACTTTCACCTTGCCGGGTTCCAGGTCGATCTCGTCATGGATCACCACCAGCGATGTCAGTGGCAGCTTGTAGAAGCGCAGCGCCGGGCCGACGCTGTCGCCCGACAGGTTCATGAAGGTCTGCGGCTTGAGCAGGTAGGTCTTGCGCCCGTCCAGCAGGCCTTCGCTGAGCAGTCCGTCGAATTTGGTCTTCCACGGCCCGAAACGATGCGCGGCGTGGATTTCGTCCACGACGATGAAGCCGGCATTGTGCCGGTTCTTCGCATATTGCGAACCAGGGTTGCCCAATCCGGCGATAAGGAGAGGCGTATCCATGACGGAGACGCCTCCCCGAAGCGCCAGGACTTCTTACTTCTTCGCTGCGGGCTTGGCGGCGGCAGCCGGAGCAGCCTTGGCGCCGGCGGCGGGTGCCTTGGCACCAGCGGCAGGCGCGGCAGCGGCACCGGCGGCAGGCGCGGCTTCGGCAGCCGGGCCATCACCACCGGAGGCGGCGGCCTTCTGCTCTTCACGCACCGTGCTCGAGGCGACGATGGACGCGACGGTGAAGTCGCGGCCGCGGATCACGGGCTTGGCGCCTTCCGGCAGGCTCACGGCCGAGATATGCACGGTTTCGGCGATATCCAGCTTGGAGATGTCGACGATGATCTCGGTGGGAATGTGATCGGCCGGACAGATCAACTCGATCTTGTGGCGCACGATGTTCAGCACACCACCCTTCTTCAGGCCGGGCGACTCGCCCTGGCCCTTGAAGTGGACGGGAATTTCGATGCGCACGCTGGCTCCCTGCGCCAGGCGCAGGAAGTCGACATGCACGGGGCGGTCCGAAACCGGGTCGAGCTGGACCTGGCGCGGGATCACGCGGGTCTTCTTGCCGCCTTCATTCAGCATCAGCAGGCTGGTCAGGAAGGCGCCCTTCTCGATGGCGCGCTCCAGCGAGCGGGCGTCCACGGTGATGGTCTGGGGCTGGCTCTCGCCGCCATAGATGATGGCGGGGACGAGGCCCTTCAGGCGGGCCTGGTAGGCCGGGCCCTTGCCCTTGTTGGCACGGGACTCGAAAGCAAGTTCTTGAATCTGCGTCATTTTTCCGCTCCTCTGGTTTCCAGACGCCGAAGGGCGCCCCGAAAAGACGCGCGGTGTGTAGCGGATGGGCCCCCCAAAGACAATCCTGCCGCTTGCCCCTAAGCTGGCGGCCTCGTTGAGGGGAGGGGGCATGCAATATCTCGGTATTCCGGCTGCGGCCGTGGCGGCGTGGCTGTTCGGCGCGGTCTATTACACTGCGCTGGGCAAGGCCTATCAGGCGGCGTTGGGCCAGAACCCCGACGACTGCAAGGACAAGAAGATGCCGCTGACGCCGCTGCTGGTCTGCTTGGGGGCGGAACTGGTGATGGCGATTGCCTTTGCCTACATCCTGCCGCGAATGAGCGTGGTGGGCTGGAACTGGGGCGCGATGGTGGGCTTCTATATCGGCATCGGCGTCATCGTGCCGACCACGGTGGTGAACAACATCTTCCCCGGCCGCAATTCGCGCCTGTCGCTGATCGACGGCGCGCACTGGGTGGGCGTTGCCACCATCATTGGCACCCTGACGGGACTATTTGCTTAAACTTGAGTTCGTCGCGCCATCGCTCACGTACGTCTTGTACGCATCGTTCCTGCTCACGCCACAAAATGCTGCGCGCGCCCGTTGGCGAGCGTAAATTAATCAAACAGGCTCGACACCGACGCTTCATTGCTGATGCGGCGCATCGCCTCGCCAATCAGCGGCGCTATCGAGATGGTACGGATATTGGGGCAGGTCCGCACTTCCTCGGCATGGGCGATGGAATCCGTCACCACCAGCGACTTGAGCTTGGAATTGCGGATGCGCTGTACTGCGCCGCCCGACAGCACGCCATGCACGACATAGGCATAGACGGCGGTGGCGCCGTTCGCCAGCAGGGCTTCGGCGGCGTTGCACAAGGTGACGCCGGAATCGACGATATCGTCCACCAGGACGCAGACCTGGCCTTCGACATCGCCGATGATGTTCATCACTTCGGATTCGCCTGCGCGCTCGCGGCGCTTGTCGACGATAGCCAGGTCGCTGCCCAGCCGCTTGGCGAGGCTGCGGGCGCGCAGCACGCCGCCGACGTCAGGCGACACCACCATCGGGGCGGTGTCGCCGATATAATCGATGATGTCGCGATGAATGACCGGCAGGGCGAAGAGGTTGTCGGTAGGAATGTCGAAGAAGCCCTGGATCTGCCCGGCATGCAGGTCGACCGTCAGCACGCGGTTGGCGCCCGCCTGGGTGATCAGATTGGCGACCAGCTTGGCGGAAATCGGCGTGCGCGGGCCGATCTTGCGGTCCTGGCGGGCATAGCCAAAATAGGGGATCACGGCGGTGATGCGCCGCGCCGACGCGCGCCGCAGAGCGTCGATCATGATGAGCAGTTCCATCAGATTGTCGTTGGTGGGATAGCTCGTGGACTGGATCACGAACATGTCCTCGCCGCGGACATTCTCTTGCACCTCGACAAAGACTTCCATGTCGGAGAAGCGGCGCACGGCGGCCTTGACGAAGGGCAGGCCCAGATATTGTCCGATGGCCTCGGCCAGGCGCGGATTGGAATTGCCCGTGATGAGGCGCATTCCTCGCGAACCGTTCTGATCGCTCATTGGCCCCTCCGCCCTTCGCTGGCCCGAGGGCCAGCTACGGGCACCTCCCCTTCGCAAGCGCTGACGCGCGCGGGGGAGGATGCGCCGCAACAGTTTGATGACGGGCTTTTAGCGGTTGGGGCCTCGAGTCGCCAGCCTTTTTTCGCCGCACTGCGAAGGGCGAAACCCGCCTAGTTTGTCAGCAGGATCGCGGAGATTTCGCGGCCATAATCCGGTTCGCCCGCATGGGTGGTGCGGCGGAAGCTGAAGAAGCCGTTTTCGGCCGGATACGTGCAGACGCCCAGCCCCTCCACCGCACCCACGCCCAGCCCCGCCAGCCGGGCGGCGACATAGGCTTCCAGGTCGAAATGGCAATGGCCGGGCTTGCCGTTTGCGAAGAAGCGGGCATTGGCGGCATCGGCCTCCAGGAAGTGGGCGCGAAAATCTTCGCCCACCTCATAGCTGGCGACGCTGATGCAGGGGCCGATGGCGGCCAGGATGCGGTCGCGCCGGGCGCCCAGCGTTTCCATCGCCGCCACGGTGGCGTCCAGAATGCCACCGATGGCGCCTTTCCAGCCGGCATGGGCGGCGCCGATTACCCCGGCATCGGGGTCGGCGAACAGCACAGGGCCGCAATCGGCGGTGAGGATGCCCAGGCCGATCCCGGGCGTGGCGGTGACCATGCCATCGCCTTCGGGATGCTGCGTCGTGTCCCAGCCTTCACCCACCACATGCACGAAAGGGCTGTGAATCTGCGCCAGGCTGGACAGTTTCGCGCCGGGCGCCAGCACCTGCGCGACGCGGCGGCGATTCTCGGTGACGGCAGCGCGATCGTCCTTCGAGCCGGGGCCGCAATTCAGTGATGTGTAGAGCCCGGTCGAGACACCGCCGTCACGGCCGAAGAAGCCATGCGCGATGCTGGGCAGGGCCGTGAGCGTCCTGGCCTCAAGTCGTTTCATGCATGGCCCCTGCCGTTTCAAATCCCGGCGCAGTGACAGCGGCGGTGGGCAATAAGGCCAGCGCCTTGAACAGCGTGCCCATCATCTCTAGCGCGGTCAGCCGCGTCAGCGCGGCGGTCAGCGCCGCAGCATTGGCCGGATGCTTCGCTGCCAGCCCCTGCGCGCGCGTCGCCATGCCCAGCGCGGTCAGCAGCGCACCCTGGCCAATGGGGCCATGCACACCGGTGCCACCGCGCTTGCCGGCGGCCGCCAGTGCGGTGAAATCGACATGGGCAGAAAGGTCGTGTGTGCCCGGTTCTGCCAGGATGGCGGCGAAGGTATGGCCACCGACCGCCTGCAGCGTCTCGGCGAAGCCCGTCTTGTCGTAGCCATAATCCACCAGCAGCGCCGCACCGCCCTGGGCCGCGATCAGGCGGGCAATGTCCTCGGCCAGGGCGATGGCCGATGGCGCGGTTTCGTAAACCCCGCCCTCCGGCGCACCGGCGCGGCTTTCGGGGATCAGCGCGCCGGGCGCGGGCGTCGGCGCCAGTGCGAAGGCCAGCACATCATCCTTCACCGTCACCATGCGCTCGCACCAGCCGCGCGGCGTCTTCACATATTGCCGGATGGGCAGCGCGTCGAAGAATTCATTGGCGACCAGGAAAATGGGCCGTCCTGCGGGTGGATCGAACTGGCTTTGCCAGATGATGCCGGGATGCGCCTTGAGCGTTTCCTGCTGCACGCCGCGCAAATGCGGGCTGGCTTCCACCATCACCACCGTGGCGCTTTTCAGGAAATCCGGCGCGGCTTTGCATGTCCGCAGCATGTCGGCCATCAGCGTGCCGCGCCCGGGGCCCAGCTCCACCAGTAGAGGATGGCTGGGGCGGCCCTGGTCGTCCCAGGCCTGCGCCAGCCACAGCCCCAGCATCTCGCCGAACATCTGGCTGATCTCTGGCGCGGTGATGAAGTCGCCTTTTGCACCGAACGGATCACGGGTAGCGTAATAGCCTCCTTCCGGATCGTGCAGTGCGATGGTCATGA
>Ga0114974_10002218_pt1 | contig 14983 bp, 29 predicted proteins | sample S_130206_EF_Meta_FD_87318 | JGI IMG/M metagenome (GOLD analysis project Ga0114974, IMG submission 87318) | Freshwater microbial communities from Lake Simoncouche, Canada to study carbon cycling - S_130206_EF_MetaG | ecosystem: Environmental > Aquatic > Freshwater > Lake | place: Lake...
AAAGTAGTAAATGTCCGTGGCCTCCAGTTTGGATAGGCAAGTTTGAAATCCTTAAAGACGGCTTTCCTATCTCTTTTAGTTATTTGTCTCAGATCATTCAGCATGGCTATCCAAGTTTTCATTAGAAGTACCTCTTTTCAATAGCATCGATTTGATTAAGCAAGTCTTCACGAATCTTTAGGTAGACCTCACCACCTGCAAACTCATCACGACCGATTGGATGGTAGAACTGTTCTTCACACCAGTCAAAGTTGTCATTCTTTGCATTTGGTGGAAAGATGTTTGTCTTGCCTTTGGCCGATTGACGTTGGTAGAACTGATCCGGCTTACGGAAGTCCACCAATCCCTTTAGGAATGGATACTTCTTAAGAATCTCCAGCCATAGCTTCATGGCAATGATGTTGTCTACCGTTGTCTGAATTTGCTCATCACCACGCATGATGCAGTAGCCAATAAGGTCTTTAATTGTGCAGCGTACCATATAAAAATGCTCAAAGTTCCTAGGCATAACAGTACGGGCATCAAGACCATGAACCAAACCGCTATCAAGCATATCCACATAGAGTCCACGAGCCATCTCTGTAATTTGTTTGTATCTGTCATAGAAATCCTTGTTAGCCATAATCCCGGGTTTTACTACAACACGGTCATCACGCATATCGCGATCACCATGCACCTGTGCCGCAAAACTAAACAGACGGTGTCTGATTAGGTGCGTTGTGTCTACCATATCCATGCCATTGACCGACCAAGTAATGTTGATCGTCTCCATGGCAGTAGGTAGCAGCTCATACCGGAATAGCTCATCAATGGTTTGACTGATGGCGTCCTCAGGAAAATCCCATTCAATCTTGTCATTCCATGTATTCATTAAGAAGACCGAGATAGTCTTACGAAACTCTGGAATGGTTGGGGCATGGACGATCTGTACGTCTATATTCTCCAACTGATTGACAAACTCGATAGGCTTTACAGCTTGACCGAATTTAAGCTTTGTGTGCATCTGTTGAAGATGCGGCATTTGTTCTTTTCTGACCTTTGGCATTTTTCATTTCCTTTGTGAGTTGAATTTCTACTAACCGAGCGTAACCTGCAATGTCTGTCCAGCTGTCCATATGCCTAGGGGATACGGCCAACCGAGAAAGTTTCATGGCAATCTTAGAGAGATAAATAACATAGACAGGATCCATTTCTTGCTTATGTTGCTTGCGATACCTGTCCTTTATATTTTCAAGGATAACAGCTTCTAATGAGACACCCTCAAAAAAATCACCATACACCTCGCCTCTCTGTTCTAAAACTTGATCTGTCGTTTTCATGGCAGCACCTTGTAAGGTTCAAGTTTTTCCTCAAGTTCCGCTAACCGTTTGCCGCTATTTTCAAAGACATCGACCATATAGCCATTGTTGCCTAGCCCCATCTCATTGGATGAGTACTGTAGGCATTGCAAGGCATCGGCATAATGTACCGCTAGTGCCTCAGGCGATTCATCATGGTACATAGCACAATAGTCTTTAAGCTGTTCTGGAAAGCCTTTCACAATATCGTGCTCTGCCTTTTTAAGTGCTTCGGCAACTATCGGAAAGTTCTTCTTGACCAGATGGTTTACATCAGAGATTTCCATTTCAGCTAAGTCATGGCATATGGCAATCTTGACTGCCTTATCAACATCAAACTTATAGCTGCTTGATAGCATAAGTACGCCAAGGGCTACAAAGAAACTGTGTGTTGCCACACTCTCTTGGTGAACCACCGGCTTCATGCTGTAGCGTTTTGTATGCTCAAGCGTATAGCTTTGCATAAAGAAATCAAAGTCAGTGCTATTCATAGTCCATCTTCTCCTCGGACCAGTTCCTACGAATAAATGCACCTACGTCTTTGATTTCCTTGATTGCAAGGTCTAGTTGCTCATAGCTACGAACTACTGAGCCTGATGCTGCCAATACAAGATTGAATTTTTGACCAGGTAAGCCACCAAGCCAGACATAAATCAATGGAATGCCTTTGGCATAACACCAACCGGCTTCAAACATGGTGCCAGGGTCTTTGCCGTCGGTAACACATACACATATGTCGGTTTTGTTTAAACCCATAATGTTTATTTCAAGGACTTCCTCAGGTGTTGTTTCACCTTCTTTGTACATGCATTCGTCTTTAGGGCTAAAGTACGGCAGCTTATTGTTGTCCAATACACTCTTAATGGTTTCAACTATTTCAAGTTGGTCCGCATTAAAGAATGGTGATGCTATGTAGATGTATGGATCACTCATATTTTTCCTTTCAGTTGTTAAGAAAGAGGCCGAAGCCTCTGTTGATTAGCACCAGCCAAGACCTAAACTAATAGGTGTACATTCTTCGACTGTTGTCCACTTTTGTAAGTGTTCAGGCAGTGCTTTGTATGCTTTATTGGCATCTTCTTTTACGTTGTAGTCAGTTTTGTTGTTAAGACTTTGTCTTAAGTCTTGTCTAAGTTCTTTAACCTTGGTTAAATACTCTTGTTTTGGAAGTGTATTTTTTAACCTGATTGAATTGATGTGAATTGACCAATAGGGTTTTCCGGCTTTCATAGTTTAGTTCCTTTGTAGTTAAGAATTTTAGTGTGCTTACCTAAGTAAACAATTACATTATACCATACTTTTAGTAAAGTAAACACTTGCACTATTTTATTTCCTCTCTTTCTTTTACTTTTTGTGAATAGTCTCTTACTGCATTCATAAGAGCCTGCTGGGTTTTGTCTTTACTGTTGATGGCTGACACAATTGCCTCATCAATAGTGTCTCTAGCAATGATCTGATGAACCACAATGTTATTCCTTTGACCTTGGCGCCAAAGCCTGCGAATAAACTGATCATAGACCTCCAATGACCATGTATTGCTAAACCAGATTACAGCGTGCCCACTACCTTGCAGGTTCAACCCATGACCTGCCGACTGTGGATGCGCAAATAAAACTGGTATGTCACCGGCATTCCATTTGTCAATTACTTTCTGCATTTCTTTTGGCGTAACACCTGAACCAATGTAAGGTGCGCTTGGCAAGTACTTCTGTAACCGCTTTAAATCGTGATTAAAGTGATACCCCACAATGCAAGGTTTGCCATTCAGCCCCTCGATCAGCTCATCTAGAGCATCGATCTTTGCGGTATGAATAATTTTGTATTCATGATCGGTGTCATCTAAATAAATTGCACCATTTGCTATTTGTTGGCACTTACCGACAGCCACTGCAGCATTGGTGGCCGACACTTGGTCACTATCAAACTCAATAAGTAGCTGACTTTCAAGCTCTTTGTAAAGTTTCTTTGATGCTTCAGGTAAGTCTACATAAACCCGATTAAGCAGCAATTCTGGCATATCAAGATAGTCCTCTGCTTTCATACGGAGGACTTTGTCGCCTAGTAATTCATAGATTTTGTCAGCTGAATCAGCTTTTAGTGCCCATGTGTAACCACCATAGCCAGTCTGATAGAAGTAGTTGGTTCTAAAGTGCGTGATGAACCGACCAAATGTAGCACCACGATCAATTACCAACTGTGGGCCAAAGATGTCCATTAAGCTATTTGGTGCAGGTGAACCAGTTAGCCCAAACCGACGCTTAAACTTGTCAAGGAATGGTGACAGGCACTTAAACCGCTCAGTCCGTGTGTTCCGTAAGTAACTAATCTCATCAACTACCAATAGATCGTATGGAAATGGCTTACCTGCCAAAGACTTTGCTAACCACTGCAGTCCTTCGAAGTTAATCACATGTATATCTGCCTTGTCTGTTAAAGATCGGTCCTTCGTAGGCCCATGCAGTACACTGATCTTTAGGTCAGCAAAGTTATCCCACTTCTTAATCTCTTCAGGCCATACAGCATAGGCCGGTCTAAGTGGTGCCACGATCAGTGCCTTCTTTACGGCACAGGCAGCTTTTAAGACTTTAAACGTTTCCAGCGTAATACTGGTCTTACCTAAGCCAGGGTCTAGCCATAACTGGCCAGAACCATGCTCAACTAAAAACTTTACAGCTTTCTTTTGATACTCATGCGGTTCCCAATACACGGTCAATCCCTTCTTTAGAATCTATAACGTAGACTTCATGCCCAAGTCTAAGTAGACTAATGTGATTTTTAGCTTGTAATGCAGATAGTTTTCCGCCTGGCCGCTTTAGTTCCACCCACAAGACTTGACCGTTTTCTATCGGCACAATACGATCAGGCCAGCCTCGAGCAAACTTCACATGCAACTTTAGTGTCATTAGCTTTCGCTTCTTGCACTGAGCCGTGAAATACTTTTCAAGATCACGTTCAAGTATAACTTTAGTTACCATTTGCAAGGACCACCATTGCTTTTACGGAAGTGGCAGAACTTACATAAGCCGGAAGGATTAGGTGCAAAGATTGCATCTTTACGGATCGTCTCTATTCTGCCTGAAATCAGTGTTTTTAAGTCTTCTAATTGATCACGAGTAAGCGGGTTGTAGGTGGTTGTTTTCTTTAGGTCAAGGAACTCAATCACCAAGTTCACTCTCTTAATGTGCGGCTTAACAGCCAATATAACAGCGGCATACACAGTCACTTGGTCACTGTAATCTCTATCCTTGCCAGTCTTAAAGTCCAGCACAGTGGCCTCATCACCTTGCTCTATGTACAAGTCAATGATGCCCCTAAGCATTGCTGCAGGTGCTGTGTAGTCAACCGGATCCCAGCCATGATCAACAGCAAACTTAAGTTCTGATGCCGCTTTAAGCTTGATCCAGCCTTCCAGCTTATCAGCCATATGCATCACAGGTTCAGATAACAGCATCAAACTGCCATTCAGTATGTTCTCTATTTCAGAGTGTATTGATGTTCCTCTTTCAGCGGCAGGACCAGAAGGCTCAGGCAGTCGATCTATTCGATTGAACTTATACCTGCTAGGGCATTGTTCATAAAGCTTAACAGCCGAGTAAGAATATGCCATTACTTAACCTCCGAGAAATTGTTACCGACTTTTGCTTCGGCGATTAAAGGAACATCTAACGTAAAAGCATGAATCATGCATTGTGCAAGTTTATCAGCCTCACGTTGGACAACATCAGCCTTCACGGAAATAATCAACTCATCATGCAGTGACAATAGCAACCTGCCATCTTGTGCCACATTCCAATAATCGATCATCGCCTGTTTGGCCATATCAGCGCCACTGCCTTGAATCAGTGTATTCAGTGATTTAAAGCCAAAGTTCATCAGTTTGCCGTTAATCATCTTAGGCGGCTCACCTTTCACCAGTCTGCCGCCAATAGTAGAGAATGGTGACCTAAGCTTGTACCTAGTCATCAGGTCATTGTTAACATTGTCTAAGCCAGGTGCCACCTCAGACTTGTACAAGTCGATCAACTGCTTGGCCTCATTGTAGGGAATGCCTAGCATTTCACTGATCTTCTTGGGGCCTGCACCGTACAAAATACCAAATGACATTGTCTTTGCATAGTCACGAATGATTGGCCTACCGGCTTTTTCAGACATTAAGTTGGCTGCAAATGTGTGTAAGTCTGCATTCGGATCCTTACGATACTGCTCAGCTAACTTACCGTCCTCAAAGTGTGCAAACAACCGAAGCTCTTGTGCTTGAAAGTCCGCGGCCGCCATCAGATGGCCTTCATCAGGTAAGATAAACTCACGTACCTTTGGTATTACCAGCCCTTGTAGCTCAACAGGCAGAGGGGTTTTAGGCCCTCTTGTTGGCATGGTCTGTAGTGTAGGCTTAGCCGACAGCCTACCTGTGCGTGTGCCACCGATCTCACCTCTTACAGTGTTCCATTCAGTATAGATGCGGCCTGTAGTTGCCGACTGTTCTAACCAAGGCTCTATGTAAGTACCTGTCAGTTTTACAAGCACATCTCGGTGCCGTAGAACCGATGATAATTCACTATCGGTGATCATCACCTTTAGTGTGTCTTTGTCTGACAAGGGCGTACCTTTGTCGCTCATTGGCCAAGATTTTGTGTTGTCATACACGCCTTTTTGCATGATAGCCGTCACAAGTTGCTGACCTGAGTTGTAGTTAATATCAGCCACATCAAAATATCTGGCAAGCCATACTTCACACATGGCAATATCAGCTTTAGCCTTTTCAAGGCATGCCTTCATGCCCTCTGTGTCAACACGAATGCCAAGCTTACTGTTCTCCAGTAGTACCGGCATTAGTTGCATTTCACGTAAATAAGCAACCGGCATAGTATCGCGTACTTCTTGTGTAAAGTCATACAAACCTGCAGTCAGCCTTACATCGGCCTCGGCATACTTACCTACCAGATCAGCCGGACCACGTGCAATGAATGCGCCTGCTTGCTTTGGCTTTTTACGAACAGATTCTATGTTCATAGTCAGCCATTCAAACAGCTCATCACGTTCCTCAGGCTGTACGTTTAGCCATTCCTTACACAACTCTTTTAATGACAAGCTGCGTGCATATGGGTCATGCAGGAAAGCAAGTACTAAAGTGTCATGTGTACGCTCTGCTGGAAAGAACGGTATGTCAAACTTTTCATAGATGATCGCCATATCGAACATGGCGTTATGAAAGCATACAGACCTGTCTGAGCTCCAGATGTCTAAGAGCATTTGACGGACAGTATTAAAGTCCGTGTTGTTATTTGTGTCGTGTGCAAATGAGAAGTAACCGGACTTAAACTGCCCAGTCCTGTCAAGTACTGCCAAGCCAACCGGCTTAGGTGGGTACTGTTCAGGACGTGGGCCGATTGCTTCCGACTCAAAGTCTAAGAAGACTGGGTCAGTCATTAGTACTTGCCTGACTTAGCCACTGCTACCGGTGCATCAGCATCAATAGCATCTTCCTCAACACCAGCAGTCTCTACGGCTGCCAACAGTTCTTTATCACCACGTGCAATCAATGCCTTAACCACATCAAGGTTGTCAATAGCACGTACAAAGTCAAACTGTAGTTTGAACTGTGTTTTAGCATCAGGCACAACACTGATACGGGTCACCACTGCACTTAGTGGCCGCTTGGTAGCACTGGCAATCTTTTGCAGGTAAGTAGCAAAGCCACGAACACTGGTTACAGGAGTGCGTAAAGCCGCCACTTCACCAAGGTTCACAGCCTCAACACTGTCAATGCTATCAGCTGTCATTACTAACAGCCTACGCTTTTCAGCACAAGCCTTGCCTTTACCACCATTGGTAGCACTGCCCCATTGATCCTTAGGGCAATTCATACACATCTCACTTTGCTTTTCAGTGGATGCTGAATTTGGCTTTAAGCCTGTTAAGTTTGCACCAAGTGCAAAGCATACTGGACCAGCAGGATTTGCTGGGTCATAACGTGCTGTGTAATACAAGCGCTCAACAGGTGAGCTCAGGATCACAACGTCCAAGCTGTTGCCAGCAATAGGATTGTCACGATACGACAATGCACCGCCTTTGGTGCTTAAGAACACAGTACCTGCGGTACTACGTTCAGCCACCATGCCGGCACTTGCCAACTTCTCTAACTCGGACTCGAATACGGTCAACTGGTTTTGGGTTTTAGCCATTTAGAAACTCCTTATTTGCGTGATTTAGTAACAGAAATTCCCCATACCTCAGCAGTAGTAGACCCGGGGATGATCTCACCTGCTTCCCAACGATCGCGGAAAGCGGGGCTGCTAAGTCTTTTATGAAGTAAGTCAAAGCTGTTAGTCTTAGTGACATACCCATAAAATTCGTTCCAATCCGTAATGGTTGGATGTAGTTTTTTAGCCATCGTAACGGAATGGCCTGCGTCAGATGCTGACTTGAATGTACCAGCGGTTGACATTGCATGCATGATGTCGGCTTCAAGTTGTGACAATTGTTTTGACAAAGCACTGTCTTGGTCAGCCAAGGATTTGCGTTGAGACTGTAGCTCAACCATTTGGTTAATTAGTTCACTTAGATTCATTGTCATTCTCCAGCCAGTTTGGCGATAATGCGTGTACAGATATGTTGGCTTCATCGAACATGCTACGAGCTATTTCAAATGAATGTTCCCAACGTTGGTTGTGTGTCACCACGGTCACATGTGATGTGATACCGGATTGAATGATCATAGCCGCACATTCACTGCATGCATGCATTGGCCATGTGTAGATGGTGCAACCTTTAAGTGATTGCCTTGCAAAGAGTATAGCATTCCTCTCGGCGTGTAATGTCATAGACAACTTAAGGTCACGATCATTAAGCCTTATTGCACTATCCTCGACACCACGAGGAAAACCGTTAAAGCCAACACTAACAATCTCATTGTCAGCATTTACTATGACCGCACCGCATTGTGTGGAGGGGTCTTTAGACCATGATGCTATATGCTGTGCCAGCTTTAAGTATCTGATCTTCCACTTAAGAGTATTAGACATATTCATACTCCATCCAGTTAGGCCGTGAACCAGTGCCTTTGTAATAGGTACGTGCCCATGAGCTATCTTTGCTCATGTAATAACGGCGGTATGCCATTACAGTGTCATAGTGCTTGTACTCATCAGGCATACATTGTGGTGGGTTAGACCACTTGTTTGAATCAGCTATTGCTGATGGTGGGTTCCACAATTCATTGATAAGTATTTGCTCGCATGCATGCACTTTGCCATAACGGTTAGTGAATTCATCGCATAAGTTGCGAGTCATATCACGTAACCAACGATAGTGCTCACCTGATTGGCGTACCCATACAGTAGATGGGTGATTTAAATGTGCTTGTTTGTAAGTCACATTGTGACCATTGCCATGTACATGGTGAGCGGTTGCCAGCATTTGGCAGGATTCCACAATCATTTTGACCACATGTTTATCGCAATGCATACGAGCTGCTATGGCTGGCAGGTGGTGTAAGTAAAAGATGTTCATAAGTTTAGCCTTTAAGAAGTTAAGAATTTTAGTGTGTTTAACAAGTAAACAATTGCATTATACCGTGCTTTTTGTAAAGTACACATTTATTTTCTATTTTTTTCAAATAAAATTAAAGCTATGTGTTCTTCAGGCCCAGTCCAACCTTCCGGCTTCATGGCGTCCTGCTGTGTGCCACGATTTGTAGCTCCCGGCACCTTTTGCATATTGCAGTCATGTACGATATCTAAAATCTGTGGTAAAGGCAGACCCATATGGTGTGCACAGCCCATAGCCACATAGATCAGATCGGCAATTGCATCAGCAGCATCCACCAGATCATTCTTTTCATGCGCCTTTAACAGTTCCGACAATTCTTCCATTAAGAACCGTGCATAGAAGCTGATGTGCCTCGGGCCTAATAGCTCTGGCTTATCAGACACAGGCAAGTTAAGCTTTTGTCGAAACTTCTTAACCTTTGCAAAAATGTCTTCATTCATGGTCGTCCTCCATGTCTTTAAGCATCTGGTTTAAAGCCATCATCTGTTTAGATTTCTCCATGTTTTGTGCATGCAATAGGCTCATTGCATCGCTTAATGCTCTAGTAGCACCGTACAGCTCAATGATTTCTTCTTTAATTTCTTGTTTAGTTTTCATGGTTCTTTTCCTTTAGTTTGTTTTCAACCGCCACCATTAGCCGTTGCTTTGATTTCCATACGATCATCAGTGCTTCACGGTCACTGTCTGTTAAGCCAACCCATTCATGTGTTTGTGGCTTTGTGTAAAGTGGAATTGCATCCTTGATCTTTTGTCTTTGTATGCCATCAACCCAACTTACATCTTGTCCGTCAGTAAATGCAATAGGAACCGGTTTGTTTATGACTGGATTCTTATCCAAGGCATCGGCATAGCCTTGTTGGTATGAGGCATCAAGTTCTTCTTGTATGACCTCCTTGACACCTTTGTCAGGTTTCTTAGCAGTGTAGTACGTAATGATGAATGGCTCAATGAAGAAAACAAAGATCAAAAGCCAAAAAATTATGCGTTCAAATCGTTTCATGCTTTCTTCTCCAGCTCATTTAGTCTTTCTTGTAAGCGATGAATGCGTTGGCTGTTGTACTCAACTACGCTGGTTGCATACTCAAGTGATTGCTCAGCCTGCATCTTAGAAATGTAAGCTTCACGCATTTCTTTGGCGATGATCTCTTCCAATGTGCGTGGTCGTAGCATGTCTTTTATAAATGCAATGATTGTTTCTCGTTTAGTCATGTGTTCTTATCCTTAATTTTGGCTTCAATAGCATCAACAATTACGCGCCAAGAACTTCCTTCTTTGTCTTTGACCGCCTCATAAATTTCCTCATCCGTCAACCCAACCCATGTGCGTGGCATTGCTTGATAAAGTAAGTCACGGAAAAAATCTATTGGCAACGACACTTCTTCTGCGCCTTCAGACCTCTGTAAGTGAGACATTAAAATTTCTTTTGGTACTAAGTTCATGACTTCATGCTCCTTACATACACGGCAAAGCTCGCTACTGTATCAGTGCCAAACGGGAATACGAACTTATCAATTGCTTTTGCAACCTCTTCAATCACGTCATTCCTAAAGCTATTTGCGCCTTCCAATGCAACTATGCGTTCCTGCAACTTAGCCACTTCCAAACACACAGTGCTATACTCAGCAAATGTTGGTGCGGCAAACAAAGGGATTATGTAGTCACCATATTGCTCAGGATGGCAGTCATACACATTGCCTTGCTTATCCTTCATACCATAAGCAACAGGCTCATGCACTTCACGCCTTTTACGCCACAATGAGCGCACATTTTCCTGCTTGATGCGAGACTCACGCTCTATACGATTAAATTCTTCGTCTTCAGGTGTCATGCTTCCCTCGCTTTCATCATTGCGTCTGCCATTGCGTAGCAAGATTCAGCAATTTCATCTGAAGGAGGTTTATCGCCTTTAGAAAATGTAATGCCCATTTCTATACTTGACATGACGCCTTGCAACACATTTGCCGCAAAGTAGTCACGCAAGGTCATGCCTCCCCAAATTTGATCGCGGTTTAAATCTACATCGGGATGTATTGGAAATGCAAATGCTGGTATATCTTTCATATCAACCCCCAGATCTTTAAGCAACCTAGTGTTGTAAACAATGCGCCTGTAAACAGTGCATATGTTCTATGCATGTGTGGTGCTAACCACACGGCACCGAGAATGATCACAAACTGTGTTTCTGTCATGCTTGCCCCCTTGCTCTGATTGCTTCAGCTATGTTGTTGGCTGCACTATTCCATTCAGGCGTTCCGTTAATATGCTCATCAGCAATCTTTGCACACGCCTCACGCTCTGCTTCTATTGCAGACTTAAGCATATCTATCGCTGTCTCATGCAACTTTTGTTGTATCTCTAACATCTCTGTTAACTTGACAATGATTTCATCTTGTGTCATTTCATGGCCTCCTCGAATTCGAACATTTGTTCGTCGATCATTGCCTTTTTATCTTCAGCATACAAATCGCCAAAGGGCACAAAATGGTTTTCTTCACAACAACTAATTGCACCGCCTTTAGGTTGACAACAATAGCAACAGTAAGGTCCGCTCTCTTTAAGCTCTTTAACAATAAGCTCTTTTAGTTCAAATTTATCCATAGATCACACTCCAAATCATTACTACAACAAGTGCCATAAAAATCCATGCAGCCAACACAGAAAAATCATCTATGTCTTTGGTGTATGGCCCTTCAATTGTGAGGTAAGGCTCATGATGATACAAGCCTGTTTTTTCGTTTGCGGTTTTTACGAACATGCTAGTTCGCGTATGTGGTTTGATCGTCATTTTCAATGTCCTTGTTTAAATGTTTTAACAAATTGTCAAGCACTAAACTTGTGTGCTTTTGTGAATATAGTTCTATTTCGCGAACTATGTAGTCGCATCCGGCTTCAAAGCCTTTGATGTATTCGCGCATGTTTTCATCAATGTTCATGTTTGATCTCCAAATAACGTTTTGCTTTATCCGTAAGAGCACACTGCTTGATACGGTTATCATCATGGATAGTGGTCTTTACAAAGCCAAAGTCTCTTAGCCACTTTAAGCAATTGTGCACCGTAGAGATGGAGCCTACACCTTCCAACTCTGCTTTATACACAACTGTCATAATTGGCAATGGCTTATCAACATTCATCAAATCCATCACAAGCTCGGCCTGCAATGGCATGGCTAATTGATGACGTTTTTTGTGCCAATAAAGTGGATTCATGAAACTTCCTCGATGGTGATGGTGTAACGCTTGCCGTATGAATCGGTAATGTTAAGTGTTTTCTTGGTTGATGCAAATTCACCGTGGTCGCCTAAGTGGTACAAAGGACGACCAACAAAGTCAATAAGCTTGTAGTAGTCTTGGTCAAGCGTTTTTAAGTGCTTACTGATTAAATGGCCAATGTAATCGCAATATGCGATAATAGGTTTATCAGATACCATAGTAATCACCTTCGGCTTGAATGTGCATGTCATACAAATAAGTGGACTGAATTTCGTGCATTAATTCATCGCTTAACAATATGCTAATGTTGGTAGGACCATCAACATATACAGCGTGAATGTTTACACACTCAGCAACGTCAGGCTCATTTTGCATGCCACCGGTATATGAACCAAGTTCCTCGGCCTCATACTCTAGGTGAACAGTGAGCTTAACACCATCTAATGTGATTTCATACACCTCTAAGCCTTTGGGGCATGGTGGTATAGATTTGTTTACTTCTGTTTTCATTGTATTAGTTGTCTGTAATACTTGCATTTTCAGTCCTTTGAAGTTAAGAGTTTAGTTGTGCCTGAGCACAGTTGCATTGTACACATATATTTAGTACTTAACACCTTTTTTTAAAATATTTTTTATTTTTGTGTTTACTTTGTCAGAGTCATGATATAGTTCCTCTTGTGGTAACACACAAACAAACTAAACTTCTTAACTCTTAAAGGAACGTATCATGTCACACCAAATCACAACAGTTAACGGCAAGGCTTCAATTGCATTTGTAGGCGAAACACCTTGGCACAAACTTGGCCAACAAATGGAACCAGGCCAAAGCATCGAAACATGGGCAATTAATGCAGGTATGGATTTCAATATCAACTCGGCATTAGTGCAATACAAATCACATCCAGACAATGTGTATGCATCAGATATAGTGACCGGTAAAAAAGTACTGTATCGCTCAGACAATGGCAAAAGCTTGGCGGTAGTCTCTGACACATACAAAGTAGTACAACCAAAAGAAGTACTAGAGTTCTATCGTGACCTTACCGAAAAAGCTGGCTTCCAGTTGGAAACCGCCGGCGTACTTCGTGAAGGCCGTAAGTACTGGGCATTGGCTAGCATGGGCCAAGAGGCCAAAGTATTAGATGACTCGCTCAAAGGCTACCTCTTACTTGGCACGGCCTGTGATGGCACAATGGCAACTACTGCCATGTTCACCTCAGTCCGTGTGGTATGTGCCAACACACTAGGTTTTGCAATGCAGGAAGCTGCATCAGGTAAAGGCAAGAACGTGATCCGTGTGAACCACAGGTCAGAGTTTGATGAGGCATCGGTTAAAGCACAACTTGGCATTGCAGCCACCAGCTGGAACAGCTTCATGACTTCTGTGGATGTCTGGTGCGGCACACCCATCGATGATGTTACTGCCAAGCAGTACTTTGACGAGGTTGCCTCTTACACGACCACTGAAGGTGATGTGGTTATAAGCAAAAAGACCACAGAGACCTTAATGAACCTATTCCAAGGTGGTGGTATGGGTAGCCAACTGACTACAGCCAAGGGCACTGCATGGGGCCTGATCAATGCAGTCACTGAGTATGTGGATCATCACAAAGGTCGTACAGCTGATGGCCGTATGGACCGTGCATGGTTTGGTGATGGCCAAGCAATTAAATCTTTGGCGGTTAACAAGGCGAATGAATTAGCTTTGGTATGATAAAAAAAGCCCCTAGGTGATGAGCCTAGGGGCTTTGAAGACAACTAATCTAAGGAAATTGAACATGGACAACATGCTCAGGTACATTATACGAGGTTGTTTTGTAAGCGGCATATGGTTAGGGGCAAGACTATGAGTTTTGCGGCACATACTGTACAACCTGCCGATCTATACAAACAAGACCTACAAAAAAGAAACTTTACCGACCAAGACGTACAGCTGTTAAAGCTGGAACTGCTGGATCCTGACCAAACTCAGGCCCTGATAGGGCATACCCGGGATTGGTCAATAAAAATTCCTTACTTTGATCTACATGGCCAGGAAACTGGCTTCACACGTATTCGGCTGTTAATGCCGAAGACCAAGATGAAGTACAGCCAAAAGCGTAGTAGCGGTGCACACATCTACTTTCCACCTACGATCAATTGGCAAACCTATATCAAAGATGTGAAGATACCGCTGATCATCACAGAGGGTGAGTTTAAGAGCTGGGCCATTGTGAAGGCGGTTGCAAAGGAAGGCTTAACACACGCTGTGATTGGCTTGGCCGGTGTGACCAGTTGGGGCAATAAGAATAATGACACGCCATTGCACAAAGACCTCATGGAGATCATGTGGAAAAAGAGCAGTGGCTTAAATGTGCTAAATCGGCAGGTGTACATACTGTTTGACTATGACGGCAAAGAAGAGAACGGTGAGCCAAATGAGCAGGTTGCCATTGCCGAAGCACAACTTGCCAAAACCTTACGGGGCTTAGGTGCTGATGTATTCCTATGCCGTGTAGGTAAGTATGCTAACTCACAAGGCGATAAGTACGCCATTGACGATCACCTGAACAATGGCAAGCCTTTGCTTGATGTGTTGATGAACTCTGAGCAATTAAGCATTGCCGGTGTCAGTGACTTAAAAACCGCTTTGTATGAGTTCCGTACACAGTATGCGTTCTTTAATGGCGATGTATTGCGGTTACACGACGGGCATGGATTCTCTTATGCAAAGGCCAAGATCGATGCCGGCCATTTGCGGCACTCGTTCACCAACACGCAAGGCCAGATGAAGCATGTTGACCTGCTGGATGAGTACAAGGCATGGCCAAAGAAGCTTAACCTGAAGGCCATTGATGTCTATCCAGAGTACCAAGGCTACACAATTACGCCTGACGGCTCATACAATC
>Ga0114974_10002219_pt1 | contig 14983 bp, 11 predicted proteins | sample S_130206_EF_Meta_FD_87318 | JGI IMG/M metagenome (GOLD analysis project Ga0114974, IMG submission 87318) | Freshwater microbial communities from Lake Simoncouche, Canada to study carbon cycling - S_130206_EF_MetaG | ecosystem: Environmental > Aquatic > Freshwater > Lake | place: Lake...
CCGGGCGGCGCACAACGTGATGGACGAGATCGAACTCAAGCTGCGCGCCGAATTTCCAGGCGTCGAAATGCTGATCCATCCCGATCCCGAAGGCCATGTCGATACCGGGCTGGGCGCCAAGGACCTGTTGCCCGACGAAGCCTGGAGTTAAGGCCGGGGGCGCTAATCTTTGGGAAACAGCGCGGCAATGCTCGCCAGCCGCGCGCGCAGGGCAGCGCGATCCCCAACGCCGGTGGCCTTGTCGTCGGTCTGGCCGAGCCGGACGATGGTCAGCTTCTGACTGGGCGAGACAATGACATATTGCCCGAGGTGGCCGATGCAGGCGAATACATTGGCCGGGGCTTGGCCCGGGAACAGCATTTCCGTGCCATCACTCTGCGGCCGGTTGGTCCATAGCTGCGCGCCATAGCCGGAATTGCGGGGGCTGGGTGTGGTCATGAATTCGATCCACACGCGCGGCACGATTTGCGCGCCCCGGACCGAGCCGACATTGCGCAGGAATTCGCCGAACTTGCCCCAGTCGCGCGCCGTAGCATTGAGCATGCTCGAGCCGACGAATGTCCCCGCTGCATCGAATTCCGGCACGGCCGAGCGCATGCCCAGCGGTTCGAGCACCCGGGTGCGCAGATAGTCGGCGACCGCCTGGCGGCGCGCGGCCGGATCGTTGCTCGCTGTCAGGGTATGGGCGGCGATGTCGGCAAGAATCACCGAAGTGGCCGACGAATATTCGAACTTGCGCCCGGGTTCGGCCTCGAGCGGCTGGGCCTCTGCATAGGCGGCCATATCGTCGCGCCCGACGAGGAACAGCATGCGCACTTCGTCGGATTCGTATGGAGGATCGATCGCTTCGCTGTGGCGCAGGCCGGATCGCATCTGCAGCAACTGGCGCAAGGTGATTTCGCCGCGTGGATCGCCGGGGCGCTGCCAGGCGGGAACCGGTACGCCCTCGTCGAGCCGCAGGCGGCCATCGGAGACCAGCAGCCCGATCAGCACGCCGGTCACGCTCTTGGCCATCGACCAGCCGGCAAAGCGCGTATTCTCATGATACCCGGCGCCATAGCGCTCGGCGACGATGCGGCCGCCATGCAGCACCAGCAAAGCGCGGGTTTCGCCCGCCTTTTCGTCTGCAAACAGCGCGTCGATGCGGAGCGCCAGAGCTTCGCGCGGGACACCGGGATCGGTCGCGATTGCCGCAAGCGCCGCCGCGCCGAGCGGTTTGGCTGGCTGCGCTGCGTTGTCGCCGCCGCAGCCGCTCAAGGCTGGCACAGCACATAACAGCATGGCATGGAGCAGGTGGCGGGTCGACATGGCGCGCCTTCCATGCGTAAACGGGATCGATATGGCAACAGCCAAGCCCCCACCCTTGCCGCGCAATCAGCCCTCCATGCGTCAGGCGCCGCGTCGCCGCCGCTGGCGCACTGTGCTGGCGGTGGCGCTGTTCGCTTTGGCCGGACTGCTCGTCTGGTTCTGGAAGCCGCTCAATGGCTATGCCGCTGCTGGCGCTTCCTATGGCGCCAAGGTCACCTGCTCCTGCCGCTATCTCGGCGGACGCAGCCTGCAGGATTGCCGCAAGGATTTCGTGTCCGGCATGGGCTTGCTGACCCTGAGCGAGGATTCCAAGGCGAAAAGTGTTACCGCGCGTTTCCCGCTGCTCTCCAGCCAGACCGCGACATTCCGCGAGGGTGAGGGCTGCTTGCTGGAAAAGTGGCCTGACTAGATCGCCGTTTCGGTCGATTCGATCCAGCCGCCGCCAACCACGCGCTCACCCACATAAAGCACTGCCGCCTGACCCGGCGAGACGCCGAATTCCGGCTGAACGAATCGGATGGTGGCCGTTGCCCCTTCGCCCAGCGGTCCTTCGAGCATGATCGGCACCGGCTTGGCCAAGGAGCGCACTTTGGCAGTCAGTGGTACATCGGTGGGCAGCGGTCCGATTCGCGTCGTCTCGACAATGCGCGCCGCGCCAACCGCCAGCAAATGCCGTGGCCCCACCAGCACACACTGGCTGGCAGCATCGATCCTGGTGACATAGAGAGGTTCTGCCTGCCCGCCGATCTCGAGGCCCCGGCGCTGGCCTACGGTGAAATTGATGATTCCCCGGTGCCGACCGAGCACCGCGCCGGTCTCGGCATGGACAATGTCGCCTTCCGCCTCCGCATCGGGGCGAATCTTGCGGACAATCGCAGCATAATCGCCATCTGGGACAAAGCAGATGTCCTGGCTGTCGGGCTTTGCGGCCACGCGCAGCCCCGCCGATTCGGCAATGGCGCGTACTTGCGGTTTGGGCAGGCCGCCCAGGGGGAATCGCAGATAGTCCAGTTGGTCCTGCGTGGTGGCAAACAGGAAATAGCTCTGGTCGCGCGCCGGATCGCTGGCCCGCCACAGCTCAGGGCCACTCGCCGATTTCACCCGGCGGACATAGTGCCCTGTCGCCAGGCAGTCCGCGCCCAGATCGCGCGCCATAGCGAACAGGTCGGTGAACTTGGGCCCCATGTTGCAGCGGATGCAGGGGATCGGCGTGCGGCCATGCATATATTCGTCGGCAAATTGCTCGACCACCTGTTCGCGGAAGCTCGATTCGTGGTCGTAGACATAGTGCGCAATGCCCAACCGGTCGGCGACCATGCGGGCATCGCGGATGTCGTCCCCGGCGCAGCAGGCGCCCTTGCGGCTGCTGGGCGCGCCATTATCGTAGAGTTGCAGGGTGATGCCGATGGTCTCGGCGCCGCTCGCTGCGGCCAGCGCCGCGACCACCGAGCTGTCGACTCCGCCCGACATCGCCACGACGATGCGCCGCGCGGTTATCGGGCCGTTCAGCTGAAACAGCGCTGCTGGATCGCGGGCGGCGCTGGTGGCTGTGGCAGGAGCAGTTGTGGCTGTCATCGCGCCCCCATACACATCCGGGCCAATTGGCTGAAGTTCTTAACTATGATGAGCGGAAGGTAAAGCCAGCCTTTACCTCCCTTGAACCATCTGCGGTCTATAGGCTGCGGCATGGAAATTGGATTTGACAATAATTACTGGCACCCGTCGCCCACCGCGCAGGCATTTGCCGATGGGCGCAACGGCGATTGCCGCAATGCCCCGGAATGGCCCGAACTGCGCGCAAGGCTTGGCGCAGCCTGGTCGGCGCGGCGCGAATTGGGCCAGTGTGGTGGTAGCTCCGTCTGCCGCAGCGGCAGCTTCGACCACGCTTCGGCATCGGCCATGGCGCACTTCGAGGCTCAAACACCAGCCGTTAACCAAATTGCTTTAGGCAATCTCAAGCCCCACGGGGGCAATGCTGGCGAACACACCGGGGTATCTTCGCCCGGTGGTCGAGGGTAATGATGATCGAGAACCAAAAGATCAAGCCAGCCATGGTTATCGGCCCGCTCGGCGAGCCGCTTACCGTTGCGTCGCTGCCAAGTCCGAATACGACCCGCTGGGTTGTCCGCCGCAAGGCCGAAGTCGTGGCTGCGGTCAACGGCGGCCTGCTGACCATCGACGAAGTCTGCGAGCGTTACAATCTGACGCTCGAGGAGTTCGCCTCGTGGCAGCGTGCGGTCGATCGTTCCGGCATGCAGGGCCTGCGGGTGACCCGCATCCAGCACTATCGCGACCTCTACGAGCGCCAGCTGAAATACTGAAAATCCGCGCGTCGCCCCACTAGGTTTGGGGACTTGGTGACAAATTGTCGTAGATCGGTGCACTCGCACATGTGCGGATTGCCACTGGTGCCCGCGAAGTCTATGACTGCCCAAGGACATTGCTGTCCGTCTTGTGCCGTAGCGGAGCTTTGCCCGTTGCGGCGCGAGGCGCTGGCCTGGCCATCCCTGTTGCACGCGCGAGGTCCGCGATGAGGCGGAAGCAGTCATGAATTACGATGCCCGGATCGATACAGCCGATGCGCAGTACGATTCGTCCGAGCTGGGTCCACTGGACAGCGCCGAGGACGAAGATCGCCGTTCGCGTCGCCGCGTCTGGATCATCGGCGCCCTGTGCCTCGCGGCGCTGATCGGCCTGTGGTTCGTTCTGCACCACGGCGGCGCAGCTGACAGCACGACAAAGGGCGGAAATCAGGCTCCCGCCGTAACCGTGATATCGCCCGGTCGCGGCACGATTGCAGGCCGCATCAATGCCACTGGCACCTTGGCGGCCCGACGCGAACTGCCGGTTGGCGTGGCCGGCGAAGGCGGTCAGATCGCGGCTGTGCTGGTCGAGCCCGGCCAATGGGTCAGGCAGGGCCAGGTCCTCGCCACGGTCGATCGCTCGGTTCAGGCCCAGCAACAGGCCAGCGCTGGCGCGCAGATTCAGGTGGCGCAGGCCGATGCCCGGCTCGCACAGGCCAATCTCGATCGCGCGCTCAAGCTGGTCGAACGCGGCTTCATCTCCAAGGCGGATATCGACCGGCTGACCGCGACGCGCGATTCAGCACAGGCGCGGGTGCGGGTCGCCAGTGCGAGCTATGGCGAACTGCGCGCGCGCATTCGCCGCCTCGATATTGTCGCCCCGGCAGCAGGGCTGGTGCTCGAACGCAAGGTCGAGCCCGGCCAGATCGTCTCCTCGGGCAGCGGCGTTCTGTTCCGCCTCGCCAAGGGTGGGGAACTCGAATTGCTGGCCCAGCTTGGTGAAACCGACCTTGCAAACATTGCGGTCGGCGTCAGCGCCGAGGTCACCCCGGCCGGTTCCAGCAAGAGCTTTACTGGCCAGGTATGGCAGATTTCGCCAGTGATCGATCCGCAGACCCGGCAGGGCAAGGCGCGCATCGCGCTTTCCTATGCGCCCGAGCTGCGCCCCGGTGGCTATGCCAATGTCGTGATCGTCGCAGGTTCGATCGTTGCGCCGATGCTGCCCGAATCGGCAGTGCTGGCGGATAATTCCGGATCCTATGTCTATATAGTCGGGGCGGACAACAAGGTCGCGCGGCGTCCGGTCAAGACCGGAATGCTGACCGGCGACGGCATCGCCATCACCGAAGGTCTGACCGGCAACGAGCGCGTGGTGCTGCGCGCCGGCGCTTTCCTGACGCCTGGCGAATCGGTCGTACCCAAAGCCATGACGCGCTAGGCCGCAGCCCATGGATCTTCGCAACATCTCGGCATGGTCGATCCGCAACCCGATTGTGCCGATCGTCATGTTCGCCGGGCTGATGCTGATGGGCGTGTTCAGCTTCATGCGGATGGATGTCCAGCAGATGCCGGATATCGAATTCCCGGCGGCGATTGTCCGGGTGACCCAGCCGGGCGCCGCGCCCACCGAAATCGAAAACCAGATCACCCAGCGGGTCGAATCGGCGGTGCGTTCGATCAATGGCGTGCAGAATATCAGCTCGACCGCTTCGGAAGGCTCGAGCACGACTTTCGTCGAATTCCAGATCGGCACTGACGTCAACGCGGCCGTCAACGAGGTCAAGAACGCGGTTGACCAGATTCGCGGCGAATTGCCCGATGGTATTCTCGAACCGCAGGTCACCAAGCTCAAGGGCTCCTCGCAGCCGCTGGCCTATTATGCGGTCGAAACCGACGACATGACGCTCGAGCAATTGTCGTGGTTCATTGACGATACGGTCGCCAAACGGTTGCTGTCGATTGAAGGCATGGCCGAGGTCCAGCGCAGTGGCGGGGTTGATCGCGAGATTCTGGTCACCCTCGATCCTTCAAAAATGCAGGCAATGGGGATCACGGCGAGCCAGGTTAACCTGACCCTCAAGCAGCTCAATGTGAATGCCGCCGGCGGCCGCGCAGAGATCGGCGGCACCCGCCAGTCGGTGCGTGTGCTGGGCAATGCGCAGAACGCCTTTGACCTGTCGCAGACCGATATTGCGGTCGGCGGCGGGCGCACCATCAAGCTCGCCGATATCGCCGATGTCCGCGATTCGTTTGCCGAAGTCACATCGATGGCCAAGTTCAACGGCAAGCCAGTGGCGACCTTCTCGATCACCCGGGCGCGCGGCGCATCCGACGTCACGGTCTATGATGCCGCCGTAGTCCAGCTGAACAAGCTCGAGCAGGAAAATCCCGGCGTCCATTTCCGCCGCATGTTCACTTCGGTCGATTATACCAAGGCCCAGTACGAAAGCTCGATGGCGGCCATGGTCGAAGGTGCGATCCTTGCGGTGATCGTGGTGTTTTTCTTCCTGCGTGACTGGCGGGCAACCGCGATCTCGGCCATTGCCATTCCGCTTTCGGCGATCCCCACATTCTGGGCGATGGATCTGATGGGCTTCTCGCTCAACCAGCTGTCGCTGCTGGCGCTGGGGCTTGTGGCGGGCATTCTGGTCGACGATGCCATCGTCGAAATCGAGAATATTGTGCGCCATATGCGCATGGGCAAAAGCGCCTATCAGGCATCGATCGACGCCGCCGACGAAATCGGCCTGGCCGTGGTTGCCACAACGTTCTCGATCGTCGCGGTGTTCCTGCCGGTCGGCTTGATGCCAGGCATCCCCGGGCAGTTCTTCAAGAATTTCGGCCTGACCGTGGTCGCCTCGGTGCTTATGAGCCTTGCCGTGGCGCGGACCATCACGCCGATGGTCGCGGCCTATTTCCTGAAGGCCCATGGCCATGCCGAACATGCCGGCGGGGTCTGGATGGACCGCTATCTGGCGGTGCTGCACTGGTCACTCGATAACCGCCGCGCCAAGGCGATGCGGGCCGCGCTTCCGCACCAGCCCGGTCATTTCCTCTATTATATCGGCGGGGCGCTGGCATTGGCGCTGATTCTGGCATCGGGATTTTTCGCGGCCCCAATGGTGCTGAAATTGCTCACTATGGCGGGTGTGCCCAAATTGCTCGCCTGGCTGCTCGCCGCCGCTGCCGCGCTGGCCGCGATCATCATTGCGGGCAAGCTGCTCACCCGCGTGATCGTGGCGATTGGCGGCGGTTTCGGGCACTGGTTCGGCTTCGTCGCCGATCGCATCTCGGCCCGCAAACGTGATCATCGCATTTGGATGATGGGCATCGGCGTCGGCGCGCTCGGCCTCACCGGTATCCTCGCAATGGTCATCCCGGGCGAATTCTTCCCGACCCAGGATAACGACTTCGCCGCCGTGACTCTCGAAATGGTGCCGGGCACCACACTGGGCCAGACCGAGGCCCTGTCACACCGCGTTGCCGGGATCATTGCCAGGCATCCCGCCACGCTCAACGTGCTTGAGCGGTTGAGCGAAGGCAACAGCCGTGTCATGGTCATGCTGCGCAAGGACCGCAAGGTCACCAGCCAAAAGTTCCAGGACGAGTTGACTCCGCTGCTGCAGGACATTCCCGATGCCCGCGTCGCCTTTCAGGACATGCGCGGCATGGGCGGCGGTGGCAGTGGTGGCGGCAGCGGCCGGCCGATCTCGGTGATGCTGTCTGGTTCGGATGCGGCATTGCTGGAAGAGACAGCCGGCAAGCTGGTCGAGCAGATGAAGGGCGTCAAGGAACTGGTCGCGCCCCGGATCAGTGCCGATATGCGGCGCCCCGAAGTGCAGATCAAGCCGCGGCTCGATCTCGCCTCCAGCCTCGGGGTTTCGACCCAGGCACTCAGCCAGACCATCCGCGTCGCCACCATCGGCGAGATCGATCAGAACGCCGCCAAATTCTCACTGAGTGACCGGCAGGTTGCGATCCGCGTGCGCATGCCCGAGGATGCCCGCCGCGATCTCGCCAATATCGCCAATCTGCCCGTGCCCACAACCACTGGCGGCTCAGTGCCCCTGTCGCGGGTCGCCGAAATCAGTTTCGGCTCGGGGCCGACTTCGATTCAGCGTTACAACCAGCAGCACCGCGTCTTCATCGGCGCGGACCTCGCCCCCGGCGTGGTCAAGGGCACGGCAGATGCCGCGATCAACGAATTGCCGATCATGAAGAACCTGCCGCGCGGGGTCAGCAATGCTCCCTTCGGCGCGGATGAATGGCAGAAGGAGATGGCGCGCAGCTTCGGCGTCGCGCTGCCATCGGGTGTCCTGCTGGTCTTTGCCGTGCTGGTCTTGCTCTATCACCGGGTGATCTCGCCGCTGGTCAACATGGGCTCGCTGTTCCTCGCCCCGCTGGGCGGCTTCCTGATGCTGGTGTTCACCGGACAGTCGCTGTCGATGCCGGTCTATATCGGCATCCTGATGCTGTTCGGCATCGTCGCCAAGAATTCGATCCTGCTGATCGATTTCTCGATCGAGGAAATGGCAAGGGGCGCCAACCAGTTCGATGCCATCATCGAAGCCGGCCACAAGCGCGCCCAGCCGATTGTGATGACGACAGTGGCGATGACCGCCGGCATGGTCCCAACTGCGCTGTCGATCGGCACCGACGGCGCCTGGCGCGCGCCGATGGGCACTGTCGTGATCGGCGGGCTGATCCTGTCGACCGCGCTGACCCTGCTGATCGTGCCCGCCGCCTTCAGCCTCGCCGATGGCCTGGAAAAGCGGATCGGTCCGAAACTGCGCCGCTCGCTGCTCACTTTCGAGCCAGAGGACACGATGGGCGCGAAATATACTGCGGGGCATGAACCGGGCGCCCTTCCCGCCGAGTGATCGAAAAACCGCGCCCCGTTTCCACTGACCGCGCGCGCCGCATGCGGCTGTTTGCGACTGGGTTGCTGGTGGTCATGGCTATTGCCTTTATCGCTCTGCGCCGCTTTGCCGGACCCCAGCCGATCTGGGGATATGTCCTCGCCTTCACTGAGGCAGCGATGGTTGGCGGCCTCGCTGACTGGTTCGCGGTCACCGCGCTGTTCCGCCACCCTCTAGGCCTGCCGATCCCGCACACGGCGATCATTCCGGAAAACAAGGATCGCATCGCCGAGACCATGGCCGCCTTCCTGCGCGACAATTTCCTCACCCCGGTAGTCATCGCCCGCCGCATGCGCGGCTACAATATCGCGGCGGCAGCCGGCGGCTATCTCGCCGATCCGGTCAGCGGCGGGCAATCCCGGATGCGCGCAGGCGCCGCCAATCTGTTTGCCGACCTGCTCGAATCGCTCGATCCCGAAAAATTGGGCGGGCTGGTCAAGGGCGGCCTGCGCAGCCAGCTTGAGCGGCTCGATCTCGCGCCCTTGCTTGGCCAGCTTCTCACTGCCGCGATTGCCGACCAGCGCCATCTGCCGGTGATCGAGAGCTTCATTCGCCGTGCCGGACTCACCATCGAGGACAACGAAGACTTGATCCGCCAGATCATCCACGAGCACGCCGGCGGCATCATGCGCTGGACCGGGCTCGATGAGCGTCTCGCCAATGCCGTGCTCGACGGGATCTACAAATTGCTCGCCGAAACCCTGGTCATGCCCGACCATCCCTTGCGCGGCCGCATCATTGAGGGGCTCGACCAACTGGCCGACGACCTGCTCCACAGCGCCGAAATGCAGGCTCGGGTGCAGCGGCTCAAGGACGAGGTATTGGCTAATCCGGCAATGGGCCGCTGGATCGACGCCTTGTGGGAGCGGCTGCGCGTCCAGATGCTGAATGCCGTGCGCAATCCCGCCCGGCTAATGAGCGGTCAGCTTGGCGCCTCCATCGGCGAATTTGGCGCGGCGCTACAGAACGATGCGCACCTGCAATTGCTGGTCAACCGCTTCGTCCGCCGCACCACAGTGGGCGTCGCCACCCGTTATGGCGATGAAATCGTCCGGCTGGTCTCGGAAACTGTCCGCCGCTGGGATGCGCGCACTGTTACCGACCGGATCGAGGCGGCAGTCGGCCGCGATCTGCAGTTCATTCGCATCAACGGCACTCTGGTGGGCGGCACGGTGGGCGTGGTGCTGCATGCGGTGACCAGCTTTTTCTAGCGCTACAATACCGATTGCGGGCTCGCGCGGCTCTGATACTATCTCGGCACAAGGACTCCGCACACCGGGGCCATTTGGGAGATGCACCATGGCCGAAGCCGATGCCAATCGCGCGATCGAGGCCCAGCCGCGTGTGGCCGACTGGGTGGTCGATGCCGACGTACACGTCACGCCGCCGCCTGAATTCTGGGCCGAATATCTCTCGCCCGAGTTCCGCGAGCTCGCGCCGACTATCGAGCACGATGACGACTGCGACTGGATCGTGTTTGAAGGCAAGCGCAAGAAGCACAACCTGATGCAGAGCCAGGCTGGCCGCCAGTTCGATCAGTTCAAGAACGACGGCAAGGTCTCCGACATGCGGATGGGCGGCTGGGTGCTCGACAAGCGCCTCGAGGACATGGACCACGACGGAATCGACAGCGGCGTGGTGTTCGGTGGCGGCCCGCTGCAGACCGGCAACATGGCGCTCTATCTCGACAGTTTCGAGGCCTATAACCGCTGGCAGTCGGACTTCTGCCAGGCCTCGGGCAAGCGCCTCTATGCCGCCGCTTTCCTGCCAACAGTCGATGTGGACGATGCCGTCGCGCGGATGAAAGCCGCCCGCGCGCGCGGCGATGTCGCGGTCAACATGCCCGCCTTTCCGCAGTCGGCCGAGCATTTCAACAAGAGCGATTCGCTGATGCAGGCGTTGATGGGCGATCCCATGGGCGCGCGGCAATATCGCGATGCCGAGTTCGATCCGCTGTGGCAGACCGCCTGTGATACCAACCTTGCGATTACCTTCCACCTTGGTGCGCGTGTCGTGCGCTACACCGACAAGACACTATTCCTGCCCGATCTCGCCGTCAGCAAGACCCCGATGCTCGAAATCATCGCGCCGATGATTTTCTCAGGCCTGTTCGACCGCTTTCCGGACCTGCGTGTCGGGCTGATCGAGAGCGGCGCCGGCTGGATGCCCTGGGCGGCGGAATATATGGACCGCATCTGGTTCATGCAGCGGCACTGGACCGGCTGCGAGATCAAGCACACCCCCAGCCACTATTTCGACCAGAACATCTATTGCTCGTTCATTTCCGACAAGGTCGGCATTGCGCTGCGAGATTTTCCGGGCGCCAAGAACATCATGTGGTCGTCGGACTATCCGCATTCGGAAACGACCTTTCCGCATTCGCACGCGGTGATCGAGGATCACTTCAAGGGCGTGCCAGATGCCGACAAGGCGTGGATACTGTCGGGCTGCGCCGAGAAATTTTACGGACTGACATAACGCAATCCGAACCAGAGGAGACTCCCCATGGCAACCGATTCAAAGACAATTTCGCTCGACAAGTCGCGCGAAGACGACGCCAAGTTCTACTGGCTGGCCGATGGCTATGCGGAAGGCGGCTTCGTCAAGGAAATCGACCATTCCACCTTTATCCAGGGTACCCATCCGCTGTTCAACGGCATCAAGATCGTCGATTGCGACACTCATTTCACCGAGCCGCCGGACCTGTTCAAATCTGTCCCCGAAAAGTTCCGCGACCGTGCCCCGCGCGTCGTGCGTGTCGACGGGCTCGACCGCTGGTTCATCGGCGACAAGGATTTCGGCACGCTTGGCGGCAATGTCATCGCCAGAAACAAGGACAAGCTGCTCGGCCGCCTGTCGCACCGCACCTATGACGAGATTCACGCGGGCTCATACCAAGTCAAACCCCGGCTGGAACAAATGGACGAAACCGGCATCTGGGCACAGATCTGCTTCCAGAACGGCGGCCTCACTCAGGCCGGATCACTGCTCGCGCTGGGCGATATCGATTTTGCGATGTTCGTGATCCAGCGCTTCAACGATGCCTGCGCGCAGCGGCAAGAGGAATCCGGCGGCCGCATCAATTGCATGGCGACTTTGCCCTATTGGGACAAGGACTTGATGGTGGCCGAGGTCAAGCGCGTGCTCGACATGGGCGTCAAGGGCTTCACTCTGCCCGACCGGCCCGAGCGGCTGATGCAGGGCTATCTGGGACCCGATCACAAGTGCTCGCCGTTCTGGGAAGAAGTGTTCGATATCTGCAACAGCACCGGCACGCCGATCAACTTCCACATCAACAGCTCACTAGATGCGGGCTCTGCGATCTGGGACAATGTCGAATTCAGCCAGCGGCTGCCGATCAACGCCATGATCCACACCATGGGCACTTCGGCGCAGATGGCCAATTTCATGGTTTCGGGCATCCTCGACAAGTATGAAGACCTCAAGATTGGCATGATCGAAAGCGGCATCGGCTGGGTGCCCTTCGTTCTCGAAATGATGGAGCACCAGTGCGACGAGTTCCGCACCATGGAGACCAACGGCCTCAAGAAGCGCCCGAAGGAGTACTTCAAGAAGAACTTCTGGGTCTCGTTCTGGTTCGAAACCTATGCCCCGCAGCACATGCTGGAGGAAATCGGCTTCGACAAGGTGCTGTTCGAAACCGATTTCCCCCATCCCACCTCGCTCTATCCGGGCGTTCAGGAAAAGCTGGCCGAGCAGCTGGGGCACTATGACTACGAGACGCGCAAGCTGATCCTCGAGACCAACGCGGCCAAGCTGTTCAATCTTGATATTTAACGAGAATTGCGGGGCGGGGTTGAACCTGCCCCGCATTCTCGCATTGGTGCGGACGGCGGGACTCGAACCCGCACGAGCAAAGCTCAGGGGATTTTAAGTCCCCGGCGTCTACCATTCCGCCACGTCCGCACGGAAGCAGGCAAGCATGTGGCAGAGGCGACGACTCCCGGCAAGGCTGCCGGGTCATGCCCGATTGTCAGGTGCTGGAGACAGGTGACGTGGTCAGGTATTCAGGCGCGCGCGCATTTCCTTGCCGGGCTTGAAAAACGGCACCCGCTTGCCCGGTACATCGACCGATTCGCCGGTGCGCGGGTTGCGGCCCTTGCGGGCTTCACGCTCGCGTGTGGAAAAGGCGCCGAATCCGCGCAGCTCGACCCGGCCGCCCTTGGCCAGACGCGCCGCGATCTCGTCGAAAAAGGTATCGACCGCGCGCTCGACATCCTCGGCCCGCAAATCGGCGTTTTCTTTTGCCAGAAGCTGCAAAAGTTCTGATCTGATCATGCCAGATACTCCCCATAGCAAGCGCAACCTTTGGCACAATCGCCCCACGTGGTCCCAAAGCCGCTGCTGGACCGGGAAGCTGACAGAGTTGCGGCGGATTCGCAACGGCTTAATCGCGCCCGCCGTTTGAACGGGACTGGGGATTCGGGACCGGGATTCGTGTCACAATTGCCCATTGCCCGGGCCGGATTGTCGGCTAGACTCCGCCGGATAAGCAACAAGCCGCAAGGATCGCATCGATGAAGGACATGGCCAGCTGGAACGAGGGCGACTGGATCGCGGCAATAGCGGCAGCGGGCCTGGCCCTGTTCCTTGTCGCGGGAGGCCTGATCGCCACTCGAAAAAGCACCGAAGTTGTCGGCCATCCGCGCGGGCTGTTCGTGCTGTTCTATGCCGAAATGTGGGAGCGCTTCTCTTATTACGGCATGCGCGCGCTGCTGATTCTCTATCTCACCAAGTTCTGGCTGTTCGCCGATGGCAAGGCCAATCTGATCTATGGCGCCTATACCAGCCTGGTCTATATCACCCCGGTGCTCGGCGGCTATCTGGCCGACCGTTGGCTGGGGCAGCGCAAGGCGGTGCTGTTCGGCGGGGTGCTGCTGGCGCTCGGCCACACATTCATGGCGGTCGAAGGCATCCATGGCGCTGCTGATCCGCTGGTCAAGCAGGCCGATCCGGCGATCAATGTGTTCTGGCTGGCCCTGGCCCTGATTATTGTCGGCTCGGGGTTCCTGAAGGCCAATATTTCGGTGATCGTCGGCAAGCTCTATCCGATGACCGACGTGCGCCGCGATCCGGCCTATACCATCTTCTACATGGGTGTGAACGCCGGAGCCTTCTTCGGCACGGTGCTGGTCGGATATCTGGGTGAGACCATCGGCTGGTCGAAGGGTTTTGGCCTCGCGGGCATCGGCATGGTGCTGGGGCTTATCATCTTCGTCTTTGGAAAGACCGCGCTGCTGGGACACGGCGAGCCGCCCAAAGCACTCGAACGCAAGCGCGAATGGACGCTCTATGGCGTCGGCGCGTCGGCGGTGGCGGTGATCTGGGGGCTGATTCAGGTCCAGTCGGTGATCCAGAACCTGCTGATCGTCAGCGGCGTGGCGATGCTGGCCTATACGCTCTATGAGGCATTCAAGCTGCCCAAGGAGCCACGCGAGCGGATTTTCGCCATCCTGTTCCTGGTCGCGCTCAACCCGGTGTTCTGGGGGCTTTACGAGCAGGCGGGCGGGAGTCTCAATCTCTATACCGACCGCTTTGTAGACCGGCAGGGTGTGCCGACCTCGCTGTTCCAGTCGATCAACCCGATCTACATTCTGGTGCTGGCGCCGATGTTCGCCGCGCTGTGGCAATGGCTGGGCAAGCGCGGCACCGAACCTTCCGCTCCGGCCAAGTTCGGCTGGGCGCTGGTGCAGGTCGGGCTTTCGTTCCTCGTCTTTGTCTGGGGCGCAAAAAGCGTAGGCCCGGCGGCGATGACGCCGGTCCTGTTCGTGTTCCTGATCTATTTCATCCAGACCACGGCTGAGCTGTGTCTCTCGCCGGTCGGGATTTCAGCGATGACCCGGCTCGCCCCGGTCCATCTCGGCAGTTTCATCATGGGCGCCTGGTTCTACATGACCGCCGTCGGCCAGTTCGTCGCTGGCAAGATCGGCGCCGCGACCGGCGGCGAGGGCGGGGCGATGAGCAAGGATGTGACCCTGTCCGTCTATGGCAAGATCGGCTGGGTCGGGATTGCGCTAGGCGTTCTGGTGCTGGCGGTGTCGCCGCTGGTCAAGCGCTGGATGCACCTCGATACGCTGAAGGACGAAGAGCCGACGCAGGATCTGCTCTGAACGAATGGTGCTGCCGGGGAGGATTGAACTCCCGACCTCAGCCTTACCAAGGATGCGCTCTACCACTGAGCTACGGCAGCATGACCATTCGAACTGTTCCGGTGGTTCGGAACGTGCTGCCTGCGGCCAAGGCCCCGGGCAGGCGCGCCCTATTGCCGGGGGTCCCTGCTTTGTCAAGCTGGGCTTGAGCTATGGCGGCTGGCGGGGCATGATTGGCGCATGGCTGAACCCCCGATCCAGACCCGCGAAGAGCGTCTCGCCGCCAAGCTGCGCGAGAACTTGCGCCGCCGCAAGGCGCAGGCGCGGGAATTGGCCAATGAGG
>Ga0114974_10002220_pt1 | contig 14983 bp, 12 predicted proteins | sample S_130206_EF_Meta_FD_87318 | JGI IMG/M metagenome (GOLD analysis project Ga0114974, IMG submission 87318) | Freshwater microbial communities from Lake Simoncouche, Canada to study carbon cycling - S_130206_EF_MetaG | ecosystem: Environmental > Aquatic > Freshwater > Lake | place: Lake...
CGACGACATGCTACACCGTGCCTAAACAGTCGGGCCCGACATTTGCGCCTGATCGACTCGTCGATCAGGCGCTCTTGTAATATTGCCGAACCACCGACTCGGCAATACACGCCGGTTTGTCGAGGTCCTCGATCTCCAGCTTGACGCGGAAAGTCAGCTGCAAACCGCCTTCAATGTCATCGAGCGCGGATAACACAAATCGTCCACGGACACGACTACCGGCCTTGACCGGTTGAGTGAAACGCACCTTGTTCAGGCCGTAGTTGATGCCCATCTCGCAGAACGGCAGCGTCAGGAATTGCTCGTAAAACTTGCCCAGCAGTGACAGCGTCAAGAAACCGTGAGCAATCGAGCCGCCAAATGGTGAAGCCTGCGCGGCACGCTGAGGATCGATGTGAATCCACTGGTAGTCCTCCGTAGCCTCCGCGAAAAGGTTGATTTTTTTCTGGTCAACCAACACCCATTCAGTCAGAAAAACTTCCAGTCCGACACTACGGCGCAGGTCGTCAAGTGTGGCGAAAGCGGAGGCGGTCTGGGTCATGGCAGGGTTCCTTGTGCTACCAACTCGGGCAGCTTGTAGCCGAACAGGCAGGCGTTGAGAATGTATGTCACAAGTCACATGCGCAGCAAGCTTGATCTATCAAATCAATATTGCCGAATTGCAAACGCCCGCGCATACTCCACGCACTTCGATTTAGGACAGTGTGAATGAACATGTCGCGCCTAAGCGTGCTCATGGCGATCGGCGATGACGTTGCCGCCACATCAGACAGACTGGCCTAAATTGCGTCGCTCTAAATCGACAGTCTTTCATTTTCGATAAGTCGCCATGCCCACCAAAAATGTGACCCTTGACGACAAGTACGATTCCATTGATCAACCTGTCTTGATCAACGGTGCTCAGGCGATCGTTCGCCTGTTGCTGACGCAGCGCCAACGCGATGCCGCTATCGGATGGAAGACTGCTGGATTTGTATCCGGTTATCGAGGTTCCCCGCTGGGTGCGCTCGACATGGCATTGTGGGACGCGAAAGTGCGTCTTGAGAAGAGCGACATCACATTCATGCCGGGAGTCAACGAGGACCTTGCCGCGGCGGCAGTCTGGGGAACGCAGCAGCTTCGTTCAATGAAGGAAGCAACAGTCGATGGCGTATTTGCATTGTGGTACGGCAAGGGGCCAGGGGTCGACCGGTCAGGGGATCCGATCAAGCACGGCAACTACGCGGGCAGCGACGCGAAGGGCGGGGTGCTTGTGTTGTTCGGAGACGATCACCCAGGCAAGTCGTCGACGATAGCGCATCACAGCGAACAAGCCCTGGCCGCAAATCAATTGCCCATACTGTATCCAGCCGATGTCGGCGAATTCATTCGGTTCGGACTGTTGGGATGGGGAATGTCCCGCTACAGCGGCTGCTGGGTTGGCATGAAGGTCGTGAACGAAACCATTGAACAGACTGCGACCATCGGAAACGAGGCTGTGACCGATATCGAATGGCCTACCGCGGGAGAGTTGCCGCCTGAGGGAGTTCACTTTCGTGGCGTCTACGCGCCCGCACGCGACGAGATGATCCTCAAGCGTTATCGGTTGCCACTGGTTCATCAGTTCTGCCGTGCCAACCGCATCGATCGAGCCGTATTCGGTGTCAGCCAAGTCCGACTTGGCCTGGTCAGTGCTGGTAAGGCTTTCCAGGACACGATGCAGGCATTGCAATACCTCGGCATCGACGCTGCGCGAGCTAATGCTCTCGGACTCGATGTATACCGGGTTGGAATGATCTGGCCGCTCGAACCGCAGGGCATGCGAGCTTTTGCCGCATCATGTGAAGAGTTGTTTTTTATTGAGGAAAAGTCGGCATTCCTAGAGCCTCAGGCACAGTCCATCCTGTATGCGCAGGCGCACCATCCGCGGATCGTTGGCAAGCAGGATGAAGCAGGGAAGGAATTGCTGCCACAGGACCTGTCTCTGGACCCGCTGGAACTTGCGATTCATATAGCCGCGCGCATTGAGAAGTCGGGCATTCAGGATGCCGCGATCACTCAGCGGCTCACTGCAGCCCGGGCCTTGCGCGGGGCGGTGCTTCCCTTGCTCGTCGACGGCCCCAAGCGCATGCCCTATTTTTGTGCAGGGTGTCCGCACAACACCTCTACCAATGTGCCCGAGGGCAGCACGGCCATTTCTGGCATCGGTTGCCACGGAATGGCCCTATGGGCGCGGCCCGGGACCGTTCTGGGCATGCATATGGGTGGCGAGGGAATGAATTGGGTGGGCATGCACCGCTACACATCGACGCCTCACGTATTTCAGAATCTGGGCGACGGAACCTATTTCCATTCGGGATTGCTGGCAATACGGCAGGCGGTGGCCAGTGGCGCCAACATCACCTACAAGATTCTCTACAACGACGCCGTCGCGATGACCGGTGGCCAGCCGGTCGACGGCACATTGTCTCCGTCGATGATTGCCAGCCAGGTTCTGGCAGAAGGCGTTACCCGTGTCATGCTGGTATCAGAAGACCCTTCTCGCTACGACACCGACGACTTTTTGCCCAAGAGTGTCAAGGTATCGCATCGCAGCATGCTCGACGAAGTTCAGCGAGAACTTCGCGACATACCGGGGTGCAGCGTGCTTATTTACGAGCAAACCTGCGCTGCCGAAAAGCGGCGCCGCCGCAAGCGACGAGAGATGGTTGACCCGCCCAAGCGGCTGGTCATCAACGAGGCGGTGTGCGAAGGCTGTGGCGACTGTTCAGTGCAATCGAATTGCGTCGCTATTCAACCGCTGGAAACGCCGCTGGGGCTCAAACGCCAAATCGACCAGACAAGCTGCAACAAAGACTACAGCTGCGTCAAAGGGTTTTGTCCCTCGTTTGTGACAGTGATTGGCGCCGAGCCTCGCAAGCGAAATTCAGTGACCATAGACGCCGAAATGCTGGGAGAGCTGATGCTGGCGCCGATCCCATCTTTGACGACCGAAGGATATGCCATCCTAGTCTCTGGTATCGGCGGCACTGGCGTGATTACCGTTGGCGCCATCCTGGCGATGGCCGCACACGTTCAAGGCGCACACGCATCGGTTTACGACATGACAGGCCTGGCGCAAAAAAATGGCGCTGTGTACAGCCATATTCGCCTTGCTTCTGGATCTGCCAATTTTTTGAGCCAGCGTATAGGGCTGGGGCAAGCCGACCTGCTGCTGGCCTTCGACATGGTTGCGGGCCTAGGGCCGGACGCCTATCGCAGCTTGCGTAAGGGCACGCGTGTGCTGGGCAACAGCCGGGTTCAGCCGACGGCTGCTTTTCAGTCGGGATTTACCGATTCGCTCAATCCGACACTATTGTTGAGACGACTGGAGGCACGGGTAGGCTGTGACCATATGGCACATGTGGACGCCACTGGTCTGGCTTCAGCTCTTTTTGGTGACACCATAGCCACCAACATGTTCATGGTTGGCGTGGCATTGCAAATGGGGTGGATCCCATTGCAGATCGCCTCCGTCGAACGGGCGATCGAACTTAACGGTGTACAGGTTGCATTCAATTTGCGGGCACTGCGCCTAGGGCGTTTGTGGGTCTGCGCACCCGGGCGGCTCAAGGCTATGCTGCCGACGTCAGTTGACTCGGCGGTGACGCAGGACCTGGATGGGCTGATCGAGGATCGAGCCAATCGGCTGGCGACTTATCAGAACCAGGCCTACGCGAAGCGGTTCAGGCAAACGATCAACGAGGTGCGCAAAGCTGAGGAGGACGCGACTGGCGGGTCTACCGCATTGACCGAAGCGGCTTGCCGTTCGCTCTACGGGCTGATGGCGTACAAGGACGAATACGAAGTCGCGCGACTTATGGTGGGCCAGACGTTTTTGAAACGGCTTGCAAGCGAATTCGAGGACGGCGCACGCATTCGCTTTAATATGGCTCCGCCACTCCTAGCCCGAACTGACCCGGCGACCGGGCGGCCGCGCAAGTCGGAATTCGGCGCATGGCTGCTGCCGGTGTTGCGCGCGCTCGCCCGACTGCGGTTTCTGCGCGGAACCGTATTCGATCCTTTTGGCTTCCATGCGGATAGAAGGTGCGAGCGCGAGCTGATCACTCAGTTTGAGGAAACCTTACGTACCGTTTGCAAAGACCTGTCGTCGCAGAATCTCCCCTTGGCGGTACAACTGGCAGAAGGTCCGCAGATGATCAAGGGATATGGCCCGGTTAAGTCGGCCCGGATAGATGAGTTTCGGGCTAAGGAGCGGCAGTGGTTGGCAGCCTGGGCTCAACCTGACCCGGTGGCCAGTCAGACGATATAGCGCGCGCGCGGCCTCATCATGAAACCTTGTGCTCGCTGCTCTAGCACATGGGCTACCCAACCCGCAGACCGTGCCATGATCCAAATCGCGGTGGCCGCGCCGTGCGGCAGGCCGAGCACCTTGGTCAGCACCGCCAACGCGAACGCGACACCAGGTCTGGCACCCGAAAGGCGAGCGGAGTCAAGAAAAGTAAAGATGTTGGCAATTGGACTTTTCGGGATGAGCATTTGCTGTGCTAGGTCAAGAATGAAATCAGCCCTTGGATCCCCTCCCGGGTACAGCGGATGGTTGAATCCAAACCTGTTGTCGCCATAGTTCCTAATCAGGTCGCGCGCCTTGATCCCCTTATTGGACGCAAGGTCGCTGAGCAACTGGGTCTCAATTGCATTGGTGGCAGTTCCAACCGTAAATCCGACATGGCAGCTGATCGCCGCGGCAACGCAGTTGAACAGCGTCGCGTTAGTCGATGCCGCTACGCGAGCGGTCATCGTGGCCGCGGCCAATTCGTGATCGGCAAGCAAGATCATGGCGGCATTGACAGCGTGCTGGGCCTCGGACGTGTCCCGGGCCCCGCCGGCACGCAGCACATAGGTGGCGACCGATTCCTCCGGCTGGCGTGCGACGAACTTACGCGCAGGTAGCAGCAGGCCGACGCAACCGGTGAGTGTCAATACGATCATGCGCGCCGCGCTTACGGAACTGCCCTCGTCAATTTCGGTGTCGCCACGACCGTCCATGCCGAGCGCGAGTGTCATCATGGCCAGCAGATTACCAATATCTCTGGCCTCTACAGGCCCTTGGTGCGCAGCCAGATATGTCGCCAGCGTCGCGGGAACCTGGTTCAAAGGCCAGGCAAAATTGTCTTCCCGCCAAAGGCCGGTGTAAAGCAATTGCGCAACAGATTCGAATGCCGCGCCGGACTTGGCAAGTTCTATCGCCGAGCGGTTACGGTAGACCGGTCCATTCGCTCCGATAGACGTTATCGATGATTGCACCACGGGCTCACCCCAGCGCATCGATGCTGCCGCCGCGGCAGTACCACCAATCCGCCCGCGCTTGCGCGCCGCCAGCCGATCAACATCAACTTTGGCATAAAGGCTCTTGCGCTGATCATCCTGCGCAATTCTGCGGATCAGGCCGCGACTCACGTACGAATAAAGCGTGCTTGGCTTAACCTTGAGTTTGGTGAGCGCTTCAACCAGTGTGAGGTAATCTTTTTCTTGCATTAGTGTTGATTTTTTACAATCAATCTTGATTGACAAGTATCGCTCAAATATGCTTGGTCATGACGCCCTGTCGTATTGTCAAAAGTGACAAACGTCAGTGCTGACTGCAAAACATGCCCATCAATAATGAAGGACGACACGCAATGTTTAAGACTATTTACCGCTTGTGCTTCTCGGGATTGCTGGTACTGGCACCGCTGATTGCCGACGCGCAAACCTACCCTAACCGTACGATTCGGATGCTTGTCCCCTATGCGGCTGGAGGCCAACCTGACATCGTCGCACGCGTTGTCTCAAAGCAAATGTCGGTTGCGTTGGGCCAGCCAGTTGTCATTGAGAATGTTACCGGTGGAAGCGGCATCACGGCGATCACCCAACTGCTGGCCCAGCGCCCTGATGGCTACACCTTGATCGCGCTCGATGCCGGCCATTGGGCAATCAACCCAGCGGGTCGGGCCGCCGGGGTACCCTACGATCCTGTGAAGTCATTCACACCAGTCAGTCTGGTGACGACGTCGTCGTTGTTCATCGCGGTCAACGAGGCTGTTCCAGCAAAAACCATCGGTGAGTTGGTCAGCTTGGTCAAGCAAAAACCAGGGGTCTTGAATTACGGCTCATCCGGCGTCGGAAGTGTCCACCATCTGACGATAGAAGCCCTCAAGCAGGCCTTGGGCTTAGACATCGTCCATGTCCCTTACCGGGGGACCGGACAGTCTGTGCCGGCTGCGGTGGCCGGACAGGTTCAACTTGTTGTTGCGTCGCTAAGTGGTCTGAGTCAGTTCGAAAAGGCCGGGAAAGTCCGTATCTTGGCTGCCAATACGTCTGAGCGTTCGTCCCTAGCGCCAGAAATCCCGGCCATCACTGAAGTCGCTCCTGGGCTGGACTTTCCTGGGCAGGTCGGGTTCCTTGGCGCGGCCGGAATGCCTCAAGAGGTGGTCGATAAGTTAGGTGCAGCGATCGAAGAGGCGATGAAATCGCCAGAAGTTCTCGCTGGACTTAAAGCGACCGGCGTGGAGCCGGCCCCCATCCGCAATGCCGCGGCACTGGCGAAGCGCATTCAGGATGATCGTCAGCGGTATAGCTCTTTGATCAAGGCTACTGGTATCAAACTGGAATAGGCGAACGCAGTCTATGCACAGCTACAACACAATCTCTTGGCACCAGTCAACACCCGAGATCGAGGGGATGGTAACGCCTTCGCGCGTGCATTCCCGCGTTTACACCGATGAGCGCATCTTTCAACTGGAGATAGAACGGATTTTCGGCCGCGCATGGGTCTATGTAGGTCACCACAGTGAAGTACCCAATCCTGGCGATTTCAAAACTCGCGTGATTGGCCGTACGCCGGTCATCATGGTGCGGGGCAAAGACCGTGTTGTGCGTGTACTCGTCAACCGTTGTCGCCATCGGGGCGCCCAGGTGTGCGAGACAGAGAGCGGCAACACCAAGGTCTTTCGCTGCTGGTACCACGGATGGATCTACAACATCGACGGTAGCCTCGCAGAAGTGACCAGCCCGGCGGCTTACGAGACACCTTTGGATCCCCAGGACATGGGCCTCTCGGCTGTGCCTCGCGTAGATCACTACCGTGGTTTTGTCTTTGGCAGCCTTACATCGACCGGGGAGGATCTTGTGACGCATCTGGGGGGTGCAGCGCCAATGATCGACCTGCTTTGTGACGCATCGCCAACGGGTCAAATATTTGTCGATGGCGGCTCCCATAAGACTGTCTTTAACGCCAATTGGAAGTTAGTGGGAATGGACGGCTACCATCCCAATGTCCTGCACGCATCCGTGGTCGCGGCCTGGAGCCGGAATCCTGATGGTGGACTGGGTTCGACGCACCGTGAAAGTCCGTTCGTCGACGAAGCCGCCACGCGCACCCGGGACTTTGGTCATGGTCACGTCATGCTCGACTTCCGCGATCACCGCATCAAACACTACGATTCACTGACGGCCTATCTGCGCAAGATCGCCGGCGGCGAGCAGTACATCGCCAACATGCATGCCAAATACGGCGAATCACGCGCACGATTGTTGATTAGCTTAGCGGGTGATGCCCATCTAGGTACGTTTCCGAATATGCAGTTGATCCACAACCAGGTCCGTATCATCACGCCCATATCGGCCGGTAAAACAGAGGTGATGATGACCGCAGTTCGACTCGATGGCGTTAGTGATGCGCTCAATACCGAGCGGTTCCGCCAGCAAGAGTCCTTTTATGGGCCGTCAGGTGCGGGCTCGCCGGACGACGCCGAGATTTTCGAGCGCGTTCAGCGCGGGCTGGTGGCTGAGGTCAACCCATGGGTCGAGATATCCCGTGGCATGGGGCGACAAAAAGTTGATGTTGACGGATCTATCGTCGGGCTGATCACCGACGAGGTGACCCAGCGCGGCATCATGCGCTACTGGAAACAGCTGATGACCGTGGCGTGACGCTCGGACAAGCCGGAGAGAAAAAATGCACACATCCACCTGGTCCGATCTGCGCGAGGTTGAACTCTTTCTGTTTTATGAGGCTGAGCTTGCCGATCGGAGCGCCTATACCGATTGGTTCGGCTTATGGACGCAAGAATTACTTTACTGCGTGCCCTGTAATTCCGATGAGATCGCGCCTTCTCGCAAAATCGCCATCATCTACGACGACCGACCCAAGCTGGAAGAACGCCTCTACCGTCTCGGCACCAAGTTCGCGCATTCGCAACGGCCCAAATCGTTGCTCAGCCGCTCCATAACGAATATCGTTTTGGGTGAAGATTACCATCCCGCAACCGGTGGTTCAGTGACATCCCGGTTCGTGCTGGCAGAGGTTCGTAACGAAGAGCAGCGTTTTTGGGCGGGGCGTAGCCAACATGTTCTTGCCAGGGAGAACGGCAGGCTGTTGATGAAGGAGAAAATTGTCTATTTGCTTGCCAACGACCTGCCCCTGAGCAACATGACCTTCATCATTTAGGGTTGAAAGTCAGAATTCGCTAATCTTCGATCCATGAAACCAGATGCTCAGGCGCCACAGCGCAGTACTTCAATGACCACCCCTCGATCCAGCACGCCGGTGATCGCCGCGGTGATCGGCGATCCGGCCGGGATCGGCCCGGAGGTCTGTGTTAAGGCTGTGGCAGATGCGGCGCTGGCCGGCTGCTGCCAACCGGTGCTGATCGGTAACATCGATGTGGTGCGCGCGGCGGCCCGTTTAAGTGCCGTGTTGCTGCCAGTTGTCTCGGTTGCGCCAGAACAGCTCGATCAGCTGAATGCCCGGCAGATTTCCGTGCTCGATCCCGGCGGCTTCGATGTCGGGTCGTTGCGTATGGGCACCGTGTCGGCGGCTTGCGGTCATGCCGTTTTCTCGGGTATGCGCCTAGGCGCCGACCTAGGCCGGGACGGCCGAATCCAAGGCTTGATATGGGGGCCAGTGCATTCAGACTCCATGAAGGCTACAGGCCTGATTGCCGATATCGATGATCTGCAACCTGCTGGCACCTTCATGCTGCGACTATCGGGGCCGCTACGGCTGGTGCCACTGTCGGAGCATGTGCCGCTGGATCAGGCGATTGCGCTGGTCCAACCAGAACGCGTCCTCACGCTGATTCGGCTGCTGCATGCCACCCTGCGCGGCTGGGGCTGGACAGCGCCGCGCATTGCGGTGGCTGGGCTAAACCCGCACGCTATGTTTGACGATGATCAGGGCCGAATTGGGCCGGCAGTTGCCATGGCGCGCGCCGAAGGGATCAGTGTGGATGGGCCGATCGCGCCGGACGCCGTGTTTCGCCAATCGATTGAAGGCCGCTACGACGCCGTGGTGACGATGTTCCATGACCAGGGTCAGATCGTCATCAAGACCGTAGGATTCGCCGGAGCCTGCACGGTCTACATTGGCCTGCCCTATGTTCTGCTGAACGTACCGCATGGCACGGCATTTGACATTGTGGGAAAAGGTGTTGCGCAGCACCAGAGCATGCTGGCAGCTTTCCAGACCGCGTCGCGACTCGCCGATGGAAACGGCCTGCAGTTGGCCGCATCGTGATTCGGAGATCGGGCCTACGACGCTTTGCGACTGCTGACAGTTAATGTTCATTCGATTCGAGGTGAAACATGCAAAATTTTCGTTATCGCAAGCCCGGCTATGTAGCCATCCAGGTGTCCGACATCGACCGCTCCGTAGCGCACTACCGCGACATCGTAGGGCTGACACTCGAGCAGTCTGCCGCCGGAGTTGCTTTTATGCGGTGCAACGAGGACCACCACAACCTGGTCCTCTATGCGGGTGAACAGCCCGGACTACGGCGAATGGCCTTTCAAATGGCATCCGATGCAGACCTCGATGCCATCGAAGTCCATCTGACGTCGCTGGGCTGCACAGTCGAACGGGTGTCTGATGGCGAATGCGCCGATTTGTATCAGGGCCGCACAATCCGCACGCGTCTGCGCAGCTGCGCGCTGCAAATGGAGTTCTACGCCAACATGCAGCGCGCCGCCACGCCGTTCCTTCCCAGCGTCGCCAAAATACAGCGGCTTGGGCATGTGGTCGTTGCATTAAACGATCGCGACGCGGTTCTCAAGACCCTGGTCGAACAGCTCAACTTCAAGGTTTCAGACCATTTCGGCGACCAAGTTGCCTTTCTGCGTTGTTTTCCAAATCCGTACCATCACAGCTTCGGTCTGGCCCGTACATCCGGCGCGGATCACCTGCACCATATCAATTTCATGGTGTCGGACATCGATGACATTGGTCGCGCTAACAACCGCTTGCAGCAGCGCCAGGTAGAGATTGTTTACGGGCCGGGGCGGCACGATATCTCGAATTCAATCTTCATCTATTTTCTTGACCCGGATGGCATCACCAACGAATACAGCTTCGGCATGGAAGAGTTTGCCGAAATAGACGCCCGTCCGCCACGTATCTTGCCATTGAGACCCGAGATTTTGGACTGCTGGGGTGGATTCCCCAAGGAAAAATTCGGCAAGGTCGGCAAGGTGACGTCATGACTGACTTCTTGGCACCGCTTAAGGCCACGACAAGACGAAGCCCGCGATTGATTCGATGCCCTCTCCGATCAGCCCATTGGCGTTATTTATCAAGGTCCTGACCCGTGGCACTTGAACGCGAGCGCGCTAGCCCAAAAGCAGATGCCGAGCCAACGCATCTTGCCATTGATGTACACACCCATGTCGTACCAGAAAACTTCCCGCGATACATGGGCCTGACGCCTGACATCCCCTGGCCATCGATGGATGCAGCCCATGCATGTCATCGTCATGTGGTGGTGTCCGGCAAGATTTACCGTACGGTATCGCACCAGTGTTGGGATTGCGCGGTGCGGCTGCAGGACATGCAAGCGCAGCGCGTTGGTCGGCAAGTGCTGTCTCCAATGCCGGAACTGCTTTCCTACTGGTTTCCACCCGACGCCGGCGCCGCCATCTGCCGTTTCATGAATGAGACCATCGCCGGGATGGTGGCGACCGCGCCGACGTCCTTCGTCGGTTTGGGCGCGATACCGCTCCAGAACATAGCCCGCGCGATCAAGGAGCTGGACCATGCTATTCATCAGCTAGGACTGCACGGCGTAGAGATCGGCGGCAACATCAATGAGCGTGTGATCGGCGATGTCCATTTTTTGCCGTTTTTTGAGGCTGCGGCTGCATGGGGCGCTGCGGTGTTCGTGCATCCGCTGCGACCCGCCGGGATGGACCGCCTGATCGGCCCGCCAGGGCTGGAACAGATCCTCGCTTTTCCAGGCGAAACCGGGTTGGCGGCGGCATCGATGATCACCGGGGGCACTCTGGCACAGTTGCCCGACCTGCGGATCGCATTCAGCCATGGCGGCGGCAGCCTCCAGGCACTGCTGCCGCGCTTGCAGCACGCATGGCAGCAGTTGCCCGGGATGGGCGAGCAGTACATAGAGCCAATGCCTGCGGCTCAGCGCATGTACTACGACGACCTGGTTTATGACGCCGCTACCATCCGCCGATTGGTCCAGGTCTTCGGAAGCAGCCAGATCATGGTCGGTACCGACTACCCCTTCAGCATCATGGACCGAGAGCCGACCACCCGCCTGGAGACTGCCGCTCTGCCTGCCGACGTGGTCGAACAGTTGCGCTGGCGTAATGCGGCACGGTGGCTGGGCCTGAACGAGCGGGATGCTTGATGCAAGACATTGCACTGATCGAGACAGACTTTGTTCCGCCTGGCACCGTTTTGCGGGTCGAGGTGCTAGGTTTTCCGCCGCTGGCGGTGGTCAACGTGGAGGGGCAATTCTTTGTCTGCGATGACACGTGTTCCCATGGGCAAGCCTCGCTGTCCGACGGTGTGGTCGAGGGCCACGCCATTGAATGCCCTTGGCATAACGCCACGTTCTGCCTACGCACAGGTGCCGCCTTGTCCGCTCCAGCGGTCATTGCCATCACCACTTATCCGACGCATGTTCGTGATGGCCAAGTTTGCATCAGCCCGCCAACAATAGCGGCATGAGACGTGCCACCGTTTTGCGCCGTGCTTACCAGCCGGTTCAGATGCTCAAGTTGCGCGGCCAAAGGGCCGGGCAAGGTTTTTCTGCGGCTCATCCCGAGCCGTTAACTTTATGACAACAGGAGTCAACGATGGATCTGGGAATTAGCGGCAAATGGGCGCTGGTCTGTGGCGCAAGCAAGGGCTTAGGACTGGGTTGCGCCCAGGCCCTAGCAGCCGAGGGAACCAACTTGGTGATCGTAGCGCGTGGCGTGCCTGCCTTGGAAAGCGCAGCCGCAGAGTTGCGTGCCATCGTGGGTACCGGAGGGGCGAAGGTGGTCGCCGTGGCTGCCGACATCACGACTGAAAAGGGCCGTGCTGCCGTGTTTACGGCGCCAGGCGGGCCGGGGAACCAGTTCGACATCGTCATCACCAATGCTGGCGGTCCACCGCCGGGTGACTTTCGAGATTGGGAGCGAGACACTTGGTTAAAAGCGATAGACGCCAATATGCTGACGCCGATTTGGTTGATCAAGGCCGTCGTTGACGGCATGGTGGAGCGCAGGTTTGGCCGTATCATCAACATCACATCGCACGCCGTGAAAGCGCCCATTAGCATGCTTGGCCTTAGCAATGGCGCGCGCAGTGGCCTCACCGGATTCGTCGCAGGCGTAGCCCGTAGCGGCGTTGCCAGCGCCAACGTGACAATCAACAACCTGCTGCCAGGCACATTCGACACCGACAGAATTCGTGTCACGCTCAAGGGCCTTGCTGAAAGCACTGGCAAATCGATTGAGGACACTCTGGACTCTTACAGGATGACCATACCGGCCCGTCGGTTCGGCCAGCCGCCAGAGTTCGGTGCGTTGTGCGCCTTTCTTTGCAGCCAGTATGGCAGTTACATCACGGGCCAAAACATCCTGATCGACGGGGGAGGCTACCCCGGTACGTTCTAATTGCCCGCTAAAGTCCTACGGCCATAGACATGACTCAGCCGAAGAAGCGACGATTGTTGACAAGGTGATCTGGAAGCTCAAAGTGGCAGTGCACTTACCGGTGCGCACCCACCTGCACCGCTTATGCTTGGGCACTTTTTGCGGCGAGCCTTCAGCCTTTGCTGCAGATGGCACCACCTACAGAATCGCACCCTGAGCACCCAAAAAAGGCACGAGCCTTGGCGGCCTGCCTCAGGGCTGACGCACGATCACTGGCTGAATCTGGAACACATTGGCCGAGTTGACATCCACGGTCACGCGCGCCCAGTGCAATGAGGGGCTGCCGAAGGTTTGCAGGCGGGTGAAGTTCGGCAACAGCTTGGTCGGGCTGTAAAGCGGTTTGTCGAGCTTGAAATAATGCGTGTCGCCATGCACAAACAGCACCTGGCCGGCGAATTTTTCAGTCTGGGCGGTCAAGGCAGTCATGAAGTTACGGTAGCCCAGAAACTCAGGTAGTGTGCTTTCGTCGGCGTCTTCGGTCTCAGGCCAGTCAAAACCGGGGTCGCCCTGCACCACCAGCACCAGGCCCGCCGACTTGTCATTGGCCGCTTGCTCAAAGGCGGCCTTCATCCAGTCTACGTTGGCCGCGTCTCGCTCCAGGTACTCGGCATTGGCGGCGTCGCACTGAGGCGCTTTACGGGCGCTCTTGGCCGTGCACTCTTTGGCGGTGAGGATCAGGTTGTTGTTGCTGCCGGGCATGTTGATACCGACAAACATCACCCCGCCGTGCTGAAAGCGCATGTTCTCAACATACTTCTCACCCAGCTTACCCTGGCGTTGTAGCGGCATGCGGGTCTGACCCAGACTGTCGGTGGTCGGGAACATTACTTTGCGCAAGTGGGTCAAACGTTCCAGCGTGTCATAACCGCCATTGTTCAGGCGGTGGCAATCGGTCCATTCGTTGTCACCGGGCACGTAGACCACGGGTTTGACCATCTTGCCGAACATATCCAGTGCATCGGTGTAAACATCATCAGTGCATTTGGAACTGCCGTCCTTGATGTCACCGTCGTAAATTGAGAAGGCAATATCCGACTGGTTGATGCTTTGCAGCACCGCAGGTAACTTGCTGTCATCACCCGCTTTTTTGTAGGGCATGTCGCCCCACAGGCCAAAACTAAAGGGAGCAGGCCCGGCACCGGGCGTGGCGGCATAACCCACCAAACTAAAAAGGGCAAGACTGGCGGCAAGACTTTTAATCCACATAGCAATACCTCAAAGATGTCAAAACCGAGACGTTAAGCCTGCTGTGTGTCAATCTCGTGACAAGTGAGTGCCTTCCCCCGGATAAACCCTGATGACACCGTGGCACGTGGATTGCTAGTATCTCGTCAATTACTTGACTAAACGGTCAGATTTTTTGACAGGAGCTGTTCCGGTGCTTATCCCATTCGCCCCCGACATTCGCGCAGGCCGCCTGGATGCGGCCGACTACGCCCGAAATTTTGCTGACGCCAGCCCGCCTTTGACGCAGGCACAGGCCCTGCTGGAGGCCGAGCGCTGCCTGTACTGCTATGACGCACCCTGCGCCACCGCCTGCCCCACCAGCATTGATGTGCCGTCGTTCATCAAACGCATTGCGGACGGCAACCTGCGCGGCTCGGCCCGCACCATTTTGGAGGCCAACCCGCTCGGCGGCATGTGCGCCCGGGTCTGCCCGACTGAGAACCTGTGTGAGGCGGTCTGCGTGCGCAATACCCAAGAGGGCAAGCCGGTGCAGATCGGCAGGCTGCAGCGCCATGCGGTGGACGCGCTGATGGAAAGCGCACGGCCCCAGTTGTTCAGTCGCGCCGCACCCACGGGTAAAACGGTGGCGGTGGTGGGCGCCGGCCCGGCCGGCCTGGCCTGTGCCCACACCCTGGCGCGGCTGGGCCACGAGGTGGTGGTGTACGACGCACAACCCAAAGCTGGCGGCTTAAACGAATACGGGCTGGCCAGCTACAAAACCCCGGACGACTTTGCCCAAAAAGAGATCGCCTGGCTGCTGGATATTGGCGGCATCACCCTGCGCCAAGGCTGGAAACTGGAG